>Ga0255336_102015_pt1 | contig 11566 bp, 12 predicted proteins | sample MeOH1_35cm_T3_17_FD_189102 | JGI IMG/M metagenome (GOLD analysis project Ga0255336, IMG submission 189102) | Sandy soil microbial communities from University of British Columbia, Vancouver, Canada - MeOH1_35cm_T3_179 | ecosystem: Engineered > Artificial ecosystem > Sand microcosm > Unclassified ...
AGAGCAGCTGGAAGTATGCCACAGGAGCCTGCTGTTGGAGTTGCAACAATTCTTCCCATTGCTGCATTTACTTCTGAACAGGAGATTGCTCTTGCCATAGCCTTAACCATAAATTCTCCTGTTAAAGTATTTCCTTTATCTATATACTTTTGAAGCCTATAGGCATCACCACCAATAAGTCCGCTAACTGAAGTGATCTTATTTCTTAAGCCATATTCCGCGGCTTCTTTCATTATATTAAGATTTTTTCTCATTTTATTTAATAAAACTTCTCTATCTAATCCGCTTTCTTTTTCTTCTATAGAAAGTGTATATTCCCATATTGTAAATTTTTCTTTATTGCAGACTTCTATTAATTCACTGCCATGATTTACGAACATACTATTCTCTTCTCCTCTATACTTCAGTAATTGGACTTATAACTCTTATATTGTTTATATGGGCTAATTTAGATATCTTTCCTACTGTTTTTTCAGTAACCACATTGTCAGTTTCAAAAATCATGGTAGCATTAGAGCCTTTATCACTTCTATAAACTTTCATAAAAGCAATATTAATTTCTTCATTATATAACAGAGCTGTAACCTTTGACACCATTCCAGGGACATCTTCATGTCTAATAATTAAAGTAGGGTATTCACCAGTAAATTCAAGAGGATCACCATCTATTTCTGTTATTAATATATTTCCCCCTCCTACTGAAGAACCTATTACCTCAGCTTTATTTCCATCATCCTTAATCATTACAACTTTAACTGTGTTTGGGTGCCTATCTCCTAGATCTGTTTCTATAAATTCAATATGCATTCCCATAGCCTTAGCAATTTCCATTGAATTTTTTAATCTTTCATCCCAGGGATCCATTCCTAGTATACCTGCAACTAGAGCCTTATCAGTTCCATGGCCTTTATAAGTTTTTGCAAAAGAACCATGAAGGAAAAACTCTACGCTCTTAATATTCCCCCCTGAAATTATCCTAGCAACCTTAGCAAGCCTTGCTGCCCCAGCAGTATGTGAGCTTGATGGACCTATCATTGCAGGTCCTATAATATCAAATGCACTAAAATTTCTCATTAAAATCCCACCTTATCATAGGTTGTTTATTTAAATTAATATTCATAAAAGACACTGCCGCCTATAAATTCTCTTAAAATAGAATTTTCAGGTACATATTTCATATCAACTTCTTCAAAGAAGTTAAGAAAACTTTTTAGTCTTAAAGCCTCATAATAGACAGGACTAGTATAAGTTATCTTTTTTAATTCTTCAAGTGCATATTTTTTCAAAACACATAGCTCATATACTAGGGCTGAATTAAACATCACATCAGCTTCTTCTTGAAAAACAAATATATTTTTTTCTTCTCCTCTTCTTACTGAAGGCCACATCTTTAGTGTCTGTTCTGCGCCATAACCCCTAGATAGGTAATCTCTAACCATCCTTCTAATTATTCTATTGTCAGTAGTTGCTATTCTATTATGATTATCTAGATTTAATTGAGTAAGTGCACTAATGTAAATTTTAAATTTATTTTCTTTTGGAATTGAAGCTGTAAGCATCTCATTTAATCCATGAATGCCTTCGATTATAAGTATTCCATTAGAAGGGAGTTTAAATTTTTCCTCCTTCCATTCTCTCTTACCTGTTTTAAAATTAAAGGTTGGGAGCTTTACCTCATTATCTTTTAATAGTTCCTGCAAATGACTATTAAACAGGTCTAAATCTAAAGCGTAAATAGATTCAAAATCATACTCTCCCTTCTCATCCTTTGGAGTATGCTCTCTATCCACAAAATAATCGTCTAAGGAAATAGGAATTGGCATCAAGCCATTTACCCTTAATTGAATAGCTAACCTTCTAGCAAAGGTGGTTTTTCCTGAAGAAGAAGGTCCAGCAATAAGCACTAGTTTAGTTTCATGTCCATCACTTATCATATCTGCAATATATGCAATCTTCTTTTCATGAAGTGCCTCTGCTACCTGAATTATATTTCTTATATCACCAGAATCAACTTTTTCATTTAGTGAACCAACATCTCCAACTCCTAATATATTACCCCACTGTTCTGTTTCATGAAATATTTTATCAAGTTTCTCATATTTAATGAATTTTGGAATTTCAATTGGATTGCTTTCAGTTGGATATCTTAATATAAACCCTGGATCATAATACATAAGATCAAAATATTTTAACGCTCCTGTAGAATAGGCCATAGCACCATAAAAATAATCATATCTACCGCTTAATTCATAAAGCTTTACATTTTCTGCATTAACATTTTCTATAAGTCTAAGTTTATCTTCCATTTTATAGTCCGAAAAGATTTTAACTGCCTCAGTTTTAGAAACTGAAAGTTTCTTAATCGGAATATCTTCTTCTATAATTTCCTGCATCATTAATTTTATCGCAATTATATCACTTTGGTTAAGAGGTGTGTCTTTATGGATTTCTCCAAAAAGACCTTTACTTAATGCATGTTCAATAGTAATTTGTGCCTCTGGAAAAATTTCCAAAACTGCTTTAATAAGAACAAACTGTAAGGTTCTTACATAAGTTTTCATTCCAATATTTGCTCTTATATCTATAATATCAAAATTCCCGCCTTCCTCCAAAGTCCTTGTGAATTCTAGATATTTATCACCTATCTTAGCCAAAACAACTGGAAACTGTTGCTTTTCATAATTATCTTTAAATATATTATATAAAATAGTACCTTTTGGAGCTTCAACATTTTTGCCATTACTTAAATTCAATTTGAATTTCTCCACTACAATACCTCCTTTTTAATGATTAATTATGAATGAAGAATTAAAAATCAAATTCGTTCTTCAATTTTCATTAATTTGCAAAGTAATATTATTATACACTTAAAAATAAAAAAATGTTCTACAAAAACTCATAATTTTCTTTAATTTAACTAAAAATATAGGTGCTTAAAGTGTTATAAATTATAAGGGTGTGATTTTGTTGTTTATAGTTATGCTAAGAACTATAATATTGTATTTTATAGTAGTATTTACAATGAGAATAATGGGCAAAAGACAAATAGGTCAATTGCAGCCCTTTGAACTAGTTATTGCTATAATGGTATCTGAGCTTGCCTCAATGCCTATGCAGGACACTCGTATTCCTCTTTCTCATGGAGTTATACCTATATTTACTTTGCTTCTCTTACAGGCATTAATTTCTGTTGCTGAGCTCAAAAGTGAATTTGCACGTACAGTCTTTAGTGGAAAGCCAAGCATAATTATAAACCAAGGTAAAATAGACATAACAGAACTTAAATTTAATAGATATAATATTAATGATTTATTAGAAGAACTACGCCTTCAAGGCTATTACAACATCAAAGATATAGAATTTGCCATACTTGAAACCAGCGGTCAGCTTTCTATTATTCCTAAAACCGAGTTAGAGCCTGTAACAAAAGAGGATTTAAATATTAAAAGTTCCCAAGATAATCTTCCTATAACCTTAATCTTGGATGGAAAAATTAACTTAAATAATTTAAAGCTCATTAATAAGAATAAATCCTGGCTATTATCTCAGCTTAAGAAAAATAACATACCATCTGCAGAAAAAGTATTTATTGCTCTTTTAGATTCAAAAGGAAATTTTACCTTTCAGCTTAAGGAGGGAGGCGGCATAAATAAGTGAGGAACGTAGTAATTTCTATTACAATTTTTATAATTATGATTATAGCTATGACTTTTTCCCTAAGCTACCTTAACAAAATAACTTATAATCTTGAAAATCTTAATAAAAAAATAGAAACATACATTAATAATCAAAATTGGGATGAAGCATATAATGCAGCCTCTGACTTTAGTGAAAAATGGGAAAAACACACTAATGTTATTAAGCTTTTTGTAAATCATCAAGAATTAGATAATATTGAAATAGAGCTTTGTAAACTAACTCAATTTGTAAAAGAAAAAACTCCAGATGAATCTCTGGCAAATGTCCACACCTTAGACTTTTTATTAAACCATATAACTAATCTAGAGAAAATAAACCTCCAAAATATATTTTAATATACCATCAGCATATGCTATTTATTTAATTATGAGTTATATTTAATATTTTTTTAAATATAAGTATTAAAAAAATCTGTAAAATATTTTATAATGAAAGTATAGAAAATCTAACTATATTAGTTTATAATAAAGTTAGATAAATCAAGTCCCACCGGGACTTATATTGACCCTATTTATTTGTGAAAGGTGGTATAATTATGGCTTTAGTTACTACTAAAGAAATGTTTAAAAAGGCTTATGAAGGTGGTTACTCAATTGGTGCATTTAATATCAATGATATGGAAATAATTCAAGGTGTTGTTAATGCTTGCAAAGCACTAAATTCACCAGTAATTCTTCAAGTTTCTTCAAGTGCTATAAAATTTGCAGGGGCTAAATATTTAAAGAATATGGTTGATGCAGCAGTTGCAGAAACCGGAATAGATATTGCTCTTCACTTAGATCATGGTGCTAATATTGAAACAGTAAAAGAAGTTATAGAAGCAGGCTTCACTTCAGTTATGTTTGATGGTTCTCATTATGAATATGATGAAAATGTAAAATTAACTAAAGAAGTTGTTGACTATGCACATGCTAGAGGTGTTGTGGTAGAAGCTGAACTTGGCCAGTTAGCAGGTGTTGAAGATGAAGTTAGTGTTGCTAAGAGCACATATACAGATCCTGCTCAAGCAGAAGACTTTGTAAAGAAAACTGGAATTGATTCTCTAGCTATAGCTATTGGAACAAGCCATGGTGCTTTTAAATTTACTGGAGAGCCAAAACTAAGATTTGATATTTTAGAAGAAGTTCAAAAGAGATTACCTGATTTTCCAATAGTGCTTCATGGTGCTTCGGCTGTAGATCAAAGCTATGTTGAAATGTGTAATGAATTTGGAGGACAAATATCAGGAGCAAAAGGTGTTCCAGCTGATATGCTTAGAAAAGCTTCCTCTATGGCTGTTTGCAAAATAAACATGGATACAGATCTAAGACTTGCAATGACAGCTGCACTTAGAAAGTTCCTTGCTGAAAATCCAAAGGAATTTGATCCAAGAAAATATATGGGAGCTGCAAGAGCTACTATTCAAGAATTAGTTGAAAAGAAAATCAAAGAGGTTCTTGGTTCAGAAAACGCTCTATAGTTAATAACAAATATAATGTCTCAAAATAGCTTAGGTTTCATCTTTAAAGCTATTTTGAGACATTAATTTTTTTTATTTTATTTTTCTATATAGTTCATAACATGCTTAATAACTATATTAATAGATCCGTCACCATTTCTTTGAATTTCAAAACGGTTTTCATCATTATAGGTTTCTTCATTTATATAGAGATCAATATCACTGTCTATCTTAAGCCTTACTCTCTTTAGCTTCTTAGCTACCCATTCCTTATCTACTGCAATATTTTCTTCAACCCCAGAAGCAGAAACAAATTCCATAAAATCCTGTTTTACGGCTGCTTCATCTTTAAAAAGCATATCTGAAAAAGCTTTTACATCTACACTGTCTTGTTCCTTTAATACTTTCTTAACACTGCTTCTAACAGTTTCCTGAGATGCAGCATCTTCCTTTAGCTTATTTCTAGTCCAATTTTCAGCAGCGCTTATAAAGGCTTTAGTCATATCTCTTTCATTGCTTTTTATACTGCAGCCTAGATAATTTGTAATAAAATAATTAGAGCCATATTCCTCCTTTTCTTTATTACCTCCTTTATCTATAACCATAAGATTAAATTCCTGGTCTTCACTTAAAGGCTTAATAAAGGCACACTTTTGAATTCTCTGACTGCTGGCTGGAAGCCCTGTAAATTGCGGGACTATATTTATACCTATTTTGTTATCTACAAAATCTACTGAATGAGTATAGTTCTTTACGTAATCCATTTTAATTATGCCAAGCATTGGACCATGCTCAGTAGAGATTGAAACTGTAAGTAAATCACAAGAAGCTATATTTCCATTAGATTTCATTAAAATAAACATCTGTCTTGCAAGTTCTTTAGAAATTTCTAAAAGATTATTTTCTCCATGTAGATATTCAAGAGAAAGCTCTTTAACTATATTCCTTCCAGAATTAAAATTAGCATATTTTAATTCTTCATCCTTTAAACATCTATCTACATGTCTTGAAAGGAATTTATAAATATCCTCATTTAATTCTAAATAATATTCATTTAAAACTGGCTCTTCCGAATTATTATCAAGTATATGAATAACTGCTTCATTTATGGCAACTTCTTTAATATATTCCATTTATACCACCTACTATAAAACAATGATTTAAGAAAAGTTATAAAAAAGGCACATACTCTATAAGAATATGTGCTTCTTTGGTTGCCCAAGCAGGACTCGAACCTACACAGTGCCAGAGTCAGAGTCTGGTGCCTTACCAATTTGGCTATTGGGCATTAGTAACAATAATTATTATAACATGATTACACTTCTTGTCAAGTGCTGAATTTAATGCAAGTGTAAATTGTAACATAAAGATTTATTTGTTATTGATAAATTTATTGAAGTGTTTACTAATGTAATCTATAAATAAAGTTATGGCATAGTCAAAAATAATAAATACAAATTGAAGCATAATAACTACCTGATAAATAGGCAGATTAATTTTTAATAAACCAGCAAAGAATAGTTTATAGAGATAAAAAATAATGCCAATAGAAATATTAAAATATAAAAGTTTTAATATAATTTCTAGAGGAATATTTCTGAATCTCTCTATATAGTATTTTATAAAACCGTACAAACCAAAGAAGATTATATAAGCTATTACGCTGCCTTTAAAACCAAGCATAAGGAAGCTTATAAGGCTGGTTGCAATATAAACTATAAAACTGTTTTTCATATTTGTAAGTAAAACAGATATAGGAATAAGACAGGAAGCAGCCCCTAAAATATAAACCTTACTGGTTGGAGAAATTGTACTTAAATACAGCAGTAAGACTCCTATGGCAGTTAATATGCCGCCCCTAGCAATAAACCTTGAAGCTCCCATTTTTTTACCCTCTCTCTAAAATAATTTATTTAACAGCAGCTAAATAAATCACCGCCAAAACATTCACAAAGTGAGTCAGCACACCAAAGTGTGGCGCACATGTCACACATATCAGAACCAGAAGCATTTCTTCCATAATAAGGCTGTCTATAACTATTATTATTCTTTTGAAGATTATTTAACGTTTGTTTGTATTCAAAGTTATTAGGTTCCATGTTACAAGCATTTAATATATAATTATACGCATTGTCATACCAACCTTTCCTTAAATATGCAATTCCCATAAGATAGTTCCACTGCGCGTCTCTTATAGTAATTGTATTTAATTTAGCCTCTGCAGCATTAACATTTCCATTTTGCAGGTCTCTACGTATTTCATTATATATTACGGTATTTGAGCTATTATTACTATAATTTTCCCCTGAATAAGAATTTTCTGTATAATGAGGGGTATCAGCACTGTTTTTCATTAGATAATCATAAGCTTCATTCACTTCTCTAAGCTTTTCTTCTGCTAAATCTCTTAAAGGGTTATTTCCATATTGATCGGGATGATATTTTTTTACCATTTCTTTATAAGCTTTTTTAATTTCTTCAATAGATGCTCCTTCTTTTATTTCTAAAACCTCATAGGGATTTCTCATTATTCATTTCTTCCTTTCCGTTAAAAACTTTGTCCATCTTTTCCATTAAACCATATTGTAATATATTATATAACAAATCATAATTTCTTTTAATAGGTAATTTGTTTAAATTTTCTATACATCCAGATCCACACAGACATAAAGAAAAATTAATTCTATCTTTTACCAAGGATGCTATTTCATTATATTGGAGATTTTTAGAATTAAAAACACTATTTATAGCATTAAATTTACTTTCTTTTATGTCTATTTCTAAATCATCATATGCATCGATAATATATATCCATTTTCCAAGGTTATACCCAAGATTGTAAAGACTATCTTCATAATTTTTATCTTTTTCATAGGCTGCAAGAATGTAGCCTGTTAAATCTGCAAAATGATGGCTTAATTCATCAAGGCTTTTACCATTAAAAGCTTGCTCCTCCATGCTTAGGGTCTTTAGAATTTCTGATATTTTTTTTGAATTCTCACCGTAATAGCTTGGAGATTTTTTTAAATAAATTGTTAGCAGTGATGCATATATCTTGCTTTTTAAACTTTTTTCATCCGTAAAATTATCCAATAATTTATAATAAGTTAAAAGCACATTACAAAAGGCAGCATAATCGATTGCAGAATTACTTATTAATACAGCCCTCTTTTTAAGTGGATGAATTGTGCAGAACTGCTTTTCTACTATACTTTTCTCATCACTTAAAGAATCTAAAAGCAAGGCTAAAAAGGTCATGTCATAATTTAGTGCTAATCTAGGAAGATTCCCAAAGTTGCTTTTTATACTCCTGCATAAGCCACAATAATAAGCTTTAAATTTCTCAAAATCCTTTATTTTTAGTTCCATTTTACATGGAGTAACATAACCAAACATTATAGACCTTTAACTCCTCTTTGTTCCAATATCTCATAAATTGTTTTAGAAGTTGTATCTTCCATTTTGTAGCCTAATAGCTTAACAACTTCTTTAAGTTCATCTTCATAGGCTGTTTCTATTTCTATATAAGGAAAAGGATAAAAACTTTTATCGTTTATATCTATTTCAATAAGTGTATTTTTGTATTTATAGCTTTCCCTATATTTATTAATAGTTTGAACGAGGTTAAGACCTAATGCCTTAAATATTTCTTCTCCCTCAATTGAACTTTCAATTACAGTTTCATGTTCATTCATAACCTTGTATATATCTTGACTTATCATCTCTTTTGTAGTGATATAATTAATAGTTTTACTATTTAAGAGATCTTCAACGACGCGTATTCTAGCATAGCCTTTTTTACTAAGCAGTCTTTTATCAGTAAAATCATAAATTTTATTTATTTGATTCTCCATTTTTACTTTTTCAGAATGCATGTTTCTAAGTTTTGCTCTTATATCTTCTACATCTATCTCTAATATTCTTGTTTCCATTTCTTGCATTAAAATCACATCCTAATAGTTTTAGAAAAATTATAACATATAATAAAAGTGAGTTCACTTTTATTACTTAAGTCTATCACAGTCTTTTAACAGATTAGGGAGTATATTTTCTATAAAAAATTTTGAACTTACAATGTCAATTTCTTTTATCTTGTTTAAAATCGTATTATATTTATCTACAAAGGGATTACAATTTTCCAGGCTGATTTCATTTATACATTCTATTAAGGCATCAATATGGTCAGCACAGCGAAGGATTTGACCTTCTAGGGTTGTATCCTTACCTTCAAAAATAAGGTTTTTATAAATACTTCTATAGGGTTCTTCCATAGATGATAAAAGATTCTCTTCTGCTACTTCTCCTTCAATTATATCAACCATCTGCTTCATCTCTATATTTTTATGCTTTATAAAACTTAGTATATCTCCTGTTAAGGCTTCTACAACATCATGATTTATAAGTTTTTTAAAAAGTCTTTCCCAGTTTACAATATTACCCTGTTCCTCTTCAATTAGTGCTAACATTTGACCTATTTGCGCTACTAAAAAGGAGTGTTCACTTACAGTTGCTCTTCTATGCATAAATTCATTAGCCCAACGTCCCATATTATTAAGTTTTCTTACAGTTGTTAGATATTTATCTAGACTCATAGTTTATGCTCCTCTTTATTTAATATTTATAAAATAAAAACTTTCTTTAATATATTATTATAGTTTTCTATGTACTATAAATTATATCATAGCTGTTATATATAATTATTAAAAAAATTGAAATATTATATTTTTTTATTAAAAATTAAATGCTATAATTACTTTAAATATTATTGCATTTGAGAGGAGAATTGGAAGTGGACAATTTTTATGAACAACTTGCTGGTACATATAAGACACGAATGTACACGCTTTTAAATATCTGTGTTTATATTTTTGGTGTAATTGCTGCCATATCTATGGTAACAATCCCTATTTTTGTTTTGAGTTTATTAATAGCTTTAGCTTGTTATTTTGGGAAAAAGAAGCTTTATGTAGAATATGAATATACTTTTACAAATGGAGAAATAGATATTGATAAAATTGTAGAAAAGAAAAAAAGAAAAAGAGTTATTAATTTTCAGATTAAAGAAGTAGAGCTGTTAGCACCAGAAGATAGTAATTATGTAAGGGATTTTTCAAATAAACCTGTTGAAATAGTAAATTATTTTCCTATTACTACCGATGGAAAAATTTATGCCGCTATGCTTACAAGCGGTAATAAAAGGGTTATGATAAGATTTCTTCCTGATGATGAATTTTTGAAGTTATGCTTTAAATATAATCCTAAAGCTGTTAAAAAGAACTGAGTTTATATTTTAAAGTGAATAAGTTTTAGGAAGTTTTATTAAAGTCCCTGCTTTTTATGACATTAGAAATTACTTAATTATTGACATTATGATAAACTTAGAATATAATGTTATAAAATATAAGCTTTGAACAGGAATAGTAATTTTGAAGAAGACTAAGAGAACTGTTGGATGGTGCAAAACAGTGTTTGATTCTAAATGAACTCGCCTGGGAGCATACTTACAGAAAAGTAAGTACGGTAAATCCGTTATCTTTTTAAGTGAAACATAAATCTTTATTTTAGCTTAATGTTTATGTTTAATTAGAGTGGTACCGCGAATCAATAACTTTCGTCTCTTTGTGAGATGAAAGTTTTTTTTATTTATTAGCCATAGAATTGCAAATGTTAATTATATTTGCGTACATAATAAGAAATAGGAGGAATTAGAATGGCAAACTATAGTACAGCCATTGATAAAAAGTGGCAAAAAAAATGGAAAGAAACAGAACTTTATAAATTCTATAAAAATAGTTCAAAGAAAAAATTATATGTACTTGAAATGTTCTCTTATCCATCAGGAAGCAATCTTCATGCAGGGCACTGGTTTAATTATGGTCCAGTAGATTCCTGGGCAAGAATGAAGAGAATGCAGGGTTATAATGTGTTTCAGCCAATGGGATTTGATGCTTTTGGTCTTCCTGCTGAAAATTATGCAATAAAAACAGGAATTCATCCAAAGGATTCTACTTTAAAAAATATCGAAACTATGGAAAAGCAGCTTAAAGCCATGGGAGCAATGTTTAATTGGGACAATGAAGTTATTACATGCTTACCTGATTATTACAAATGGACTCAATGGGTATTTTTAAAACTTTATGAAAAAGGTCTTGCTTATAGAAAAAAGGCTCCTGTTAATTGGTGCCCTAGCTGTAATACTGTACTTGCTAATGAGCAGGTAATTGATGGTCATTGTGAACGCTGTGAAACCGAGGTCACAAAGAAAGACCTAACTCAATGGTTCTTAAAAATAACTAATTATGCTGATGAGCTGTTAGATAAATTAGACACCTTAGATTGGCCTGAAAAAACTAAGTCTATGCAGAGACATTGGATAGGAAGGTCAACTGGTGCTGAGGCTAATTTTAAAGTTTGCGATTCTGACCTTAG
>Ga0255336_102016_pt1 | contig 11555 bp, 8 predicted proteins | sample MeOH1_35cm_T3_17_FD_189102 | JGI IMG/M metagenome (GOLD analysis project Ga0255336, IMG submission 189102) | Sandy soil microbial communities from University of British Columbia, Vancouver, Canada - MeOH1_35cm_T3_179 | ecosystem: Engineered > Artificial ecosystem > Sand microcosm > Unclassified ...
GCAGACCCATATGTTGTCGCAGCGTGTCGCCGCCATAAGTCGTGCGGACAAGATCACGCCGTTGCAATTCGGGGACCACGAGATCGACGAAATCGTTGAATCCGCCGGGCAGATAAGGTGGTGCCACGTTATAGCCGTCGCAGCCCTCGTTGACGAACCAGTCCTCCAATTGATCGGCAATGTCGACGGGTGTGCCCGAGACAAGGCGATGGCCGCTGGTCAAGGCGATGCCGAGATAGAGATCCCGCAGCGTCAGATTGTCCCGGCGCGCGACGTCAACAACCAGCCGCTGCCGGCCCTTGGGGCCATTGGTCGGCGGCAATTCCGGCAGCGGTCCATCCAGTGGATAGCGGGAAAGATCCGGTGCACCGATCAAACCCGACAGGAAAGCGAGGCCGGGAATGGGATGGGTCAGCTCCTTGAGGCGTTCGATCTGCTCCTCGGCCTCCGCACGGGTCCGGCCGATCACCGTGACGACGCCCGGCATGATGTTGAGGCTGTCAGGCACGCGTCCATATTTCGCCATGCGGCCTTTCACATCGGCATAATAGCTGCGGGCATCGGCCAGGCTCGGCTGGGCGGTGAACAGCACTTCCGCCGTCTCGGCCGCGAGTTCCCGCCCGTCATCCGAGAGGCCCGCCTGCACCATGAGTGGGTGTCCCTGCGGCGGTCGCGGGATATTGAGCGGTCCCTGGACGGAGAAATAGGCGCCCTTGTGGTTCAGGACCTCGACTTTGTCGACGTCGAAATAGATGCCGCTCTTCTGGTCGTAGACAAAGGCGTCATCCGCCCAGCCGTCCCAGAGCCCCGTCACCACCTCGAGGAATTCCCGTGCCCGCTTGTAGCGGTCGGCATGGGCGAGATGCTGGTCGAGGTTGAAATTCTTGGACTCGGCTTCCGCCGCCGAGGTGACGAGGTTCCAGCCGGCCCGGCCATTGCTGATATGATCGAGCGAGGCGAATTTGCGCGCCACCGTATAGGGCTCGTTATAAGTCGTGCTGACCGTGGCAACGAGACCGATCCGCTTCGTCACCATGGCGAGCGCCGATAAGAGGGTGATAGGCTCGAACCGCGTGCTCCAGGCGGTACGTGACACCGCCGCCATATCCTGATCCCAGATGACAGCGGCATCTGCCAGGAACAGAAAATCGAAAATGCCCTGCTCGGCCTTCCGTGCGAGATCGATGTGATGCTGCAGGCTGATGCCGCCATCGACCTCGGCGCCGGGATAGCGCCAGCCGGCAACGTGATAGCCAACCGGATAAATCGAGGCGCCGAGCTTGAGATGGCGGCGTTTCTTGGTCGTCATGGGCAGTACCTGTTTGGAGTCGGGAGAATCATGTCAGTACGCCAGTGCCCCGGGGCTGAGATGGCAACGCACCCGATGGCCCTCTTCGTCGAGCTTATGCCAGGGCGGCGCCACCTCTCGGCATAGGCCCGCAATGGCATGGACACATTGTCCTGCGAAGGCGCAGCCGCCAGATACCGGTACCGCCGTCTTCTCGGCAACTTCCGGTAACGCGGCCGCGATGACCTGCCGCCCGAATTGCGGCACCGCCTCGAGAAGGGTGCGCGTATAGGGATGCGACGGGGCGGCGAACAGGCGCTCGACCGGTGCGACCTCACATAGCTGGCCGCGATAGAGAACGGCCACATGATCGGCGAACCAGCGCACGACGGCCAGATCATGGGTGATGAAGAAGATGGAAAGCTTGCTGTGTTGCTGGATAGAGCGGAGCAGATCGAGGATTGTCGCCTGCACCGAGACATCCAGCGCCGAGACAACCTCATCGCAGAGCAGCAATTGTGGTTCGGCCGCGAGGGCACGCGCAATGGCGACGCGCTGCCGCTCGCCGCCACTGATTTCGCCTGGGTATCGTCTGGCATAGTCGGCGGGAAGCTGGACAGCCGCCAGCAGTGAAGCGACCGCTTTCCTGCGGTGCGCGCGTGGCATCTTGAAGAATAGCTTCAGTGGCCGTTCAAGGATGGTACCGATCCGGTGACGATGATTGAGGGAGGCATCCGGATTCTGAAAAACGATCTGGATCCGACGCCGTAAATCGATTGTCCGGCGCTCGACGGGCTGCGTGATATCGGTGCCTGCGAAATGGATATGGCCCGACTGCACCGGATGGAGCCCGGCGATCGTCTTGGCGAGTGTCGACTTGCCGCTGCCGCTCTCGCCGACCAGCGCCAATGTCTCACCGGCCGCAAGGGTCAGCGACAAGTGATCGACCACGATGGGCAGACGCGCCCGCCGGGAAAGGAAGCCGGCCCGACCATAGCGACAGCTGACGCCGTCAAGCTCCAGCGCCTTGCCGCTACGCCAACTTGATGTCGCCGTTTCCACCGGCGCGAGGACGGTCATGCCAATATCCTCTCCGGCAATGGCGCCAGACCAGCTGTGGCGGGAGCCTCAGCCAGGATTTCGGTGCTGCGATGGCAGGCGACGGCGTGATCGGTTCCGGCACGCTGCAGCGTTTGCGGGTGCCGATGACAGTCTTCGACGGAATGACGGCAACGCGGGGCGAAGCGGCAGCCATCGCCAAGGAATCGCCGCGCCAGCTGGCCCCGGAGCATGCGTGTCGCATCCGGTGGCGTGTCCAGGCGCGGCACCGAGGCGATCAGGGCTTCGGCATAGGGATGGCGGGGTCGTGTGAGCACCTCTGCCGCCGGGCCAACCTCTACCGCCTGCCCGGCATACATGATGGCAATACGGTCGGATATCTCGCTGAGCGTCGCGAGGTCATGGGAGACATAGAGCATGGCGGTACGGGTGGCTGCGCACAGCCGTGCCAACAGGTTGATCAGGCTCTGGCGCGTCAGCGCGTCCTGGCCCGTCGTCGGCTCGTCGAGGATCAGAAGTTCTGGCTCGCGGCATAGCGCCAAGGCCAAGGTGATGCGCTGTTGCTGCCCGCCGCTGAACTGATGCGGATAGCGCGCGAGGGCGCCGGCGGGATCCGGCAAGCCGACCAGGCCGAGATAGTGGCGCGTGCGGTCGGTTGCTTCCGTTTCGCGCAGGCCCGGCTGGCAGGCCTTCAGGGTCTCCATGAAAAGCCTGCCGACCCGGCTGGTCGGTGTCAGCGCCGTACCGCCATTTTGCGGGACAAAGGCGAGCCGGGTGCTGCGCAGGCGCTGGAGGTCCTGGTGCCGCAGAGCGAAAAGGTCGATGCCATCAAAGCGCACGGAACCGGCGCGGATGCGCCGTTCCGATCGCACCTCACCCAGCAGGAGAGATGCCAAGGTGGATTTGCCGCAGCCCGATTCACCGGCGAGCCCCAGTGTCTCACCCGCTTTGATAGTCAGGCTGAGGTCACTGATGACGTTGAACCAGCCGCCTTCGCGACGGTAATCGACGGTGAGGTTCTCGATTTCTATCAACGGCGCGTGATCGGTCGCAGTCATGCCGTGCGCCCCGTATCGGCCGGGCCCAGGATGCGGGTGATGCCGTCGGTAAAGATGTTGACTGTCGTAACCAGGACAGCCATGCAGACTGCCGGCGCCGCAACCGGCCAAATCGAGGCATCGATGGTGCCCCGCCCCTCATTGACCATCAGCCCCCAATCGGGTGTCGGTGGGGTGGCGCCGAAGCCGAGAAAGCCCAAGCCGCCGATAAAAAGGATGGCATAGCCGGTGCGGATCGAGAATTCGACAATGAGCGTGCCTGCCACATTCGGCAGAATTTCCCGCAGCACGATCGAGAGCCGAGTCTCGCCGCGCGCTCGGGCAGCAGCAATGAAATCCTCTGCCGCCACCTGCTGGGCCGCCGCCCGCATGACACGCGACACATTCGGCACCGCGAGAAGGCCAACCGTTACGGAAACCAGGGGACCGCTCGCGCCGACGATTCCGACGATCAGCAAGGCAAAAATGATCGAGGGAATGCTCATGATGATCTCGAGTGCGCGCATGCAGATCTCGTCGACCACGCCACCCAGATAGCCCAGGAACATACCGATGAGCCCGCCGAGGATGGCCGAAATCGCGGCGGCGGAGCCGGCCATGAGGAGAATGGTCCGGCTGCCGTAGAGGACCCGGCTGAGGACATCGCGCCCAAGGTTGTCGGTTCCTAGCCAATAGACATTATCCGGTGACTGGAACGGTGAGCCGACAAAAATCTCGGTCGGCGAGAATGGCGATATCGCAGGCGCAAATATCGCGACCACCACGTAGACGATCAGGATAAGCGCCGCCAGCCAGGCGTTGACCGGTAACCGGCGCAAAAGGCGCGGCATGGCACCGCGCTCGCGTTGCACATCGGGGCCGTCCTGCTGCCGGCTTTGTGCGGAGATGAGATCGAAAGCGGTCATGCGAGACGCGTGCGCAATTTGGGGTTCAGCAAGAGCGTCAGGATATCGGCCACCAGATTGACGGCGATATAGGTCGCGGAAAGAACCAGCGCCGTTCCCTGTATCATCGGCACATCGCGAAAGCGGATGGACTCGACGAGCAGGCGGCCGAGGCCGGGATAATTGAAGACGACCTCCACGACGACGATACCGCCGACCAGCCAGGAGGCATTGAGGGCGATCGCGTTGATCGCCGGCGCCAGGGCATTCGGCAGGGCATGAACCAGCAGGACACGGCTGCGGGACAGGCCACGGAGATTTGCCATCCGCACATAGTCCGAGCGCAGGACGTCGATCATCGAACTGCGGGTCTGCCGTACCACATAAGCCGTCATGGCGAAATTGAGGGTGACGATCGGCAGCGCCAGCATCGCCAGGGCATCCCAGATGGATCTGGCCTGGTCCACCAAGGCCAATGGCGGGAGAAGCTGGAGGTCCGTCGCGAGAAAGAGGACCAGGAAGATGCCGACGACGAATTCCGGCACCGACATACCGATCAGGACGGCGATCGACATGCCGATATCCACTGGTCCGTCTCGCTTGGCGGCGGCCAGCAGGCCAAGCCCGATACTGAGGGGGATATGCACCAGGAGTGCCAGCCCGCCAAGGACAAGCGTCCGCCCGAGATAGTTCTCGATATAGGGAAGAACCGGGCGGTCGGCGACCAGGGAACGACCAAAATCTCCTTGGACGATACCTGACAGCCAGCGCCCATAACGCTCCGGCGCCGGATCGGCGAGGTGAAGTTGTACCCGCAACGCTTCCAGCGACTGCTTGGTGGCGTCGCGGCCGAGGATTCGTTCCGCCGTGTCGCCCGGCAGCAATGCGATCGACGCAAAGATGATAAGAGACACGGCAAGGAGCGAAACGAATGACAGGGTCATGCGCGTGACGATCAGCCGGAAGATGGGGTCAACGCGCATCGACTGCCTCAGCCCTCGATGGTCACATCGCCGAAGCTCTGCGACAGCTTCTGCGGATGCAGCTTCCAGCCCTTGATATTGGCCCGGGTCGCACCCACTGCGTCAGCAAACAGGGAGATGATCGCACCCCCGTCGTCGCGCACCAGTTCCTGCGCCTTCTTATAGAGTTCACCGCGTTTGGCCTCGTCCAGCGTGCGGCGGGCTTCATGGATGTAATTGTCGAAGTCCTTGTTCTTCCAATGCGTCTCGTTCCACTCGGCATCCGAGAGGAAGGGACGCGAGAGGGCCGCATCGGCGCCCTTGCCGCTCCAGGCGGTGACGATGAACGGCTTCTTCAGCCAGATATTGCTCCAGTAATCCTCGGCCGGGGCCTGGTTGATCTTGATACGGATACCGGCCGCCTCGGCTTGGGCCTTGTAGGCTGTCGCCAGCTCGACCAGGCCGGAACCGGAAGCGGAGGTATAGAGTTCGAGATCGACGCCATCCGGATGGCCGGCTTCGGCCAGCAGCTTCTTCGCCTGTTCGATATCCTGTTCGCGCTGCGAGACCTCCAGGCCGAACTTGACCCAGGGCGCCACCGGCGAATCATTGCCGAGGGAACCGCGACCGCCCAATACGGCCTTCAACAGCTGCTCGCGATTGGCGGCAAGCTTCAAGGCCTGGCGCACTTTGGGATTGTCGAAAGGCGGCGTGTCGGTCCAGGCGGCGATGCCGAGCCAGAAGCCGGTATGGGCGGATTGGATCACCACCTCCTTGTCCAGCTCGAGCTTGGTGAGACCGCGCAACGGCAGGTCCCAGAAGATATCGATCTGGCCGGCGATCAGGGCCGCGATACGGGCCGATTCCTCCGGCACCGACCGCAGCTCCACTCGGTCCACGCCGGGCTTTCCCGGCTGCCAGTACTGGTCGTGCTTCAGATAGATACTCGGCTCTTCGCCGGGCACGAAGTGCTCGACCTTGAAGGGCCCGGTGCCGATCCCGGCGGTGCGGACCTGCTCGGGAGTTTGGCCTGCTTTGAGGATCTTGCTGTAAGCGATCAGGTCGGGGAATTCGACCACTGGCTGGTGTAACGTGAACTCCACGGTGAGATCATTGATCGCTTTGATTCCCTTGGGGTCGATCGGCGCCAGCCAGGCTGCCGAAGGCGACGGCTTCTGCGGGTCGAAAAGGCGACTGAAGCTGAAGATCACATCGGCGGCCGTGAACGGGCTGCCATCGTGGAACTTGACGTTCGGCCGCAGATTGAATGTCCAAACGCTGCCATCGGCATTGGTCTTCCAGTCGGTTGCCAGGCTGGGCTTGACGTCGAAATTCTCGCCGAGCTTGACCAGGCCCTCGAAGACGAGATTGGCCCGCGCGGCATCCGGGTCATTGGTGCCATAGGCCGGGTCAAGTGTCGCCTTCACACCATCTGCTTCGCCGGAAGCGATGCGCAACGTCTTCGGTGCCGTTGCCGCAAAAGCGCTTTCCAGCGGTAGCAACGCGCTGCTGCCCAGGACTGCGGCGCCGGCGAGCAAGGCGCGGCGCGAAATCACCGGTTTGGTTTCATCGGTCATGTTTCTCTCCAGAAGAATGAGTCAGATTGAAAGACAGGAAGTCGCGCTTACATGACCGTCATGCCCGGCAGTGCACGCTCCTCGCCGCTGCGCATAGTCCCCCAACGCCGCGATCTTGAGATGCGAGAGCGTTGTGCATGAATGCGCCAATATGCGCAGCCGATTTCAAGAATGCGAAATGAGAAATTCTGGATGTATGCGCAAACAAAACTTTCGCGGTGCGAGCGCGAGGCATTTTCACGACGCGTGAACATCGGTAGCGTGACCTCAAGGCAACATAATAGATACGGGCACAAGTGTTGTGGGCACGGCATAAGGTAGCCGGACTCGGACTGCGTCACCTCCGTTGCGGATTTGCGCCTGACCGCGAGCCTTTCCGACACGACGAGCTTTTCTTCCATCCCAACAACTTTATCTCGCTTTACCCGGGCGAGAGGCTGTCGAAGATGCAGGGATGACGTGGATCGGCCAGCCCGGCTCGCGAAGCTTCAACATGACGATAGCGGCGCGGAGATGAGCAACCTTCAACAACAGGTCGACGACTTTCTCGAACTGACCCTGCAACATCTCGGCGCCGCTGAAGCCATGGCGCCGCTACAGGTGGAAATCGCACAGCTGCGTTCCGTTTGGCCGAAAACAGGCGCCGCTATCGGCCAGGCTACGCCAACCCGGCTTCCGGCATGTGACTATCTCGATACGGCATTGGCCTTGGGGCAGACGGGCGCGACAACCGATCTCGTCTCCGCCATCGCGCCACTCTCCGCTCAACTCCAGTGGACGTATTCCTATCCGGCCGATGGAGAGCGCGGAAAAGACCTCGCCGAGAGGATCGCCTTCAGCCAGATCGTCGGGCGCAAGGGCTTGGTTGCCAATGCCGATATCCATGTCGGGTTGACGCTGATCGCACCATATACATCTTATCCGCCCCATGCTCATCCGGCAGTGGAGGTCTACCTCGTGGTTGCCGGCTCGGCGACCTGGCAGGCTGGCCACGCAGCGGCTACGCGGCAGCCACCCAATGCCGTCATTTTTCACCCCAGCAATGTACCCCATGCCATGACGACGGACGCCGAGCCGTTGCTGGCGATTTGGACCTGGCGAGGCGATCTGGCCGCGCCATCGACCTATCTCGACCGGAAGCGGTCAGTTTCGGGATTGGCGCCACGCCGGTCCGCGAATTGGAACCGTGTCGCGGCCTATTTGGCCGAACATGACCGCAAATGACGTTTGATACGTGAAACAGGAGAAAGCGCGCGATGACTCGGATCGACCAGACAACTTCAGGACATCGTGCCGCGCATCGCATCACCTCCGATGCCGAGGCGATCGTCATCGCCCACGAGCTTGCCAAGCAGTTCGCTATTGGCGCCGCCGAGCGCGATCGGACACGCCGCCTTCCCGCAGCGGAGCTCGATATCTTCTCCGATAGCGGCCTCTGGGGGATCACCATTCCCCGGCAATATGGCGGAGCGCAGGTCTCTTTCGCCACCCTGGCGGAAGTCATCGCCACCATTTCAGCCGCCGACCCATCTATCGGCCAAATTCCCCAAAATCACCTTGCAGCCCTCGACGCCGTTCGCACCTCGGCCTCGGAAGAGCAAAAGGCCTTCTGGTTTGCCCGCGTTCTGGAAGGCAAACGCTTCGGCAATGCGTTCTCCGAAGCAAAGAGCAAACATGTCGGCGCCTTCGAGACAAAGCTGACGGCCGCCAGAGACGGCGCCTTCCTGGTCAATGGCGAGAAGTTCTACGCGACCGGCGCGCTCTTTGCCCACTACGTCCATATCGGTGCGGTCGATAGCGAAAACCGCGTTCATCTCGCTATTGTGCCACGTAATTCCGCCGGACTGACGGTGGTCGACAACTGGTCGAGCTTTGGCCAGCGGACGACCGCGAGCGGCAAGGTCACGCTGGAGAACGTCCGCGTCGAGCCGGTCGGCGTCATCCCTGTCTATCTCGGCGGCCAGTCGCCCTCTTCCAACGGGTCGGTCTCGCAGATCATCCAGGCGGCCGTGGATGCCGGCATCGCCCGGGCCGCCATCGCCGATACCGTGCGCTTCGTCCGCGAGAAATCCCGCCCCTGGATCGATAGCGGCCAGGAAAAAGCCTCGGAAGACTTTTTCACCATCTACCAGATTGGCGATCTCTATACGAAGCTGCATGCGGCCGAGACGTTGCTCGAAAATGCCGGGCGGGCAATCGACGCCATTGTCGACAATCCGACGGAGGAGAATGTCGCTACCGTCAGCGTTGCCGTGACAGAAGCCAAGATCCTGACGACAGAGATCGCCATCCTCGCCAGCAACAAGCTCCATGAACTCGCCGGAACGAAATCGACCCTCGCGGAATATGATCTCGACCGCCACTGGCGCAATGCGCGTACCCATACCCTGCACGACCCGGTGCGCTGGAAGTATTTTCACATCGGCAATCACTTGCTGAACGGCGTCAGACCACCGCGTCATGCCTGGAGCTGATACGGCTCCGCCGCAGCCTCTTCAACCTACCCGCCCCGCAACAGAAAGACAGATGATGTCCGGTTCAAGCGCCCTGTCACTCGATCCCGCAACCAAGATCAGCAATGGCGCCGGCTTCAAAGCACCGCCGATCCGCAAGGCGACTGTGCAGCGCATTACCTCCGACCAGGAAGCGATCAAAGTCGCCGGCGAAGTCGCCACCATTCTCGCCCAAGGTGCGGCGGAGCGCGATCGCAAGCGGCTCCTACCCTATAAGGAGATGGACCTCCTCTCCGATAGCGGCCTGCTTGCCATCAGCGTGCCGAAGGCCTATGGCGGCGCCGGTGTCGCCTCGGCGACCGTCGCCGAGGTTCTGGCCATCCTGTCGGCGGCGGACGGATCAATCGGTCAGATCCCGCAGAATCACTTCTTCATGCTGGAAGGGTTGCGGCTGCAAGGCACCGATGAGCAGAAGCGCTTCTTCTACGAACGCACCCTTGCCGGCGAGCGCTTCGGCAATGCCCTGTCGGAAGTCGGCACCAAGACGGCCCACGACCATGCCACCCGCATTTCCCGTCACGGCGACGGCTACCGCGTCAACGGCCGAAAATTCTACTCGACGGGCGTGCTTTTTGCCCATTGGATCGCCGTGGTCGGCAATGGCGACGACGAGAAGAGTCTGGTCGCCTTCATTCCGCGCGATACGCCGGGGATCACGATCGTCGATGACTGGAGCGGCTTCGGCCAGCGCACAACCGGGTCCGGCTCAACCACATTCTCCAATGTCGACACCCACCCGTTCTCGGTGTTTTCGTTTTCGGCGCTCTTTGATCGGCCGACATCGATGGGCCCCTTCGCCCAGATCATGCATGCCGCCATCGATCAGGGCATTGCCGCCGGCGCGCTCGCCGAGGCAGTGTCCTTCATCCGTGCCTATACCCGTCCCTGGCGCGACAGCGGTTATGAGCATGGTTACGAGGACCCCCATGTGATTGCCCAGATCGGTGAAATGAAAGTCGCCGTCGATGCCGCCAAGGCGCTGATCGCACGCTCCGGCCGATTCGTCGATGCCGCGGCCGAGACACCGTCGGCAGAGACCGTCGCCGCAGCCTCGATCGCCGTCGCAGAGGCGAAGATTGCCGCCCACGAGGCCTCGCTCAGCGTGTCCAGCAAGCTGATCGAGCTGGCCGGCACGCGGTCAACGCTTGCCGACTATGACCTCGATCGCTATTGGCGCAATGCCCGGACGCATACGGTCCATGATCCGGTCCGTTGGAAATACCGGGTGGTTGGTAATTACTGGCTCAATGACGTGAAGCCGCCCCGCCATGGCGCGCTATGAGCCATCGGCGCGATCTTCACCGACTTTTTTGGGATTGACGGCATAGCGAATGGCCAAGGAGATCCGCTTCAACGCCTTCGAAATGAATTGCGTTGCCCATCAATCACCCGGCTTATGGCGCCATCCGCGTGACCGATCGCGCCAGTACAATCGGCTCGATTACTGGGCCGACCTGGCGCGGATCCTCGAGCGGGGGCTGTTCGACGGATTGTTCCTCGCGGATGTCCTTGGCATCTACGATGTCTTCGGCGGCGGACCGGCAGCAACGTTGCGGCACGCCACCCAGGTCCCCGTCAACGATCCCCTGCTCCTGATCCCCGCCATGGCACAGGTGACGCGCCATCTGGGTTTCGGCGTCACCGTCAATCTCTCCTATGAGCCGCCTTTCACTTTTGCGCGCCGGATGTCGACCCTGGATCACCTGACCGAGGGCCGGATCGGCTGGAACATCGTCACCGGCTATCTCGACAGCGCCGCCCGCGCCATGGGCGAGGCCGGTCAGAAGGCGCATGACGACCGGTATGACGGCGCGGAAGACTATATGAATGTCGTCTACAAGCTCTGGGAAGGAAGCTGGGCCGATGATGCCGTGATCGCCGATGCTGCACGCGGCGTCTTTACCGATCCCGCACGGGTGCGCCGTGTGGTTCACGAAAGCCTGCTGCATCGCCTCGACGCCGTGCATCTCAGCGAGCCATCGCCGCAGCGGACGCCGGTTCTCTACCAGGCCGGGACCTCCAGCGCCGGAAAGGCTTTCGCCGCCCGGCATGCCGAATGCGTCTTCATGTCAGGGCCAAGCAAGAACGTCATTGCGCCGCGCGTCGCCGCGATCCGGCAATTGACCGCGGAAACCGGCCGGGCACCTCAAGACATTCTCATGTTCGGCCTGATGACCGTGATCGTGGCACCGACCGATGCGGAAGCCCAGGCCA
>Ga0255336_102018_pt1 | contig 11546 bp, 9 predicted proteins | sample MeOH1_35cm_T3_17_FD_189102 | JGI IMG/M metagenome (GOLD analysis project Ga0255336, IMG submission 189102) | Sandy soil microbial communities from University of British Columbia, Vancouver, Canada - MeOH1_35cm_T3_179 | ecosystem: Engineered > Artificial ecosystem > Sand microcosm > Unclassified ...
AGTAAAAGAAATAAAGGCCCAGGGCTATTTTGCACTTACAGGAACTCCAATTGAAAATTCCTTAACTGAGCTTTGGTCGATTTTTGATTTTATAATGCCTGGCTACCTTTTAAATCATAATAAATTTTTAAGAAAATATGAAACTCCTATAGTTAAAAATAAAGATGCCATAGCTTTAGAAGAACTAAATAAGCATGTTAAGCCCTTTATTTTAAGAAGGCTTAAAAAGGACGTAATAAAGGAGCTGCCTCCCAAAATAGAACATAAGCTAATAGTGGAAATGACAGAGGAGCAAAAGAAGCTCTATGCTGCTTATATAGCTGAGGCTAAAAGCGAAATAGACAGTGAAATTAAAGAAAAGGGCTTTAATAAAAGTAAAATTAAAATTCTTTCTACTCTTACTCGTTTAAGGCAAATTTGCTGCGATCCTTCTACCTTTATTGAAAATTATAAGGGTGAAAGCGGCAAACTAATGGCCTTAGATGATTTACTTGAGGAGAGTATTAATGAAGGTCATAGAATACTTTTATTTTCACAATTTACCTCTGTACTTAAAAATATAGCTAAAAGGTTTGATAAGAACGAAATAAGCTATCAATATTTAGACGGTCAAACTAAAATAGAGGACAGGGGAATTAGAGTTAAAGAATTTAATGAAGGCAAAGGCAGCGTATTTTTAATATCCCTAAAGGCAGGAGGAACCGGTCTTAACCTTACTGGCGCTGATGTAGTAATTCACTTTGATCCCTGGTGGAATCCGGCTGTTGAGGAACAGGCTACAGACAGAGCTCACAGAATTGGGCAGCAGAAAACTGTAGAAGTTATAAAACTAATTGCACAAGGTAGCATTGAAGAAAAGATATATAATCTGCAGGAAAAGAAAAAAGCAATAATAAATTCAGTGATGAGTGAGGAAAATGCAGAAGAAAGTCTGATTTCACAAATGTCTCAGGAGGATATTGAAGAGCTTTTTAAGATTTAAAAAGCTTTTGAAGGATCCTCTGAAAGTACAGAAGAACGCGGAAGGACTTTTAATATGAATCCTTCCGCGGGTTCAGCTAATTTAGCGTATGACCTGTAAGCAAGGTTATTGAGTCAATACTCTATTAGACAAATTTTTACGTCTATAAATACTTGAAATAATACCAAGTTCCATGAAATTAATAACTAAGCTTGTGCCTCCATAGCTTATAAAAGGCAGCGAAATGCCCATTATTGGCATAAGCCCAAGGGTCATAAGTATATTCCATACAAACTGGCTTGAAAATAAAGCGGCTAAGCCATATAGAATCAGTCTTCCATAACCATCTGATACAGCATTTGTAATATTTATTATTCTAATTATAAATAGAAGAATTAAGCTTACTATTACTGCAAAGGCTATCCAGCCAAAGGTGTAGATTATATATGTAAGTATTAAGTCTGTATGATACTCTGGTAATCTAGTTGGCTGCACTATAGTACCTTTGCCAAAGATGCCTGCAGAATAAATTAACTTATCTATTTGAGTATTAAGATAGCCAACTCCTTGAGGGTCGCTTTTCCAATTAAATAATGTAAGTATTCTACGAAGTCTATAGGGTTCATTAAAAATAAAGAAATAAAACATAATTATTATAGGTGCAAAAATCATTGCTGCGTGCTTAACCTTTCCGCCGGAGGCTAACATGACCACTAAAAATACTATGGAGTAAATAATTCCTGTAGCTATAGAAGGAAGCAATACAAATAAGAAATTTGGAATTATAAATAAGGCAAAGGCGGATATTAGATTCTTTTTGTCATCCCATTTAAATTTATAAAAAAGACCGCTTAGGCTTATTATCAATAAAAAAAGTACTAATGTAGGGACATTTATACTTAATGTACCTATCACCATATATTGTTTAGCTCTATTAATTGGAGAACCCATAAATATTATGTAAATTAATATGAATACAGAAGCATAATATAAATATTTAGAGTAAGAATATAATTTTCTATAGTCAAAGAAATACAACCCAATTGATATAGCTATTCCAATAAAAGAAAAAATTAAACTTTTTCTGAAAATAGCACTAGAACCAGAACCCAAGAGCCCATTTGTCTGTATGAGATATAAGCACACAAGTCCAAATATTGAAAACGCAGTGGCAATTGCTATAACAGACCAAGCAGGGCTTTGCTTGTGTACTCTATTAAGCTCCTTACCAAGTATAAGGGCATCGCCCATATTAGAAATAGATTTTTGCAGAGCTTCCTCTTCGTTATTTCCGGCCTCAATGTAAGCTTCTGCAGTTTCAATAATATGATTTTCTAATTCTAAAGCTATATCTTCATGGGCTTCCCTGCATTTTATTGAAGAACATACCTCATCTATATAATTTTTAATTAGCGGATTATTGTTTAAGCTCATACTAATCCCTCCACAGCTAAATTATTAAGACTTTGTGAAGTTAATATATGTTTATTATCTAAAAGTACCTTATCAACTGTAGAGCGAAATAAGTCCCATTCTTTTTTCTTATCTTTAAGCTGAAGCTTGCCTTCATCTGTAATTTTATAATATTTCCTTTTTCGTCCTTCTTCACTTTCAGACCAATAGGCTTCAACTAAACTCTCATTTTCAAGGGTATGTAAAATTGGATATAAGGTACCTTCCTTGAAAGAAAAAACTCCATTAGATTTTTCATCCATAGCTTTTATCATTTCATAGCCGTACATGGATTTCTTATCTAATAGACTGAGAATAAGTATAATCGTACTTCCCTTTAAAAGTTCTTTGTTAACCTTCATATAAATCTCCTTTCATACATTGAATTACTATGCATAGTATATCTAGGTATATAATAAGAAAAAATTGGAATAATGTCAAGAGAATTTTTAATGGCGTTATTGACATAATAAGTATAATGGAATATTATAATAATTAATAAATGCAGTGATGGGAAGAGTAGTAAAGGAAAATACTTAAAAGAGAGCTAGAGTTAGTGAAAGCTGGCAGTATTAAAATTTACGAACATGGCCCCTGAGCAGATTGTCTGAAGAAAATTTTTATATATTTGATTTCATTATAAATGAGCTTTTAATTATTTATGGGTGATGATTTCATATTTAATTAAAAGTATAAGGAATGAAATCAAATATTATAAGTAGGACAATACGGAAGCAGCCGTTATTTTGCAGGGTGATAAAAGCTTTTATAAAGTGGAGTCACTTATTAAGATATCTATGGTGACATGGATAAAAATTAGAGTGGTATCGCGTACATTACGTCTCTATGTGGATTTTTCTACATAGGGACTTTTTTATTTAGTGTGCCACACATGCATATTGCGGAGGAAATTGGAAAAAATTTAAATATCAAATTGGAGGAGATAAACATGACAAAGAAACCATTTTACATTACAACACCAATATATTATCCATCAGCTAATTTACACATTGGAAATACTTATACAACTGTAGCTGCTGACGCCTTAGCTAGATTTAAAAGACTTACAGGCTATGAAGTGTTCTTTTTAACCGGCTCAGATGAACATGGTGAAAAAATTCAAAGGATTGCAGAAGCAAAAGGGGTTACTCCAAAGGCATATGTGGATGAAATTGTAGCAGGAATTAAAGACCTTTGGAAGCTAATGAACATTAGTTATGACAAATTTATAAGAACTACTGACGAATATCATGAAAAAGCACTTCAAAAGATAGTTACTAAGCTTTACGAGCAAGGAGATATTTATAAGAGCTCCTATGAAGGCAACTACTGTATCCCTTGTGAATCCTTCTGGACTGACACTCAGCTAGTAAACGGAAATTGTCCTGATTGCGGAAGACCAGTAGAGAAAAGAACTGAAGAAGCTTACTTTTTTAAAATGACAAAATACGCTGACAGGCTTATTGAGTATATTGAAGCTCATCCTGATTTTATTCAGCCAGAATCAAGAAAAAATGAAATGCTAAATAATTTCTTAAAACCTGGTCTTCAGGATTTATGTATTTCAAGAAATTCCTTTAGCTGGGGTGTTCCTCTTGAATTTGATCCAGGTCATGTAGTTTATGTTTGGATAGATGCCTTATCTAACTATATAACTGCACTTGGTTATAACGGTGAAAATACAGAGCTTTATGAAAAGTTCTGGCCAGCAGATGTTCACCTTATAGGAAAGGACATATTAAGATTTCATACTATTTATTGGCCAATTATGCTAATGGCTTTAGACATTCCGCTTCCAAAGCAGGTATTTGGACATGGCTGGCTTTTAGTTGACGGCGGGAAGATGTCAAAATCTAAGGGCAATGTAGTAGACCCAGTGATTTTATCTAAGCATTTTGGAGTAGATGCTATAAGATATTACCTTCTTAGAGAAATACCTTTTGGTTCTGATGGACTGTTTAACAACGAAATATTTATTAAAAAGGTAAATTCTGATTTAGCTAATGACTTAGGTAATCTGCTTTCAAGAACAGTAGCAATGATTGAAAAATACTTTAATGGTACCATTTCAGCTCCTACTGCAAAGGAAGCTGTTGATAATGAACTTATAGAACTTGCACTTGAAACTCCTAAAAAGGTGGAAGCTCATATTGATAACTTAAGAATTCCAGAAGCTTTAGGAGAAATTTGGGCTCTTATAAGAAGAGCAAATAAATATATCGATGAGACAACTCCATGGATTTTATCAAAGGAAGAAAGCAAGAAAGGAAGATTAGGAACAGTTTTATATAATTTGGCTGAAACCTTAAGATTTGTTTCAGTTTTAGTTTCCTCCTTCCTGCCTTCAACAGCTGAAAAGATAAATGAGCAGCTTAATGTAAACCTTACTTCCTTTGATAGTCTTGCTGCCTTTGATGGAACTGAAGCTAATACAAAGGTTAAAAAGGGAGAGGCTATATTCCCAAGAATAGATGTAGATGCTAAGCTTAAGGAATTAGAAGCCCTAATGGAGGAAGTAAAGGAAGAACCAAAACCTAGTATGCAGCCGCTTAAGGAAGAAATTACAATTGATGATTTTGATAAACTAGACTTAAGAGTGGTTAAGGTTTTAGCCTGCGAGCCAGTTAAAGGAGCAAAGAAGCTTTTAAAGCTAAAGGTAGATTTAGCTGGGGAAGAAAGACAGGTTGTTTCTGGTATAGCGGAGTATTATAAGAGGGAAGACTTAGTTGGAAAGTATGTAGTTCTTGTTGCAAATCTAAAACCAGTTACCTTAAGAGGAGAGCTATCTCAAGGCATGATACTAGCAGCTGCTACAGACGACGACAGCAAGCTGTTTGCTGTTAGCATTCCAGGAGAACTGCCTACTGGAAGTCAAGTAAGGTAGTTAACAAAACTTATATAAATAAAAGATTTTGCTTTAGAGCAAAGTCTTTTATTTTTTTAGCCATGAGCTAGGTATAAATAGTGATAATCTGATTTTTGATAATGAAGTGCATAAAACTTTAGCTATTGTTCATACATTTGCAAATGCTTTTAATAGATATATTAGTTTTTATTCCAATTAGCTATAGACTTGACTAATTCATAGTAAAATAGTAAGATATACTTAATTACGTATTCCGAGTGAAATAATCGGATATAATATTTATAATTATTAAAATTTGATTTCAATCACAGTAAAGATTGGAAATTAATTTTACAATTAAATCATAGTAAATTAGTCGGATATAAAGGAGAATTAAAATGGATGAGAAGCTTTTAAAAATAGAAAATCTTAAAACTGAAATAGAAGGTAAGGAAATATTAAAGGGCTTAAATCTAGAAATTGAAAAAGGCAAAGTTCATGTAATAATGGGGCCAAACGGAGCTGGTAAGTCTACTTTAGCTAATACACTAATGGGACACCCAAAATATGAAATAACAGCTGGTAAAATCTTATTTGAAAATGAAGAAATAAATGAATTAAAGGCTGATGAAAGAGCAAAAAAAGGTATTTTCTTATCCTTTCAATATCCAGAAGAAATACCAGGTGTAACTGTAGAAAACTTTTTAAGAACCGCAAAGATGGCAGTTACAGGGAAACCACTTAAAATCTTATCCTTTAAAAAAGCCTTAAAGGAAAAGATGGAACTTCTAGAAATGAAGGAAGAATATGCTGAAAGATATTTAAATCTAGGCTTTTCCGGCGGTGAAAAGAAAAAGAATGAAATACTTCAAATGGCTATACTTGAACCTAAGCTTGCTATTTTAGATGAAACTGATTCAGGACTTGATGTAGATGCTATAAGAATAGTATCACAGGGAGTAAATGCTCTTAAAAACAGTGAAAACTCAATACTTATAATAACACACCACAATAAAATACTAGATTATTTAAAGCCTGATTTTGTACACATTTTGGTGGATGGAAAAATAGTGAAAACAGGAGACTTCTCCTTAGCAAAAGAAATTGAAGTAAATGGGTATGAAAGCTACAAATAAAATGAGATAAAAGAGAAAATCTTTTAATCTTTATTTGCAAAATTAAGGGGAGGATTTTATGGAAGAGAAAGTAAGAAAGAAAACTTATATAGATGATTTAGATAGAGGCATTTATGATGTTAAAAATGATTTTAATTATAGTTTTAAGGCTGACAGTGGCTTGACTCCAGAAATAGTGATGGAGATTTCTAAGGAAAAAAATGAGCCTCAGTGGATGACTGATTTTAGATTAAAATCACTTGAAATCTATAACAACCTAGCTGCACCGCCCTGGGGACCAGATTTAACTGATCTTCATATGGAAAACATCGTAACCTATGTTAAGCCAAATACAGAGATGAAAGGCAAATGGGAGGACGTTCCTGAGGAGATTAAGAAGACCTTTGATCTTCTTGGAATCCCAAAGGCTGAAAGAACTTCACTTGCTGGTGTTGGTGCTCAATATGACTCAGAGGTTGTATACCATAGTATTAAAGAAGACTTAGTTAAAATGGGTGTTGTTTATACAGATATGGAAACTGCCATAAGAGATTATGAGGCAATCGTTAAGGAATACTTTATGACCTGTGTTCCTCCAAGTGACCATAAATTTGCAGCCCTTCATGGTGCAGTTTGGTCAGGCGGTTCCTTTGTATATGTTCCAGAAGGAGTTCAGGTTGATATTCCACTGCAATCCTATTTTAGATTAAATGCACCAGGTGCAGGACAGTTTGAACATACTCTAATTATAGTTGAAAAGGGAGCAAAGCTTCACTTTATTGAAGGCTGTTCAGCACCAAAGTATAACGTAAATAATCTGCATGCTGGTTGTGTGGAGTTATTTGTAAAGGAAGGTGCAAGACTTAGATATAGCACTATAGAAAACTGGTCAAAGAATATGTATAATCTTAATACTAAGAGAGCCATAGTTGAAAGGGATGGTCTTATAGAATGGGTTTCAGGATCCTTTGGCTCAAAGGTTTCCATGCTTTATCCAATGAGTATTTTAAAAGGGGAAAGGGCTAGAGCAGAATTTACTGGAGTTACCTTTGCAGGAAAAGGCCAGCACTTAGACACAGGCTGTAAGATAGTTCATGCAGCACCTTATACTACCTCAAATGTAAATTCAAAGTCCATATCAAAGGATGGAGGAGTAGCTCTTTACCGTGGAGCATTAAGAGTAGCACCAAATGCTCATCATGTTAAAGCCACAGTAGCTTGTGAATCCTTAATGCTTGATAATATATCCAGATCAGATACTATACCAGTAATTGATTTAATGAATGATGAAGTGGATATTGGACATGAAGCAAAGATAGGCAGAATAAGCGATGAAGCTATATTCTATCTAATGAGCAGAGGCATAAGTGAAAAGGAAGCTAAGGCAATGATAGTAAGAGGCTTTGTAGAGCCAATAGCAAAGGAGCTTCCACTTGAATATGCAGTTGAAATGAATAATTTAATTAAAATAGAACTTGAAGGTGCCATTGGGTAAAAGCCCTAAATGGGCTTTTACGGGCGGCCTGCGAGTGGAAACGAGCATGTCCAGGGTGCCCCTGGAAGGAGGTAAAACATGAATAACACTTTAACAAAATTCAATGAAAAAGACAGTAAAACCTTAAATACCCTCCCAGTAATAACTTGGAGATGGCTTAAGGTTAATGAGTTAAATCTAAAAGATATTAAGCTTTCTGACCTTCAAGATTATACTAAGCCTTATATAAATGAAATGGACTTTAAAGATGTAATAGTTAAAAATATGAATTCTAAGCTAAAGCCTAATGAAAATATAAAATATTTTTTTAATAAGGAAGAAAGCTATGGGGTTTCAGAAGAATTCACAGCACTTGTGGAAAAACATTATAATTCAGGAATCTACGTGCATGCTCCTAAAAATGTAAAATTAACTGAGCCCATTAGAATTGAGTATAACATGGATAATGAAAATCCTATGGTAATGGACTTAAATCTTATAGTAGCTGAAGAAAATAGTGAAATTACCTTGGTTATAGATTATAGTACGGATGAGAAGGCAGAAGCTTTTCATAATGGAGTTACAAAGATATATGCCAAGGATAATTCTGTAGTAAATGTGATAAAGATTCAGAGAATGAATGATAAAAGCTATCACTTCGACTCTCACATAGCTTACAGCGGCTATAATGCAAAGGTAAACTGGCTACAAATAGAGCTTGGAGCTAAAAACAGCGTTACCAATTATGTTAATAATTTAGACGAAGAAAATAGTGAGGCAAATATTAATTCCATATATTTTGCCGATGGTGATAGAAATGTTGATTTAAGCTATTTAATGAATCATAGGGGCAGAAGAAGCATAAGCAATATAGAAACAAGAGGAGCCTTAAAGGATAAAGCTAAAAAGGTATTTAGAGGTACCCTTGATTTTAAAAAAGGAGCAGTAAGCTCTAAGGGCAATGAGGAAGAATATGCTATTCTTTTAGATAAAACTGTTAAATCAGATGCAATTCCACTGCTGCTTTGCAGGGAAGATGATGTTCAAGGTCAGCATGCTGCTAGTGCAGGGCAGATAGACAGCAATAAATTATTTTACTTAATGAGCCGGGGGCTTGATGAGAAAGAGGCAAAGAAGCTGATTATAGAGGCTTCCTATGCGCCAATAATAGATAAAATTCCTCTAGAGGATTTAAGAAATATTATCAGCGAGGAAATACACAGGAGGCTTTTAAATGCGTGAATTTAATGTTGATGAAATAAGAAAAGACTTTCCTATTCTTTCTCAAACAGTAAACGAAAAGTCTTTAGTCTACCTTGATAATGCAGCCACCACCCATAAGCCAATACAAGTATTAGAGGCAGTTAGTGAATATCATCATTTGCATAATGGAAATCCACATAGAGGATCACATTATCTTTCAATAAAGGCTACAGAAGACTATGAAAACACTAGAGAAAAGGTAAGAAAATTTATAAATGCGGCATCTGAAAAGGAAATAATATTTACTAAAAATGCAACGGAATCCTTAAATTTATTAGCCTATTCCTATGGCATGAACTTTATTAATGCCGGTGATGAAATAGTCCTCTGCATTTCAGAGCATCACAGCAACTTAGTTCCTTGGCAGAAAGTAGCTAAAGCTAAAGGTGCAGTTTTAAAGTTTATGTATTTAAGTAGTGATTATAGACTTACCATGGAGGAAGTTAAGGCAAAGATAACTAATAAAACAAAGCTTGTAAGTCTTGCCTTTATGTCCAATGTGCTTGGAACTATCTATCCTGCAGGTGAAGTTGCAGAATATGCACATTCAAAGGGAGCAGTAGTTATAATTGATGGAGCTCAGGCTGTTCCTCATATGAAGGTGGATGTAAGAGATATAGATGCAGATTTCTTTGTATTTTCTGGCCACAAAATGCTTGCACCAATGGGAATAGGAGTACTTTACGGCAAGGAAAACTTACTTGAAAAAATGCCGCCCTTTTTAATGGGAGGAGATATGATTGAATATGTTGAGGAGCAGGATACTACCTTTGCAGAACTTCCTTATAAATTTGAAGCAGGAACTCAAAATGTGGAAGGTGCTGTAGGCTTATCAGCTGCTATAGATTACTTAGAGGATATTGGTCTTAATAGAATTCATGAATATGAACTTCAGCTTACAGGCTATGCCCTAGAAAAAATGCTTGAAATTCCCTATGTTAAAATATATGGACCAACTGATTTAGAAAACAGAGGGGGAGTAATATCCTTTAGCATAGAAGGCTGTCATCCTCACGATACTGCAAGCATTGTTGATACCTATGGAGTAGCTATAAGAGCTGGACATCACTGTGCACAGCCTCTTATGAAGTACCTTGGTGCACCGGCAACCTCAAGAGCAAGTTTTTATTTTTATAATAAAAAAGAAGAAATAGATATATTTATAGAAAGTATAAAAAGCGTAAGGAAGTGGTTAGGTTATGGATCTTAGTCAAATTTACACAGAACTTATTATGGAGCATAGCCAAAGCACACAAAATAGAAGGCATCTAGATCATATTGATGCAAGTGAAAGAGGTCATAATCCAAGCTGTGGCGATGATATAGTCTTAGAGCTTAAATTTAATGGTGACATTATAGAAGATGCAGCCTTTACAGGCAGTGGCTGTGCCATATCTCAAGCTTCCACCTCCATGATGATAGACCTTATTACAGGGAAATCAAAGGAAGAAGCATTAGACTTAGTTGAAACCTTTATAAGTATGATAAAAAGAGAAGTTACAGATGATGAAGAACTTGAAAAATTAGAAGATGCCATAGTACTTAAAAATATCTCCAACATGCCAGCCAGAGTAAAATGTGCAGTGCTTGCATGGCACACATTAAAAGAAGTAATAAATAAATAGTGTGGCATGGGGACGTAACTTGTGGCACATGCATTCCAATGTGCCACAAGTTACGTCCCCATGCCACACCCTTTCATTTAAACGTCCACAATTTATTTAATGAATAGTTAAACAAAATACCAATTAATGTGGATATTATTTGTGCTATGTACTTGCTTAAATTAAACATATCAACTCCAACGTACAGTATCAATGAAGTTATTCCTAAGGTTATTAAATTTACTATTACGAATTTAATAAGTAAATTAAGACTCCTTGAAGATTTTTTAAATACCCAGCTGCTGTTCCAAAAGAAGCTGTTAATAACTCCAGCAATATAGCCAGCTACATTTGCAGTTAAATAATAAACATTTAATTTTATTAGGATAAAATACACTATTAAAGTTATAAGCGTATTGCTTAATCCAACGATACCGAATTTTATAAATTGAATATACTCTTCCATAGCTTACTCCTAATAAAATAAAATATTTCTAAATGAATGTTAGTAAAAACTAAAAAGTATTAGAAAGTTAAAAATGACCTTTCATAGTAAATAAATTAACAGTTAAATTATAGCCCATTATTTCATAAGATAAATCAACAAATTTTAATTAAATGTAAAATTTATATTAACCATTGACTAAATAGACTTTAATTAAATATAATATAGAAGACAATGAAATAAATACGAAAAAGGTGAAGAATAATAAAGGAGGATAGAAGTTAATATATAGTATAAGCGCCAGAACTTAAGTAAGTTTTCTATACTTAAGTTGACGAGGATGGGGAGTATCGAAATATTCGGCGGATGCCCCACGGTACCGCACTA
>Ga0255336_102021_pt1 | contig 11516 bp, 6 predicted proteins | sample MeOH1_35cm_T3_17_FD_189102 | JGI IMG/M metagenome (GOLD analysis project Ga0255336, IMG submission 189102) | Sandy soil microbial communities from University of British Columbia, Vancouver, Canada - MeOH1_35cm_T3_179 | ecosystem: Engineered > Artificial ecosystem > Sand microcosm > Unclassified ...
CAGTTCGGCGATCCATCCAGGTGAGAGTGTGCCACATTCGATGACAGTGCTGTCAGAAGACATCGCAGCCAACGCACCGTTCTCACCAAGCCATGCCTCGCGCGAAGCATTGTCGTCGGCGAGGATGGATATGACGACGTCGGCTCCCTTCGCTGCTTCAGCAGGAGTATCAGCGATCGTCGCTCCCTGAGCGGCGAGTGGTTCAGCTTTTTTTCGGGTGCGGTTGTAAACGGTGAGAGGAAAACCGGCCTTGAGGAGGTTAATCGCCATACCGCGCCCCATAGTTCCGATACCGAGAAGAGCTACGTGTTGTGTAGACATTTGTTTCAGGCTCCTTATGCCATCAGCTGAACGCGGATGGCTGAGGTCATGGTCTCATCTATGGCGATGGTATTGATCAATGAACGGCCGAAGCCTTCGAAGCTGACCTCGGTGATGTCGCCCGCGCCGAGACGGATGTTGTCGCCGAAGGAGAGAGCATCAGCACCAAGGAAGTGAATATGGAGCATGCCGGGCTGGCGGTGTCCGGCAAACTTGAAGTGATGGTGCTCGAGGTTAGCGAGCGAATGGCACATGTTTTGTTCGCCGGTGCGAATGCTCTTCTCCCAGAGGGGTGCGTCGTTACGCAGGACAGAGACCCTGCCTGGGACGTCGGCAAACTCTGCACCTACAACAAGCTCGGGACCGAGCGAACAAACGCGGAGCTTGGAGCCGGCGAGATTGAGATAGTTGCGGCGCTCGAAGACGTGGTCAGAGAATTCGTTGCCGGTACACATGCCGATACGGTGCGGTGTGCCGTCGTGGCCGATGATGTAGATAGCGGCGATCTCGCCCTCTTCGCCTCCGTCCTCGGCGTGACCGGGAATATTGAGTGAAGAGAAGGGCGCGCGGATTACGGAGCCATCACCCTTGTAGAACCACTCGGGGGCGATGCCGATCTCGCCTGCATTGGGACGGCCCTTCTCCCGCCCCCACTCGAACATGCGCATGCTGTCGGTCATCTCAACGTTTTTTTTCTGCGCGCTCTCAGCATGCATGGCCTGGCGTTCGCGTGCGCTGCCCAGGTGAGTGAGGCCAGTTCCAGAGACGAGCATCATCTGCGGTGCGCCGGGAACGTCGACGGGAGCGAGCAGCTTCCAGGCAGAATTCTGCTGGTAGACGTTGTCGTAGAGCATACGGTCACCAGTGGCAAGCGAAGTGGCGAGTTTCGTCAATGCGGTGTTCTGAGCGAGTGATCGTTGAGCGAGCTGGAAGACGGATGTGACCTCTGTGAGTAGGATGAGGTCCGGCTCCTCGACGAGAGCGACACCGCGACGGTCTCCGTTGGCAAGTTGTACTAGACGCATCGTTGTAGCTCCTTATTCGACGATGCGGAATCGCTTGAGCGACTCCTCGTTAACTGTGAGGCCGAGGCCGGGAAGGCTGTCGTCGAGGTTGATGACACCGTTCTTCGGCGTGGGTTCGCCATCGAAGATGTACCAGAAAAGTTCATTGCCGACCTCGACATCAACCTGCGGGAAAAACTCGGCGATAGGTGAGTTCAGGCTTGCCATAACAATGTGGTAGTTATGCATCTGTCCAGCATGAGGCGTGACTGGGACCTGAAAGGACTCGGCGAGTGCAGTAATCTTGCGCGCTTGGCTGATGCCGCCAACCCGGTTGGTGTCGAATTGGATTACATCGAGCGCGTTGTTCTCGAGCAGTTCGCGGAAACCGAAGATGGTGAATTCGTGCTCGCCACCGGCGATAGGAATGCGACCGTAACTCTTGAGCTCCTTGTAGCCGCGGGTATCGTCAGGGATAACGGGTTCTTCAAGCCAGCGAAGGTTGAATGGCTCAAGCAGAGGTAACATGCGCTTGGCATAGTCGAGAGTCCAGCCCATGTAAGCGTCGGTCATCAGGTCAATGTCGTATCCGATAATCTCGCGGACGTTGCGGACGAGCTCAATGTTCTTCTGCATTCCTGCAGCACCATCGAGCGGACCCCAGCCAAAGCGCAGCTTCATCATCTTGTATCCTTCGTCCTTGTACTTCTGCGCCTCGGTGCGAAGTTCAGGGATAGGCATGGCATAGAGGCGGCTGGCATAGACAGGGATATTCTCTTTGGTGCGGCCGCCCAGCAGGCGAAAGACGGGTTGCTTGGCGTCTTTACCGAGAAGATCCCAAAGCGCAATATCTACAGCAGAGATCGCTGTGAGGGCGACGCCCTTACGGCCGAAGGCCAGCGTGCGCCGATACATCTGCTGCCATAGATATTCGACGTCCCAGGGATCGGCGCCGATGAGCAGAGGCTTGAGATATATATCAATAAGTTGCTTGGTGACCATGGGCGAGAGCGCGGCGTCGCCGAGGCCGACGAGGCCGTTGTCGGTAAAGATCTCGACCACGAGCCAGTTGTGGAAGGCAAAGTTGCCCATGGAGGCCTCACGGAAGGAGACCAGATCCATGGGGTTGGTGCAGAAATGTGGAGGAAGGGGAACGGTTTTACCTTCCCACTGGACGACGCGAGTACGGACTTCGGTGATTTTCATGTGGCGCTCTCAATTTCCTGTAGGTCAATGGCGCTTAGTGGTTGAATCCTGCCAGCGAAGAGAAAGATGGCGAGGAAGCCGACGAGATGAAAGGTTCCGACGAGAAGGAACAGAGTCGCATAAGTGAATCCATGACCCAGCAGATAACCAGCTACCAGGCCGAAGATAGCACCTCCAATGGCACCGCCGAAGCCGATGAGTCCAGCAACGGTGCCGACGATGGTGAGTGGAAAGATATCGGCAGGGAGGGTCATGATGAGTCCGGACCATGCCTGCTGACAGAAGAAGGCGATGCTGAAGAGAAGGAGAGCTATCTGGACAGGGGCGATAGAGACGAGCATGACAACAGGCATTCCCGCGGCACAGAGGCCAAGGACGAGCTTGCGCGAGAAGTCGATAGAGTGACCACGATGAAGAAGCTGTGACGAGAACCAACCTCCGATAAAGCTGCCGAGTCCTGAGGCGGCATAGGGAATCCACGCGTAGTAACTGACTTGCTTGATGTCAAATCCGCGTACGTCGTAGAGGTACTTCGGAAGCCAGAACAGCAGAAAGTACCATGCGGAATCGGACATGAACTTAGCGAAGACGAAGGCCTGCACCCTGCGCATAGCAATGACCCGAGGCCAGCCAATATTCTTCCCGAGAAGGCGGGCATCGACGGTATTTGAAGAGAGTGCCATAGTGTTGGAGCGATAGGTTGCAGTCCACCATACGACCCATGCGAGGCCAAAGCCGCCAGCGACGAGAAAAACAGCACGCCATCCACTTTGTAACAGCACAAAGCCGATGACTGGAGGTGCGAGTACGGAGCCGACGGCGGTACCTGCATTGATGAGCCCCATAGCAGTAGAACGCTCGGTCGGCTCTATCCATTCGGCGACGACCCGTGTGGCGGCGGGGAAGGCCCCACCTTCTCCGCCGCCAAGCAGCAGACGAGCTATGAACAGAAGCATAAATCCAGAGGCGAGCGCGTGTAGCGCACAGGCGAGCGACCACCAAATCATGATGAGGAGGAATCCCCTGCGTGTGCCTAGAGTGTCGAGGAGATGTCCGCCGAGTACGTACATAGCCGCGTAAGTGAGCAGAAAGGCCGTTTGCAGGTAAGAGAATTGCTGGTTTGAGAGCGGGATGTTTCGCTGGATGGCAGCGATAGCAACAGGTAGCGTCTGCCGGTCGAAGTAACTGATGGCAATCGCCACTGCCACCATCACCACGTAGTACCACCTGCGATTCGTCACGCTCGACCTTCTTTCTCTACCAGGTAATCTTTACGAGCGAGATGCTTTGACGCGGAAGCTCAGTTTGAAGATTGAGCTTACCATCGACAATGTCGACCCACGCCGGGGAGGTCAGCAGTTGCAGCCCGGCGATGGACTGCAATTGCGCATACTGTTCGGTTGTTGGCTGCTGTGGCGACCCCATGGCCTTCCATGCAGTGTAGGCGTTGCTGTGGGTATCGTCGATGCGATAGTGCTGTACGAGGATTCGCTTTACACCCTTGGGAAAATCCCTTAGCTCGACTGATGTGGGCGTGGCTGAGTCGGGCTGGTCGGCGTCGTGGTAGTTCCACATCAGCACCGTAGCTTTACGATCGTCGATCGTAGCCATCCCATCGACATCGGTTTTATCTCTAACGCCAGTAGTCACCAGTGTGTCGAGAGAGACACTGGCGCTGCTCGTGGCTGCGACACGAGTGCCACTCATCAGGCCCAACATGCGAAAGAGATTGAGTATCGGCTTGTTGATGCCGTTGGTGGATAGTGAGCGGAAGCCCTCGAAGTAATCTTTGTCCTCGAATTCGAAGGACCAGCTCAGCATGGAGAGCAGATTGACCTTATGTTTATCCTGCAGGTCGAAGAGTGCCTTGAAGGCCGCGGCAGTGTAAGCGGGATAGAGTGTGCCGTTGCGATAGTTGTTAGCGGGATTGACACGGGAGGAGCAGGCGGCACAGCCTTCAGGGTCGGCCTCGCTGAGGATGAGGGGAAGGTTGCGATATTTAGGATATTGCGAGATGAGATAAAACCCACGATCGGCATCGGCGAGTTCATGTTGGATGCCCATGGTGACGTGGTTCTCGACAATGGTGGGTTTGCCTTTGGCGTGGAAGGAGATGAAATCCAGCGGAATGGATTTGCCGTCAGCGAAACTCTTGCCGGATGCAACGTGATCGAGGAAGCCCTTGAGGTAGTTGTAGGCATGCTCGCTGGAGGGGCTGGTGGTAGCGGGGCCTCCTACGCGTGCTGCGGGGAGGACTGATTTTACGTTGGAGGCGGCATAATCGTAGAGTTTCCAATAGTCTTCAGCGGTGGAGTGCCAATAGTCGATGTCGGGCTCGTTCCAAACTTCGAAGTACCACTGAAGAACGGTCTCTTTACCATAGCGTTCAACGAAGTGTGCGGTGATCACACGGATTAGCTCACCCCATTTCTTGTAGTCTTTTGGTGGATTGTTGGAGGCTCCGCTGACAGCGCTCTTGGGATAGTGGACCTGATAGGGCTCGTGGCGGTTGGGAAGAGTCGCGGCGAGGTCTTTGGGCATAAAGCCAAACTCGACCATTGGGCGAACGCCAGCTGCCTTGTACTCATCGAAGATACCGTCGAGGATCTTGAAGTCGTAGACGGGCTTGCCGGAGCCATCTTCGGTATAGACGTTGGTAGAACTGAACTTCAACTCAGCCTTGCCGTCGCCGGAGGTGAGAAGGTGATGGGCGCGGATGTAGACGGGGACAGGACTGAGGTCGCGCAGCTCGCGCAGGAGTGCCTTGCCATTGCGCATGGTGGTGTAATTGGCCTCGTCGTAGCCAAACCAGCTGTAGATGGGCTTGTAAGGGCCGATCTGGTTGGCGAAATCGACGGTGATGGTGGCCGAACTTGCGGTGGAGGCGGGTGGAGCAGGAGGGATAACTCCCTGCGCCACCGTGCTTATCGCGGTGCCGATAAAGAAGCACGAGAGAAGAGCTTGTTTGAGTTGGGCAGATTGCAGCAAAGGAAGTCCTCGTCTGGTTAGAAGTTGTACTTGAGTGCGAATTGGATTGATCGCGGCGTATTGGAGGAGCTGATGATCTGCGCGCCAGTCGCGGTATCAATGGGCGATGTGGCGGAGTTATTGGTGGTGGAGTTATTGTTGGGAGCGGAGAAGCTGACTGTGTTAGGGAAGTTGAAGAACTCGGCGCGGAAAGAGAGCGTGCTCTCGCCCGGCAGAGAAAAGTTCTTGAAGATGGAAGCGTCGAACTGATTGTAGGTGCCGGAACGCAGCGTGTTAGATCTAACCTGACCATAGGTGTAGATGGGGGCGACAACGTAGCGCGATCTGTCGTACCAGTTGGTAAGCGTTCGCTGGAATGCGGGGTTACCGCCGGCGGGATTCAGATTAGGACGCTGCGATGTCACCCCAGTGTTGGCGCGATCAGATGAGACTGTAGGCGTGAAGGGGGTTCCGCTGCGAACGACAAGGATGGTTTGAGCCTGCCAGCCACCTATGATGGAGTTGATGAAGCCGTTGGTATTGTTCGCATATTTGCGGCCATGACCGACAGGGAGTTCATAGCTACCGCTGATGGCAACATTATGCGGTGTATCAAAGGGAGCCAGCGCATATTCGTATGCCGTATTTCCTCCAAGCGCAGAGGCTTGGTTGTATTGCAATGACTTCGAGAGGGTGTAGGCGACGAGCGTGCTGAATCCATAGCTGAAGCGATGCTCGAACTTCGCCTGGAGAGAGTCGTAGTGATTGGACATATCCTGAGTCTGATAAGTGATGCCACTCCAGAGAGGATAGGGGCGGCGGGTTTGGATGGTTCCGGGACCAGGAGTGAGCGGGACGTTTGCGTCGTTCGAGGAGCTGAGATGTACACCGCGATTGCCAACGTAACCGACCTCTAGTACATCGTGATCGGAGAACTGGTGCTGGATATTCATGCTGTAGTGAATGTTGGTTCCCATACTGAGGTGCGTGCGAGAAGGGCCAAGTGAGGGTGTCGATGTGGCTGAACCGAGTGGCGAACCGAGGAAGTAGTTCGCCAGCGTGCGAGTGGGCGTGATGTTTTGGGTCTGGTTGATGGTCTCGGCCAGGCGGTAGGGAAGGGTGTTGAGATTGACACGGCCGCTGGTGCCCTCAGGCTCGTAGAACATACCGAAACCGGCGCGGACGACGGTCTTGCGATCGACGCCGACGGAGACGCCGACACGGGGAGCGAACTGGGTCTTGTCAGTGTAGGTGATATTGAGCGGCAGGCCGGCCTGGCTGCTGGTCTGGATATATTGGCCAAAGTAGCGGTAGGCAGCGGGTGCGGCGAACTGTGCCGTGAGGTCAGGGACAGTTTCAGTACCGGAGACGATGATGGGCTTGGCTTGCGTGGGATCGAAGGTTCCGATCTGTCCCTTGTAGCCATCTAACCAGGGCGAGTACTCATAGCGCAAACCCATGTTGATGGTGAGGCGATCGTTGACACGGAAGTCGTCCTGTACGAAAACCTGTCGGTAGAGTCCTTGGCCGCCGAAGTTGTTGGCAGGGTAGGCGCGGACGACGGCAGAAGGATAGCCGAGCAAGAAGTCGGCGTAGGCGTCGCCGCTGGAGGTGTTGTTGCCAGTGGCGTTGCCGTTGAATGTGAAAGAGCCGGCGTAATTCTGGCTATCGTAGCCAAGCCATTGGTAATAGCGGAAGAGCACCCCAAACTTGATAGCCTGACGGCCTCTGAGGATGGTGAAATTGTCGGTACCTTCGAGCGCCTTGCGGTCCTGCGACTTGGGGCGTTGGTCGAAACCTGAACCCTGCAACGAGCCGTAGCCGCTCCACGCATAGTCTGGAAACACACCGCCGACACCCGGGCGGAGCAGATCGCTCAGGCCAGTGACTCCAAAGCGGCCATTCCAGTCTGGTCCTTGCAGGAAGCCCTGCAGGCGAACGTGGCTGGGAAGGAAGTGCACGCGGGCTTCGTTGACCATAGTGCTGCCAATATTGGAGATGACGCCGACTGCGATGTCTTGACCCCAGGAGGTGAGATTTGCACTGCCCAGCGCGGGCGAGGCGTTGGGATCAACCTCCTTCTGCGTGATATAGACCCAGCGCGCGAAGAGACGATGTTTGGACGTTATCTGATGATCAAAGCGTACGACATACTGGTTCCAGTCAATGGCTTGGGATAGAGTACTGCTGTAGGTTCCAGTGGCAGTGTTCTGCTGCGGATAGTACTGCTGGATCGCAAGCGCCTGTGAGGAGAGACGATTTTGCGGAATGATGTTGCCAGGAAAGGGCTGAGGAACACCGTTGATGACGTTGCTTCGGTCGTAGATGATGCGTGAAGGAAGCATGTCAGAGAAGTTTCCAGTGCGACGAGCGTTGGAGGGAACGACAATGTTGTTGACGAGGCCGGTACGCAGACGTTGCGCTTCGAAGTTGAAGAAGAAGAAGGTGCGGTCCTTGCCGTTGTAGAGATGCGGGATGAGGAGTGGACCGCCGATGTTGCCGCCAAACTGATTTCTCTTGAGCTTCTGCCGAGTGAGAGCGAAGTAGTTTCGCGCGTCGAAGACTTCGTTGCGGAGGAACTCGAAGAGGACCCCATGGTAGCGGTTGGTTCCGGATTTAGTGGTGGCGTTGAAGAAGGCCCCGCCGCGGTTGTATTCAGCAGAGTAGGGGCTCTGCTGCACTGAGAACTCCTGGAGAGCATCGATGGAGGTCTGAATGAAGGTGCCCCCCTGGTGCTGCTCACTGACGTCGACACCGTCCATGAGGAAGGACGTGGCGGAGCCGCGGATTCCGCTGATAACGTTGCCGTTGACTACCTCGGGACGGATGGCGAGCGAGTTTCCAGTGGGAGGTAAGAGCGCGGCGCCAGGAGTGAGTTGCGCAAGACGATAGAAGCCGCGACCGTTCACGGGCAACTCAGTGAGTTGCTTGTTGGTGATGACCTGTCCGGACGTGGCAGAGTCGGTCGAGAGCAAGGGAGCAGTAGAGGTTACTTCTACTGTCATATTGGCAGTACCAATGGGTAAGGTCAAGTCCTGCCTGACAATCTGACCGACCTGGACCTCGATGACCCGAGTGGTGACCTTCTGAAATCCTGTGGCGGTAACGGTGAGGATGTAGTTGCCTGCCAACACGGGAGTGATGACGAAATCTCCGCCCTGATTAGTCTGGGCGTGCTGCACGATGTTGGTAGCGACGTTTGTGGCTTCAACCATGGCGCCGATGATGACCGCCCCTGTAGGGTCCTGGATGTGGCCGACGAATCTGCCTTGCTCGACCTGTGCTCCGGCAACAGCGGGAGCGAGCATCGCGCTCACCAGCAGCGTCGTGAGCCGGGCCCAGGTGGGTGTGATTTTGTGGAACATACTTGCGGCCTCCAAAGGTTTTCGAGCTGAGAAAATAAGAGCTTTTGAATCGCCGCGAAAGGTACTACCTTTGAGAAAAAACTGTCAAGACTTTCTTTTGATGGATCGTTCGATTAATCACAGGTTGTGTGTTTCGAGAGATTCCAACCCTACGCATGGCTTGTTTTACCGGTTGGATAGTAATTGACGAATGGGACCGGCTCGCGGAACATGCCAGTATGCGTCGGATGCAAAAGAGTACTTCTGAAGACACGCTAGCTTCGCTTGTGGTGAGGGGTAAGGACAATGTGACCCAACTGCTTATCCTGCGTTTTCAGGAGATGTTGCGAGAGGGGGTTTTGACTCAGGGCACGCGCCTGCCTTCTGAGCGAGAACTGGCAGCGCACTTCAACGTGGCGCGATCATCGCTTAGACAAGCACTGAAAGTTCTCGAAATCATGGGTGTCATCACGCAAAAGGTGGGTGACGGCAGCTATCTAAACACGGATACCTCGGCGGTGCTTGCAGTGCCGATGGAGTTTCTGTTTCTACTGGATGATACCTCCGTGGAGGAACTGACCGAATTGCGGCTGTTGATGGAGCCAGGGTTGGCACAACTGGCAGCGCAGCGGGCTACGGCAGATGATATTGCATTGTTACGCAAGTCAATTAAGGATCTGGAATCGAGTTCGCAGGATAGGCTGAAACTTGTGTCCTCGGACCTGTTGTTTCATAGGGCAATCTTCCAGGCTTCGAAGAATCGCACGGCGAGCAGTTTATTCCAGACGATTCATCGTGCGATGGCGAAGATGATTTTGGTTACATCGCAGTTGGTAGAACTGGAACACACACTATCGTTCCACAAGCCAATCATGCGTGCAATTGAGCAGCGTAAAGGAGATGAGGCTGCCGCTCTGATGAAAGACCATATTCTGGATGCAACGGCTCTGCTAATGAACGAGCAGACCAAGCAGCAGGAGGTGCGGCTGCACAAAAGGGTGATGCAGACGACGAAGCCAATTCTGAAGGGGAAGAAGCGGAAAGGATAACGCGATCCTTGTGCATAGTTTAGTCGGTTTGAATTACTGATTTGACTGTAGCGAAAAATGAGGTCGGTATCCCGGATCTCTTTTCGAGAAGACCGGCGCATCAAGCGATGTTGTGGTGCACACAAGTATGGCAATCGCTACCGCACCTCTAACGGAGTTAGATAGGTGCAATCAGGCGTTTTGCGGGCCAATTCTTAACAGGCTCTCGAGATTTATCGCCTTATGCTACATGTGTGAGCGGCATCACATCCGGTCGATTCCTTCACACTCTAGATTAGTCAATATCAACCGAGCGCGAGCGTGAGCAAACGCTAACCGGATAAGGAGATCGGTAGAAATGGCTTATCAAACGATTACCCCCTACACAGAAGAACTCATCAAGACGTTCCCGGATCTTTCGGATGACGCATTGGATGCAATTATCGAGCGTGGCCAGCTTACCTATCAGGATGATTGGAGTTTGAGATCGCTTGCCGAGAGGAAGGCGATTGTCAAAAAAGCTGCCTCGATACTGCGTACGAAGCGCGATGAATTTGCGAAGCTCGTTACGCTTGAAATGGGAAAGCTCTTTAACGAAGCACAGGGGGAGGTTGACCTCAGCGCCGATATTCTGGATTACTATGCAGACAATGCGGATGCATTTCTAGCCCCCGAGAAGTTGAAGGTAGACGAGGGAGAAGCTTTCGTCGAGAATGCGCCGATGGGCGTACTGTTCTGTGTCGAACCGTGGAACTTCCCCTATTACCAGCTGGCACGTGTTGCAGGTCCCAACCTAATGGTGGGCAATACTTTGATTGTGAAGCATGCAGCGAATGTACCGCAATGTGCGCTGGCCTTTGAAACATTGTTTCTTGAGGCCGGTGCTCCGCTGGGCGTTTACACAAATGTCTTTATCTCGCACAAGCAATCGTCGTCCGTGATTGCGGACAAACGCATCAAAGGAGTTGCTCTGACTGGAAGCGAACAGGCTGGCGCAATTGTTGCCTCCGAAGCGGGAAAGTCTCTCAAGAAGAGCACAATGGAGCTGGGAGGCAGCGATGCTTTTATCGTTTTGGATGACGCTGATATGGATACAGCTGTGGAATGGGGCGTTTGGGGTCGTATGAACAACACCGGACAATGCTGCGTCGCCGCAAAGCGTTTCATTCTCGATGAGAAGATTGCCGATGTCTTCTTGGATCGCTTCAGTAAAGAACTTAAAAATCTTGTTCCTGGCGATCCCATGGATGCAAAGACTACACTTGGGCCGTTATGCACGGAGAGCGCGCTCACACTTGTCCTGAAGCAGATCGAAGATGCGGTTGCTGGCGGAGCGAAGGTGCTAATGGGAGGCAAGCGTCTTAATCGTCCAGGATTCTTTCTTGAACCCACAATTCTGACAAATATCGGTGCGAATAACACGGCATACTATCAGGAATTTTTCGCTCCCGTGGCACTAGTTTTTCGAGTCAAGGGCGAGAAGGAAGCTATTAAGCTAGCGAACGATTCTCCCTATGGGCTTGGCGGATCAGTTATCACCAAAGATATCGAGCGCGGTAAACGAGTTGCGCGCCGGATTGACACCGGCATGGTCTTTATCAATAAGTCAACCTGGACCGCCCCTGAGCTGCCTTTTGGAGGGGTCA
>Ga0255336_102023_pt1 | contig 11505 bp, 9 predicted proteins | sample MeOH1_35cm_T3_17_FD_189102 | JGI IMG/M metagenome (GOLD analysis project Ga0255336, IMG submission 189102) | Sandy soil microbial communities from University of British Columbia, Vancouver, Canada - MeOH1_35cm_T3_179 | ecosystem: Engineered > Artificial ecosystem > Sand microcosm > Unclassified ...
TAGGTAAAGGTACTTCAATTGGCCGACCCGCAATTGGTAGTGCGCTGAATAGTCGTGTGGTGGATCAATCAAGATTGTTGGATTGGGTTTTGGATAAGGCTATTGAAATAGATGCTGAAACCATAATTCTAACCGGTGATATCTGCGAAGATCCTAAACCGGATTATACATTGGTTAATATCTTCATTCATTTCTTAAGGAAATGTGAAGTTAATGGAATGGATGTTCACATCATTGCGGGCAACCATGATATCAAAAGAACTGGTTCGCATTATATTTCTATTCTGGATTTAATCTCCTCTTCAGAGATGCCTAACGTTCATATTCACAAACAAATAAACACCGTCTACAAAGACGGTGTTTGTTTCACTTTGTTACCTTTCCGTGATCGTCGCTCCTTAAATTGTGAAACCAATGCAGATGCTATTGCTTCTTTGGCAGAGAGATTGCCTTACGAATTAGCTGATATTCCTCCGAGTTATGATCGGGTGTTGGTGGGACATTTGGCCTTAGAAGGTTCTTTGTTCGTTGGTGATGAAATCGATGATTACGCCAATGAGTTAATGTGTCCTTTGAACATGTTTAAAGGATACGATTACGTTTGGATGGGGCATGTTCATAAACCTCAGATTAGATGTAAGAATCCTTATATAGCCCACGTAGGTAGTTTGGATATTTCAGACTTTGGTGAAACAGATCACGTAAAAGTGGTGGTTGCATATAATACAGAAGACCCGAATAGATTCGTCGAATTTCCTGTTCCATCCAGGCCTTTAAGAAAAATAGCCATTACTGTCCCGTCGCAACATGATACTACGGAATACATCGTAGAACAAATTGAAATAACCAATAAAACCCATTCTTTGAAAGACGCCATCGTCAAGATCGAAATAAAGCTGGCGGGAGCCGAAGCGCCAAATGCGCATCGTGAGACAGTTGAGAAGCTGGTCTATGGATTCGGCGCGCACTACATCTGTAATTTTTCTGAGTCGAGGAACGTGACTGTAGTGCCGATTAGCAAACAGAGCCTTGTTGATAATTCCGTTAGCCCAAAGGCAGCAATCAAATTATGGTCTGAAGAAACTAAGTTTGATTCTGAAGATGATAAACAAAAATATATTAACATGGCGACGGCAATTGTAGAGAGAGTTTATAGCAAATGAGATTAAATGCTGATTTAGAAGAAATTTTCACACTAGCCTACAAAACTGATCCGATCAAAACAGATTATCATTTGATGAGAGTTGTCTTAGCTCTACCAGATGATATTGAGATTTTTGCAGGCAGATCAGGCAGAAACGAATACGAATTAGACGAACTCCCTGTATATATGGAGAATCCGGATAAAGCTAACATATTAAAGCTTTTATCCAGATTAAGGAGTGAGAAAAAGTAATGGATCCACTTCGTTTAGTATTAGAAAATTTCATGGGGCATCGATACACTGATATCGATTGTACTTTATTTAATAGCGTCTTGATTGTGGGAAAAAGTAAACATGACGACCAATTTTCTAATGGCGCTGGTAAGAGCACTATTTTTAAAGCCGTCGAATTTGTGCTTTTTGGAGAGTATGAGACCAAGACTATTGATAAAATCGTCAGGCGCGGGTGCGACCGTGCGCGCGTAATTTTTGATTTTTCTTTATCTGGCCAGACTTTTAGAGTTCAAAGAACTAGAAATAAAAAATCTGGAAAATCTGATTTAAGAATGTGGGAGAAGAAAGGCGATACCTGGCACGATGTAACGCAGAAGACTTCAACAGAGCTGGAACATGAGTTAGCTAAGATGATTAAGATTAGCTATCAGGCTTTTAAGAATTCTGTTTTATTTGCCAGGGGTGATATCGAAGGTCTGTCTTCTACCAAGAGCCCCGAAAAACGTAGAGCTATTCTTAAAGAAGCTCTCAATTTGGCTGACTATTCTAAGTTTGAAAAGGTTGCTAAAGAAGATGCATCTGAAGTAAATAAGAAAATCTTAGCTCAACGGGCCATTGTTAGTTCATTGGGTAAACCTGATGAAGATATCACAGAATACAAATCTAAGCTTAAGATAATTAAAAAAGATCTTTTGTTAAAAGAAAAGGAAAGAGAAAGTCTTCGTGAGGCGCTTGTGGAAAAGAGGGTGTGTCTCACAGAACATCAACGTGTACTTAGCTCTGATGCTAACTCTGTTCAAGAAAAACTTGTAACTGTCTCCGCTAGTAAACGACAAATTAGACAGAATATCAGCAGCTCGCAGAATGTAATTGCCGAAAAAGAACGGCATTTAAATCAATCTTCGACGCAACTAGAAGCCAAAATCGCTATCTTACAACAGCTTGAAAATGAATTAACAGCTCTTAAGATAAAAACATTTAGAGCTACTGATGTTGTTAAAAAAGATTTAGATTCTGTAGCCAACAATGAAGCTAATGGTAGATCTTATGTTTTCACGTTAGAAACTAAAATAAAAGAGCTAAGACAGCCTTTACCTGATGGCGATATCTGTCCTCATTGTCGTCAGCCTATGAGCCCAGATCACAAAAAAGAATGTGCGAAAAATATTGCATCGGAATTGGTTCGTCTTAACACTGAATTAGTAACTAACAAAAAGGGCTTAGAGCAAGTTAGAAATAAAAAAGCTAAACTTGAAATTGAGCTGAAAGAAATTTCAGATACTAATTCTTCTATTGTTTTGCTTGAATCTAAAATAGAAAATAAGAAATTAGAAATCAAACAAAGCAAAGACTTTGTAAAACAGGTTACTGATTTAGTGGCACATTATATGGCCGAGCTAACCAAAAATCAATCTACTCTTAATGAATTGATGGAACAAGAGGTAGCATTGCAAGCCTTAGCTAAGAATCTTAATATTGAAGAAATTAACGCTAAGATTTTGCAAACCTCACAAGACATAGATAACTTAGAAAGAAAGTCCCAATTGCTTGCGAACAGTATTTCATCTGTTAACACACAAGTTGGAATCATGATGGAGAAGTTGAGTTCTCGGCAAAAAGATAATGATCGATTAAATATTTTGATCACTGAACTTAAAGAAATGGAAAAAGATTTCCAAATTCGTCAAATGGTTGTTCAAAGTTTTAGTTCTGGTGGTATTCCTACCATGATTATTTATACAATTTTGGACGACTTACAGATAGAGGCGAATCGTCTTTTGAGTGAATTAAGGCCGGGATTTGAATTGCAATTCTCCGTCATTAAGAACAAGTCTGATGGCCAGCAAGAAGATACTCTTGAAATAATTTATCGATTACATGGAACAGAATTCGAATATGAAGAACTTTCTGATGGTCAAAGATTGATGGTATCTTTGTGTTTAAGAATAGGCCTATCTTTAGTTATCCAGCACAGATTAGGCGTTGACATCAAATTCCTTGAAATAGATGAAGTTGATGAGAAGTTTGATAAGGCCGCAGTTAGTTCTTTTGCCGCCATGATTAAGAAGCTTCAAGATAAGTTTAAGATTTTCGTTATCACGCATAATGATTCTCTTAAGAACAAGTTTTCGCACGCTATATTGGTAGAATATGACGAGCATAATGGCTCCACAGCACAGGTGGTATCATCATGGTAAAAAGAAAAATAGCTATAGCCGGCAAGGCTAATTCTGGTAAAAATACTATTGCTGATTTAATTGGACAACAAATTGGTTTGACTTATAAAATATTTGCATTTGCTGATCCGATGAAAGAGATGATTATGAAAATGATCCCTCAAACAGATCGGGAAGTATTATGGGGTCCATCTCATTTAAGAATGACGCCAACTCCTAATTCTGAACTTACTTATCGACATCTTTTATTAGATATCGGTAAGCTTGGTAGAAGTTATGATCCAAATATTTGGATCAATGCAACCATTCATATGGTTCAGGATTATGTTGATGGCTCTCTGGGATTTCGAGAGAGAGTTGCTTTAATTGCCGATGTTCGATTCAAAAATGAGTTAAAGGCAGTTAAAGAAAATGATTTTTTATCGATACGTGTTGTAAGGCCGAACAGCGTTAGTACCACCACATCAACTGATATTAGCGAAGTAGACTTAGATGACGTACCCGATTCTGAATTCGACGTGGTTTTGACAAATGATGGCACAATGGAAGATTTGAAGGCCAAAATCAAGGATATCGTGAACACGTATTTATAAGTCTTATGCATTCTCCCGCATATGGATAAAGGAGAAAAATGAGGCTTATATGGCAATCAAAAAATTATCAGAGGAGACATGTAACGACTATATAGAGATGCTGAATAAGCATGGTGAAGAAGGTCTCTATAGGAGAGCAATCGGCGCAGGATTTCTAAGACTGACCAAAACGGACAGTCCGGATTTAGAGATTTTAGATTATTCTGATGCATTTTTTGCTTTATATAGAAGGACGGGCGAAGATGTTTATTTCACCATTGGCAAGGTCCTTAGAAGAGCAGCTCATGCAGTTTATCGCGAACTGATGCGCCAAAATAAAAGCAAAAAACCAAATTACCAACGTTTCCTTAACGTTGTCCAAACATAAGCATCTATATGGCAATTATTAGTATAACGATTACTGAATCATCTATCCAAGTATTAGCTGGCATTCCAAAAAATGTTACTGTAGAAACCAATACCCCAGCTTCTATTTTTTATACTTTAGATGGAACAGTACCAACAACCGATTCTGCTATTTATACCGGCCCAATTGCTTTACCAACTTCTGGCTCCATTGCTACATTAAATGTATTCGCTACTGACGGAGTTGATTCTTCTCCCGTTGTTACAAAAATTTACACTTCCAATATTGTTGGAATAAGAAACACTCATGATTCGGTTACTAATGTAAACGAGATTGCTGAGAATCGTCTTAATTTATTTCCTTTTGGTGATGCTTTCCCGGAGCAAACTCCTGAATACGGAGCTATGGCTGGAATCACCGTCGATTCGCCAGGTATTCCAAATATACCTGATGGATACGATGGAACTGCCACAGGTACATCACCAGGCGGCACAGACTTACCGTTGAGTTCTTATCAATTCATTTACTCAGAAAGTGATTCGGAAGGTAATCGTGGCCATGGAATTGGTACATTACCAGCTAATGTTACAATTCGAATCCCAGAACCGATTAATCCTTCTGAGTCTTCTAATATCAACAGTAAATTCTTTAATCCTAAAGCTTTGGTCATTTATCAAGACAACAGAGAAACTCCATTCGATCCTAACATGTCGCAAATTAACAGACAGTTTTTTGCTATGGAGAATCCAGAAAAAGTAAGAACCGGAGCTTTGCTGTTTAATACTGCTTTAGACGGCTTACAACCAACAGGTAGTTTAGTTAGATCTCAGTTTAATCCTAAAGATCAAACTATCACGTATTATTACTTTGATAGCTCGGTTCTCAGGTGGATTATTTCTACCGAACCTTTCCAGCCAAAAAATCCAAATGCTGGAATTCTTTATAATATTGTTTTTTCATCGAGAGATCAAGGAGCCGGGCTTGTATTTAGGTGGTTGCCATTTGTTGGTCGCAGATTGATTTAAGAAAGTCACATGGAAAGTAAAGCCCAGATATTATCTCTGAAGCCCGCAGAGCATTCTTTATTGTCATTATCAGTTAGTAAGGTAAAGACATTTAAAGACTGTAAGGCGAAATTTAGATTTTGCTACATTGAGAAGTTACCAAGAAAAGAGTGGGACTTCCATGTTTTTGGTAAGTTTTTACACGAGATCTTGGAGGTCTTCCATAAGAAGATTATGGATGGCGCTCAAGAACCTTTCCATGTTTTGATGACACAAAGTTTCAAACAAGCATTGGGAAATTGGGCAACCAAGTTAACTGCTGAGCAGAAAAAAGAAAGTCAAGAAATTCTAACTGGTTATTTGAAACAGTTAATAGAGCAACAAGTTAATAAAACTATGCCAACTATTATTGATGTAGAAAAAGATTTCTATATCGATATTGACGGCAGAGTTCTCTTAAATGGCTTTATCGACCGAGTTCAATTAGACACAGACGGGGTTTTACATGTCTCGGACTACAAAACCACCAAGAATAAAAAATACCTCAAGAACGACTATTTTCAGTTATTGACTTACGCCTACGTAATGTGTCTAGAGGATCCTAAAATCGAGAGAGTTAGAACCTCGTACATCTTACTTAGACACGGTTTTGAGACCATCGTTAAGGAGTTCGATCGTGCCGAGATCATGAAGATAGAAGGCATGTTTTTAGAATACTCTCAGAACATTCACGATGAAAAGTTATATAGACCAAATCCAACTCCATTATGTGCTTATTGTGATTATCTAGATTCTTGTGAAGAAGGAAAAGAAAGTCAAGAAAGAGCGGCAGAGAGAAAAGGATTTAGTAAGTTTGGTGCTACCTCTAGTAAGAAATTTGGCGCCACAGATTGGTGATATAGGAAAGAATTATGAATTTAGGAAATATAAGCTTGGGTGCTTTATCCAAAAGCGCTCTAAATGACAGTGCTGCAAAAGATAATTTGCGCATTCAAGTAAATGAAGTAGAGTTTTGCAAATTAGAAGTTCATTACGTAGCTGAACCTCCCAAGGTTGCAGCCAAACGAAAAGAAGCTATTGCTCAATTGCGTAAGGCTAACATCCCTGGCTTTCGTCCAGGAAAAGCTCCCGATCATGCCATTGAAATCAAGATGAAAAAACAAATTGAGGAATGGATGAAGCGAGAGCTGTTAGCAGAAGCTTACGATGATATCTTATTTGAAACTAAAGTAAAGCCTATTGGCTATCCTCAAGTTAAGCGCGTAGAGCTACATGATTCTGAATTCTGGTGCGATCTTATTATGTTAAAGAAACCAGAATTTGAACTTAAACAATACAAAGACTTTGAGATTCCAAAACCTCATTTACCAATGACGGCAGCAGAATCCGTAGAGAAACTGTTACAAGAGTTGCGTGTGCAACATGGTAGCATGGCTCCCTATGGTGAAAATGATTTCGTTCAAGAAGGTGACAAGGTTACTCTAGACTTCAAATGCGTGGTTGATGAACAGGTATTTGACGGAGCTACCAGAGAAGGAATTCTTTACAAAGTTGGAGATAAACTCTTCCCAGAATTCGATGACAACATTCTTGGCATGATGGCGGGAGAAGAAAGAACCTTTGATGTAGTTTTCAATACCGGAGTTCAAGAAGAACTAAAGGACAAGAAGGCTACATTTACTGTTAAAGTTCACATGGGTATGAGAACCACTCCAGCTCCGCTAGATGATGATTTGGCTAAAAAATCTGGATTTGAGGATTTAGCCAAGTTGAGAGAAGCGGCGGAAGGAATTTCAGCCAGCCGTATTCAGTCTGCTGAAGCTCAGCAAATAGCTCAACAAGTCATTAAGAAGATAATTGCCGAGCATGATTTCACTTGTCCGGTTTGGTTGGTCTCTATGGAAGCTCAACAATTATCGGCTCAAATGGGACATGATTGGAAAGTGTTAAATCCTGAGCAGCGTGATATCTTTATGAGTCAAGCCACCAACAATGTAAAGTTGGCTTTCATCATGGACGAGATCAGGGAGCTTGAGCCAGAGACGGTATTTAGTGATATGGAATTGGTGAACGTTATCAAGCAACGAGTTTCTGCGCAAGGTCAGGATCCAGAAAAGTTCCTAGTCGAGACACAGAAAGACGGTAGGTTACTTGGTATATTAGCATCGCTTCGTAATGAGGCGATGATTCAATGGTTAGTTGCACAAAGTAAAATTGTGGAGTAAGATTATGCCAAAAACAAGTAAGAGTTCAAATGATGGTGTTGCCGCTGTAGATTCCAACAAATCTACATTTCCCGCTAAGTGGTTGTCAAAACTGCCTGAGGGCTGGACTGATGTAGCGCAAGCTATGTCGGCAGATGATTTAAAAAAGAAACTTGTAGAATGTGAAAGAACAATCTCAAGCACCGAAAAGGATATGGAAAACGATCCTAAACTTGTCGAAGCTAAAGAGGAAGCTAAAGCTCTTTCTGGTTCATACAAAGAAATAATCAATGCTCATAAAGCGATGGTAAAGTATTTAGTTTACGTCATTGATGAGCGAGGAACTCCATAAGGATTGTGTGCCATTTAGATTGTACAAAGTAAAGTCTTGTTGCGGTTCAACTAATACTATCTTAGAATCTGATAGACCAATTCGTAAATCGCAAATAAAGACCTTTAAGGATGCTAAATATTTCATACCTGATAACTTTTTTCAGGCAGGAATTTTTTACGCCCAGCTTGGAAGCCTGATCATTACGGCTTCCTACGGCTCAAACCGATTTAGTATTCGATGTTCAGGGACCGATTGTGATCAGCAGATTTCAGCCTTCGAGGCGGTCCTGGAGAAGGCCATCAACTCCTGAGAGGGTCTGATGAGTGATTTCGTTAGTTTACACACACATACAACTTATTCGATTATGGACTCGCTTATTAAGCCAACCGAGCTTTTTAAGCGAGTCAAGGATCTTGGTCAGTCGGCAGTTGCCGTAACTGACCATGGAACTTTGTCCGGAGCTTGGGATTGTTTAAAGTATTCCAAGGAGGCCGGAGTCAAGTTGATAATGGGTTGCGAGTTTTATTTCGTAGATGATGTTGCTAATCCTACGGATAGAACTCGTCATATTATTTTGTTAGCCAAGAATCATCAGGGCTACAAGAATTTGTTGCGCTTGAATAAGCTGGCTAATGATAACTTTATTGTAGCTTTCAAGAAAGTAATTCCAAGAATTGATTGGAAGTTATTGGAAGCTAATAGTGAAGGGCTTATCTGCACCACCGCTTGTTCTAGTGGTATTTTAGGGCAGCTAATCAGCAACAAGAAGTCCGATGAAGCTAAGCTGCAAGCCAAACGATTGAAAGATATCTTTGGTGATAACTTAGCCTTGGAGATTCAGCCTAATGCTCTAAGGCGTCAAGCCAACGCCTATCACGATTATCGCGATCAAGTTTTGGTTAACAACCAATTGATCAAGTGGGGCGACGAGCTGGACATTAAGATTGTTCCTGCTATAGATGCACATTATCTGACTCCAGATCAGCATGAGGCTCATGACGTATTGCTAGCTATTGGTGCGGGACAGCCTGTTAGATCAAGGTCTCGTCTAAGCTACGATAATGAATTTTATCTGAAATCCCGACAAGAAGTTAGGGATTTCTTTGCGCGTTTGTATAAAGATAAAGCTGATGTTTGGTGCGACAACACTCTGTATTTTTCTTCTTTGTGTGAGGATCCAGAATGGATTGATCCTAAGTTCTCTAATCCTTCTGGTAAAGAGTTGCCCGAATTCCCAGTCCAAGATCAGAAAGATTTTGCGGAATTCAAAATTTGGCTGGAACACCAACCAGATGCTTTGAAAGCTATGCCTTCAGACGCAGCCTATCTAAGGTATTGGTGTGAGACTGAATTCGTCAAACGAGTTCCAGTTGATAAAGTAGATATTTATCGTAAGCGGTTGGACGAAGAATATGAAGTCATCGAATTCCACGGTTTCTCTTCGTATATGCTCATCGTTGCTGATTACATTGATTATTGTAAGAGAACAGACATTCCGGTAGGTCCTGGCCGTGGTTCGGTTGGTGGTTCTTTGATTGGTTGGTTGATGGGCATCCACCAAGCCGATCCAATTAAATACAATTTGATCTTTGCTAGATTCCACAATAAAGAAAAGACCAGCTTCCCTGATATTGACTCCGATTTCGCGCCGTCAGGTCGTGAAAGAGTTCAGGAATACATCCGTAGGAAGTATGGTGAGGATCGTGTGGCGCACGTTAGCAACGTCAATACTATGACTCCTAAAGTCTACGCTCGTGATATAGCTAGAACTTTCGAGTTCGGTGGAGATAGGAAAGCAGCCGTGGCTATTGGTACGGCTATTGCTGACTCAATTCCTGAGGAAATCAAAACCATAGAAGAGGCGTTAGAGAAGGCTCCGCTTTTCTCGGAATTTGCTGACGGTAAGTATGGGCAGCTTAGAAAGTTTGCCGAACCCCTGGGAGCCAAGGCTAAAGCCTGGTCTACCCACGCTGGAGGCTTGGTAATAGGTAAACGTCCTTTGGCAGAGTTTATCCCGCTCAGACGAGATAAAGAGGGTAGCATTGCCATCGAGTACGAAAAGGAAAGAGCTGAGTCTAACGGCTTGGTTAAGATGGATACTTTGGGTTTGGAGACCCTTGATATCATCGATAAGACTTACGAATTAATTGCTCTGTCTGGTAAGCCATTGCCACCAAAACATCTGAATTATGATGAATATGATGCTAAGACTTACGACCTTTTGTCCCGCGGAGACACTTTGTGTGTATTCCAATTGGGAGAAAGCGGCGGTACTATTGATTTGTGCCGTAAGGTTAAGCCTAAGAGCATTGAAGATATCAGCTTAATTAACGCCCTGGCTAGACCCTCAGCCCGAGACATTCGTGAAGATTTCGTGGCTGCTAGGAATGGAACTAAGCCTGTAGAATTGTTGCATCCTTCTTTACAAAGAGCTTTCGGCCCCACCTATGGATTCGGATTGTTTGAAGAGTGTTTGATGTACTTGGCGCAGGACGTTGCCGGCTGGGATTTACATGACTCTGATCGTCTACGTAAGTTGACCAAAGAAAAAGGCAAAAATCCTAAAAAGGTGGCGGCTTGGAAGAAAGAATTCATTGACGATGCTGTCATGAAGAAGGGGATTGACGCCCATATTGCTACCAAGATTTGGGAAGAGGTAGTTGATAAATTTCAAGGTTATGGTTTCAATGTAAGCCATTCAACTTTGTATTCAATGATTAGTTATCATACCGCTTACTTGAAGGCACACTATCCTTTGGAGTTTTTGACTGCTAACTTAATTTCTGAAGTTAAGTCCAACGCTAAGAAGTCAGCGGACAATATCTTGAGAATTAAAGATGAAGTCAGAAGCCTGAACGTTAAGATTCTACCTCCAAATATCAATCAATCCGAAATGACTTATAAGATCATTAATGACAACACTTTGTTGACTGGATTAGATTCATTGAAGTTTGTTGGTAAGAATGCGATTCCTGAGATCTTAGCCAAGCGCTCATTCAGTAATTTTGAGGATTTCCTTTCTAAGATTGATGGTAGGAAGATTACTTCCAAAGGCGTGCAGGCGTTGACTGCCAGCGGATGTCTTGACTCTTTCGGTATGACTAGAAAAGAAATGTTTTTACATGCTTCTGATTACAAGAAGAAGATTCAAGTCTGGTTGAAGAAGCATCGTGATTCTGGCAAGCCTTTCAATTATCCATGGCCAACTGATACTGGTGAATGGAGTACATCTGAAAAGTACGCAATGGAAATTGTGTACATTGGTGAGGGTTTATCTGGCAACATACGAGAAGCTTATCCGAACTTCTTTGATAACAGGGCTTGTGATTTCTCCAAGCTGCCAGATATCTATCCTTGTTTCGATGAAGATGGAGAGCGTATTATCTACGATAAAGTTTTGATTAGTGGAAAGGCCGGGATTATTGAAGGTGTAGTTAAGAGCTGCTTCGAGTTTAAAGTTAGAAAAGAA
>Ga0255336_102025_pt1 | contig 11498 bp, 10 predicted proteins | sample MeOH1_35cm_T3_17_FD_189102 | JGI IMG/M metagenome (GOLD analysis project Ga0255336, IMG submission 189102) | Sandy soil microbial communities from University of British Columbia, Vancouver, Canada - MeOH1_35cm_T3_179 | ecosystem: Engineered > Artificial ecosystem > Sand microcosm > Unclassified ...
CTACAGTATAGATAAATTATATTGAGATATCTATGGTTATCTCCACTATACTATATAATTCAACACAATTGAGGTAGATTCCTGCTTTTTGATGAAAAAATCAGAGGGTTTCTGCACCAGAATCATGAATAAAATCAAGAATTTTCGTTTATTCTTCCTCTTCGCCATCAATTAAGTCATCATTATCTTCATCTTCTTTATAGAGCACTTTAGCGATAGCGACAACTCTACTTTCACCTGTTCGCATGGCCATTACACCTTGGGCTGAACGACCTTGCTTGGAAATTCCGGATACTTCTTGGCGGATAACAATCCCATCCTCGGTAATAATCATCAACTGATCTTCTGGCTTAACTATTTTGATGCCAATAAGGGGTCCTGTTTTCTGATTCAATTTCATTGCGATTATTCCCTTACCACCACGTCCTTGAACCCTGTATTCTGAGAGATTCGTTCTTTTCGAAAAACCATTTTCCGTCATCGTCAGAAGTTCTGCATCCTCATAAATGACATCCATGCCAACGACTTCATCATTTTCCTCAAGATTAATTCCCTTAACACCGCGAGCTGTACGCCCCATTTTCCGTACATCCGAGCATTTAAAACGTATCGATTGTCCATTCTTCGTAGCCATGAGCATATGCTCGTGTTCCTTGTTAAGACGAACCCCAATGAGTTCATCTCCTTCATTCAAGGTCAAAGCAATTAAACCATCCTTGCGGGAAGAATCATATTCTTTGAGAGCGGACTTTTTAACTATACCGTTTTTGGTAGCTGTGATTAGACAGAAATCCTCTGAGTATGTTTTAATCGATAGGACAGCCGTAATTTCTTCCTCTTGAGAATTAATATTTAAGATATTTACAATCGCGATACCTTTAGCCGTGCGACTCGCTTCTGGAATCTCATAAGCCTTAAGACGATATACCTTTCCCTTAGAGGTAAAGAAGAGAATATAATGATGGGTTGTGGTTGTGAAGAGATGTTCTACAAAATCCTCTTCCCGAGTTGCCATACCATGGACTCCTTTGCCTCCACGTCTCTGGCTCTTATACGTGTTTAAGGGTAGACGTTTGATATACCCTCGGTGAGTTACAGTGATGACAACATCTTCTTCGGCAATTAAGTCCTCAATTTGCATATTACTTAAATCAACTGAAATCTGAGTCCGCCGTTCATCACCAAATTTATCTTTAATTTCGGTCATTTCCGTCTTAATAATTTCATCAACCATTTTTTCTGAGGCCAAAACGGCACGCAAATAAGCAATCGTTTGCAAGAGTTCTTGTAATTGATTTTCAATTTTTTCGCGCTCTAATCCAGTTAAGCGTTTCAAACGCATATCGACAATGGCTTGTGACTGCTTTTCACTTAACCCAAACCGCGCCATCAAATTATTTTTAGCATCTGCTTCATCCGCAGAAGTCCTGATAATTTGAATTACTTCATCGATATGATCTAAAGCGATTCTTAAGCCTTCGAGAATATGTGCTTCTGCTTCTGCTTTATTTAATTCGAATCTCGTTCTCCGCGTGATAACATTTCTTTGATGCTCAATAAAATAATGGATCATTTTTTTAAGCGTTAAAAGTTTTGGCCGACCATCCACTAAGGCTAACATGTTCATCCCAAATGATTCTTCAAGTTGAGTATGTTTGTAGAGTTGATTAAGAATGACTTGCGGATTAACATCCCTCCGGAGTTCAATCACAATCCGCATACCTGTACGATCTGATTCATCCCTTAAATCAGTAATTCCTTCGATTTTCTTCTCCCTAACAAGCTCCGCAATTTTCTCAACAAGTCTCGATTTATTGACCATAAATGGAATTTCCGTGACTAAAATTCGCATCTTCCCGGACTTTTCCATATGTTCGATATGCGCTTTTGCTCGGGTCTTAAATATTCCTCTCCCCGTTGTATAGGCCGCATAAATTCCTTCCGTACCCATAATCGTTGCACCCGTTGGGAGATCCGGACCTTTAATAAATTCCATTAATCCTTCAATCGTAATATCGGGATTATCGATTTGGGCAATGGTCCCATCAATGACTTCCGTCAAATTATGGGGAGGAATATTCGTCGCCATTCCGACGGCGATTCCTGAAGAACCATTGACCAGGAGGTTAGGAAACTTCGCAGGCAGTACTGAGGGTTCATCCTGTTTTTCATCATAATTTGGAGTAAAGTCTACAGTATCTTTATCAATATCGGCAAGCATATAGGTCGCCATTTTGGCCATTCTACACTCGGTATAACGCATCGCAGCCGCAGAATCACCATCAATGGATCCGAAATTTCCATGTCCATCAACTAAAGGATAACGACTGGAGAAATCTTGAGCTAATCGAACAACCGCATCATAAATTGAGGCATCACCATGGGGGTGAAACTTACCCATGCAGTCCCCGACGAGTCTGGCTGATTTACTATACGGTTTATTTGGGGTCATTCCCAATTCATGAAGCGTATAAAGAATTCTCCGATGAACCGGCTTGAGGCCATCCCTAACATCAGGTAAGGCCCGACTGGCAATAACACTCATGGAATAGTCAATAAATGACTTTTTAAGCTCATCCGAAATCTCAACTGGAAGAACTCTTCCCCCTTGCATTTCCATTGACATTAACAGGCACTCCTTTAAATATCTAAATTACGTACGTCTTTGGCATACTTTATAATAAACTCACGACGAGGTTCTACTTTATCCCCCATTAAAATCGTAAAAAGTTCATCAGCTAGCATGGCATCGTCCATCGTGACCTGTAAAATCGTTCGTTTTGCGGGATCCATTGTGGTTTCCCAAAGTTGCTCTGGATTCATTTCTCCTAAACCTTTATATCTCTGAATAACAGCTTTTTCCCGGCCCACCCGATCTAAGGTTTTACTCAATTCATCATCGGTATATTGATAAGAGACATCTCTTCCTTTTTTAACTTGAAAAAGGGGAGGTTGAGCAATATAGACATAATTATTATCAAGCAGGGGCTTCATATAACGATAGAAGAAGGTTAGCAGGAGTATCCTAATATGAGCTCCATCGACATCGGCATCGGTCATAATAATCAGTTTATGATAGCGTGCCTTGGTAATATCAAAGTCATCCGAAATTCCCGTTCCCATCGCTGTAATCATCGCACGAATTTCTGTATTGCCTAAAATCCGATCGAGACGAGCCTTTTCAACATTAAGAATCTTTCCCCGCAATGGAAGAATAGCTTGGAAACGCCGATCACGTCCTTGCTTTGCCGAACCACCTGCACTATCACCCTCAACCAGGTACATTTCGCAGAGATCAGGCTCTTTCCAGGAACAGTCAGCTAGTTTTCCTGGTAAGGCGCTGACTTCCAAAACACTCTTTCTTCGGGTGAGTTCCCGCGCCTTACGGGCAGCTTCACGCGCGCGCGAAGCTTGAAGTGATTTCTCTATTAATTTTTTACCGATTGCGGGGTTTTCCCCCAGAAAAGTATTGAGCCCCTCACCAGTTGCTGAATCTACAATTGAACGAATTTCCGAATTTCCCAATTTTGTCTTAGTTTGACCTTCAAACTGAGGATCAGGAACTTTAACAGAAATAATTGCCGTCAACCCTTCACGGATATCATCCCCAGTTAAATTCGACTCGTTGCTTTTAATAATATTATTTTTTCGGGCATAATCGTTGATCACTCGGGTTAAAGCTGCCTTAAATCCAGCTTCATGAGTTCCACCTTCTTGGGTATTAATATTATTCGCATAAGAAAAAAGATTTTCTGAGTATCCGTCATTATATTGCAAGCCAATTTCAAGTTCTACATTATCCTTGTACACTTCAAAATAGATCGGTTCCGGAAACAAAACGTCTTTGTTCTTGTTTAAATATCTGACAAAATCAACAATACCACCCGTATGATAAAAAACTTCTTGTTCTTCCGTTCTCTCATCGAGTAAAGTTATCGAAACTTTTTTATTCAAAAAAGAAAGTTCGCGTAACCGATGAGCCAAAATATCAAATTGAAACGTAGTTTCTTCAAATATCTCCGGATCAGGAGCAAAAGTAATCTGTGTCCCCCTCTCCTCCGTTTTTCCGGTAATCGTCAATTCTGTCATGGTTTTTCCACGCATATATTCTTGGTGATAAATACTTCCATCTTTTTTTACGTCAACATATAACCACTCAGACAGGGCATTAACAACACTTAGACCGACCCCATGCAATCCCCCGGAGACCTTATAGGCACTATTATTAAATTTTCCGCCAGCATGAAGCACTGTCAAAGCAACTTCAACAGCAGGCTTTCCCGTTTTGGGATGAATATCAACAGGAATACCCCGTCCATTATCTTGAACACAAATACTATTATCTTTACGAATAAACACATTAATCGTATCGCAATATCCAGCTAAGGCCTCATCAATACTATTATCAACAATCTCATAAACTAAATGATGAAGTCCCCGACTACTCGTTGAACCAATATACATACCAGGACGCTTTCGAACAGCTTCTAAGCCTTCTAGAACTACAATTTGTTCAGCGTTATAATCAAGACTCTCTGGCACTTTTTCTTGAAAATCGGAATCTTCTTGCAAAGCCGTTCCCTCCCAAATAATACCTTACCTGTTAAGCTTTAACCTTTTCATTATACGATGAAATAACGTTTCCTTCAATTCGAAATGACAATAATCTTAACTGCTCATAAAAAGGGAAAAACCTCGCTTGCAAAAAAGGAGGTTCTATCTCATTATTTTCATCATCTATTCTTCCTGCTCGACAACGGTTATAGAACGTTTTAGAAGAGTTGTTGAAGAAATAGGAGAAAGATAATTTCCCTCAGTTGTGATGATTAAAGACTTTTCTTTACCCTTATCAGAAATGTAATAAATCTTTTCATTTTGCTTCATGCTATTTAAAAAACTTTCAGAAGCTGTATTTTTCATTGCTGTTTCCAAATCTAAAATAGCAATAACTTTTTGCTGATTAACTAAAACATCTCCACCTAAATGTAAAAACATCAGTATATCCTCCCTATATGTCCTTTTTCTACTCGGAATAGTGACACTATTTCAGTAGTTGATAGCTTTTCAGCACTGGTCATCGTAATTAAAGCTTGCCGGATCGGTTTAATAAATTCTAATAAATATTCTCTCCGAAAAATATCCAGTTCAGACAGGACATCATCTAAAAGTAGAAGTGGATATTCTCCTTTTTCCTGAAAGATCACTTCAAGCTCCGCCAATTTTAAACTTAAAACAATGGAACGCTGCTGTCCTTGTGAGGCATAAATTCTCGCCGATTTTCCATTAAGCTGAAAATCAAGGTCATCTCGGTGAGGACCGACTAAAATCATTTGCCTTTCTATTTCCAGCTTCATTTTTTCTTCCAGCATTTGAGGAAATTCACGTAAGGCCTTTTCTGTATCTTGGTATCCCAAGGCTAAATAGTTTAAACCTAACTCTTCCTCACCGGATGAGAGTTGAGTATAGATTTCTTGGCTCTTTTTTGCAAGTATTTGTGTAAAATTCCAACGATTGCGAATGATTTTAGAACCTAGATCAAGCACTTGTTCATTCCATAATTCAATATTTGAAACTTTTGAAGCTTGATATGGGCTTTTTAATAAGGCGGCCTTCTGATGAATTACTTTATTATAATCATTGAGTAGATGTACATGCCGCACATATAACTGAGTAATGTGGAGATCCAAAAATCTACGTCGTTCGGCAGGGCCACCTTTAACCATTATCAAATCATCGGGGGAAAAGAACACAACATTAACAGTTCCTACATAATCTGATAATTTTTTACACGAAACATTATTTATTTTTACAATTTTATGTTTGTCTAAGTAATGACTTTCCAAGCTTAATTGTCGTTGATAGGCTAAAAAATCTCCAAATATGTGAAATGCATTCTCTCCCCAGCAAATCATTTCCTGTTCTCTATGAGCCCGATAGGATTTTCCGGTTAAAAGATAATAAATTCCTTCTAAGACATTTGTTTTTCCTTGTCCGTTTTGTCCCTGTAAAACATTTACGCCTGGGGAAAATTGGATTTTTTCATTTTTGTAATTTCTAAAATTATGCAAGTTTAAGTTTTGAATTTCCATTTTATTTATGAAGTACGTACAGGAAGCACAAGATTGATATAATTTGGATCATCAACGGGCCGGATAACACCTGGCCCATAGGGTCCGGATAGTTCAATGAGGATTTGTTCACTATCAATGACTTTTAAAACATCCAGTAAAAACTTGGCATTAAAAGCAACCTTAACTTCTGTTCCCTCCATCTGAATATCCATTTGCTCAGATATCTTTCCAATTTCAGACGCCTGATCAATCCATAATTTTTCTTTTTCTATGGTAAGACGAACAATATTTGCATGGTTACTATCCCGTGCCAGTAAGGATGCTCTTTCGACGGCATCCGTAAATGCCCTTGATGAGAGGTAAACTTTGGATTGACAACTTTGAGGAATAACTTGTTTATAATTGGGAAATTGACCATCAATGAGACGTGACAATAAATGGACCGAACCAAATTGGAAGGATACTTGAGATTGATTAAACCGGATCGTTAGAACTTCGTCATCATCCTTAAGAAGACGATAAATTTCTGACAACGTTTTGGCAGGTATTACACCGTAGAATTTTAGACTTTCGGGATTTTCTATTTCCGCAATTCGATAGGCAAGCCGGTGTGTATCGGTCGCGACTAAACGAATAATGGAATCTTCAATCTGTAATAGAGTTCCAGTAAATACAGGACGATTTTCTTCCAGTGCACAAGCATAAACAGTTTGACGAATCATTGTTTTAAAGAGTGATATTGGTAAATTAAAAGAAACTGCATCATAAAGGTCAGGAAGTAAAGGGAATTCTTCTGGATCGAAGCCTTTTAATACTATATCTGATTCATAATAGTGAATATTAATAGCGTCATCTTGCTGTTCCATCTCAATGGTTGCATCGGGAAGTTTGCGAACAATTTCTGAAAATAGACGGGCAGGGAGAACGACCGTTCCTTCTCTTTCGATTTGAGCAGCTACGACACAACGAATTCCAATTTCCATATCAGTTGCTTCAAAAACTAAGACATTATTTTCGGCTTTAATTAAAATACCCTGTAATATGGGAAGGGTGCTTTTACTGGATACTGCTTTTTGAACCGTATTTACACCAGTAAGTAAGGCATCTTTTGAGCAGAAAATTTTCATAATAACCTCCTTATGATTAAACCAGGAATAAGTTAACCGAAACAATAATAAGATATTAATCTAGTCGTTATAGTATTATGCCTTGTCTCTTTGTGGATATATAGTTGAAACCCTAAAGAACTAAGGGAAAAGAAATGGTTAAAAACATGTGAATAACTATTGATAACTTATCCACATGTCCACAAAATGAAATTTATGACGCTTTATTTCAAATAAAAAATACTCTATCCGCAAGTTATAAGGATTGTATTTTTTGAATGATTTCATTAATCCTTTTATCTAAAAGAGGATCTGTATGACGAGCCTTAGTTATTTTATCATGGGCATGGATAACAGTAGTATGATCTCGACCTCCGAATTCATCTCCAATTTTGGGGAGGGAACAATCTGTCAATTCTCGGGAAAGATACATAGCTATTTGACGGGGAAAGGCGATAGCACGCGTTCTCTTTTTAGCTTTAAATTCTCCTAAAGATAGGTGAAAATATTCAGCAGCAGCGTGCTGAATCATCTCGATCGTGATCTGCTTAGGAGTATTTACGGGAATGATATCTTTTAAAGCCTCGGCAGCTATCTCGATTGTAATTGGTCTCTCAGACAAGGAGGCATAGGCCATGACTCGAATGAGAGCCCCTTCAAGTTCTCTAATATTGGATTGGATTTTATCGGCTATATAAACCATAACATCGTTGCCTACTTGAAGATTTTCTAACTTGGCTTTTTTTCGTAAAATAGCAATCCGTGTTTCTAAATTTGGTGCTTGGATATCTGTAATCAGGCCCCATTCAAAACGTGAACGGAGGCGGTCTTCTAACGTGGGAATTTCTTTAGGTGGACGGTCAGATGAGATAATGATCTGTTTATCTGCTTCATAGAGAGCATTGAACGTATGGAAGAATTCCTCTTGAGTCCCTTCTTTACCCGCTAAAAACTGAATATCATCAATTAAAAGAATATCAACCTTGCGATAATGATTGCGAAATTCAACTGGATTTTTATCTCGTATAGACTCGATTAACTCATTGGTAAATTTTTCACTGGATACATAAAGGACACGTGTATTGGGGGAGCGTTCTAAAACATAATTTCCGATGGCATGCATCAGATGAGTTTTTCCTAGACCAACGCCTCCATAAATAAAAAGTGGATTATACGATTGAGCAGGAGATTCAGCAACAGCAAGAGCAGCTGCATGTGCGAAACGGTTACTATTCCCAATAACAAACGTATCAAAGGTGTATTTGGAGATTAGAAAATTGGGGGTGGCTTCTTTGTTTGCAGGAAGAGAGGATTGAGCAGGAATATTTGATTTGCTAAAAGTCTCCTTTTTTGAGCCAATAACAAAACGTAAATTCATTGACTGATTAAATATAGTCTGAACTGTTGAACGAATTAAAGGGGTATAGCGACTTTCCAGCCAATCTTTCGCAAATTCATTAGGAACACCTATGATTAAGGTATCTCCTTCAATGGCGAGCAAGCAGGTTGAACTAAGCCAAGTATCAAAGCTTGGCTTAGAAAGTTCATTTTCAAGTTTAGCAAGTGTATCTTGCCACATTTTTTGAAGCGGTGGGCGGGGTGGCATGGATGGACCTCCTTTTAAAAGAAAATAATAATTACGGCAAAAAAAAGTTATACACAAACTTATGCACATTTGTGGATAACTTAACATAATTGCATCTATTGATATAGAAAACCTTGGAAAATTATCAAAATATGAAGTTGTAAAATTATCATACCAAGTTTTGCATAGGTTATCAACAGGAAGTTCACCAAGAAATGAGAATTATACACAGTGAATAACTTTGTATTCTATTTTGTTATCCACAATCTTTTCTTATGTTCACCTTGACATGATAAAAATAACTAGAGTATAATCTTTAAGATATCTGTAAATGTCCTTTGGCATAAAGGAGGTGCTTCAGTGAAAAGAACATATCAACCGAAAAATCGCCGTCATAAGAGAGTGCACGGTTTTTTAAGTCGGATGAGCACTACTACCGGAAGAAATGTTATTAAAAGACGTCGCTTAAAAGGGCGGAAAAAATTATCTGCTTAAGGCCGCATTATGTGGCCTTTTTCTTCATTTCTTGAAGTTCTATTAAACTCAGGTAAGGCTTTCAGTTTAAATTATTGGTTAAAAGGGTAAAATATTAATTACCGTTCAATAATGGAGGAACTATGCTCGCGAGAAATTTGCGGTTAAGACATAAGAAAGATTATAAGACGGTTTTTGCTCAGGGTAAGAGTTTCTCCAACCGCTACGTCGTATTCTATATTATGGAGGGGACGTCAAAATACGGGTTTATTGCTTCTAAAAAAGTGGGAAATGCTGTCCAGAGAAATCGAGCGAAAAGATTGATGCGTGAAGTGATTCGAAGAAATTTGTCTCAATTAAAACCTAATCTCGAAATTATTTGTATTGCACGGGCGAACCTAAAAGGAGTTTCTTATGGGGAAGTCGAAAACAGTTGTTTAAATACGCTAAAAAAAGCAAGGGTAATAAATTAGATTTTTGGGATAAAGAGTAAGTGTGTATTATGAAGAAAATATTGATTGGAACAATTCGTTTTTACCAAAAATTTATTTCTCCATTGAAACCACCATCATGCCGTTTCTATCCAACATGTTCGGAATATGCGATTCAAGCATTAAAAAAATATGGGGTAGTTAAAGGGGGATGGAAATCCATTGTCCGGATTTCTAAGTGTCATCCTTTCCACCCTGGGGGCCATGATCCAGTGTAAGGAGGGTTTTTGTGAATATTTTTGTTCAGTGGATGACTGATTTGTTGAAGTGGTTATATAGTTTGACCATTCTCGCCGGTATACCTAGTTATGGAATCGCGATTATCCTCCTAACTATTATTATTAAGATGTTGATCTATCCTTTAACTTGGAAACAGATGGCTTCAATGCGCAAAACTGTTGATATACAGCCTAAACTTCAAGCTGTTCAGAAGAAGTATAAAAATGATCCCCAAACTATGAATGCAAAAATTATGGAGCTCTATAAAGAAAATAATGTAAATCCAGCGGGTGGGTGTTTACCCATGGTGATCCAACTGCCTATTTTTTGGGCTCTTTATAGTGCATTATTCAATTTTAATAATTATATTGCCGATCCTAGCCAAGCACATTTTCTATGGTTAGACTTAACTTTGAAAGATCCCTTTTATATTCTAGCAGTCTTGGCAGCAGCCACAACTTTTCTCCAAACTAAGGTTACTAGTCCTAGTTCTGCTTCCGCGGGTGCTAATGATGCGGCGGCTTCCACACAAAAAACGATGTTATATATTATGCCGTTATTTATGGGGTATATCACATCGACAGTGCCATCTGGACTCGGTGTATATTGGGTTGTCATGAATATTGTTTCTATACTCCAACAGCTGTACATTAATCATAAATTAGATATGGGAAAACAAAAAGCTGCATAAGGTGGAGGAACGTTAGGGAGGATTTTTATGATAATAGCTGAGAAAACAGGGAAAACTGTGGAAGACGCTATTGAAGCTTGTCTTACGGAATTAGGCGTTAAGCGTGAAAATGTGACAATCAATGTTTTAGAAGAACCCACAAAAAAAAGACTTTTTGGTTTATTAGGGACCCGTTCAGCAAAAGTTAAAGTATCTTATGAAGATAATCCAGGTATTCTGGCGTGTCAATTCTTAGAAAAGATCTGTTCAACAATAGGCGTTCAAGCAGAACTTAGTCCTGTTGAAAAAGATAATCAATGGTTTGTAAATATTGCAGGTTCAGAACTGGGAATTCTGATCGGGCGTCGCGGTGATACGTTAGAGGCTTTACAGTTTCTCACGAACTTAGCAATTTCGAAAAAATTATCACAAAAGATTAGGATCATCGTTGACGTTGAGGGATATCGGCAAAGACGTGAAGAAACCTTAGTTCGTTTAGCCAAGCGGTTAGCTGAAAAAGTTAAAACGACGGGCAATCGGGTTGTATTGGAACCAATGAATCCCCATGAACGCAGGATTATACATACCGCGCTTCAAGATGATACACTAATTTCCACTTTTAGCGAAGGAGATGAACCCAATCGTCGGGTTACCATCTCTCTTAAAAGGACAAAAGAAATTTCTTGAGGGGCTTAGCCCCTTTTTTTTATCCTACGATGCAAGTATTTTTGTTAGGCAGGATAAGGCGACTAGAGCCATCGCTTTGGCGCTGGCTAAGTCTTCTTTATCCTACGATGCATGTGTTATGTTCGGCAGGATAAGGCAACTAGAGCCATCGCTTTGGCGCTGGCTAAGTCTTCTTTATCCTACGATGCATGTGTT
>Ga0255336_102026_pt1 | contig 11490 bp, 16 predicted proteins | sample MeOH1_35cm_T3_17_FD_189102 | JGI IMG/M metagenome (GOLD analysis project Ga0255336, IMG submission 189102) | Sandy soil microbial communities from University of British Columbia, Vancouver, Canada - MeOH1_35cm_T3_179 | ecosystem: Engineered > Artificial ecosystem > Sand microcosm > Unclassified ...
CTCTGGTACCGGCGTTCTTCCTACCAGCGCTCCAACGAGCAATGCGATGGCGCTTCCCGTTACGCATGCGCCTAGAAACGTTGCTCGCCAACCGAAAGCATCACCAAGGCGACCTCCCGCTACGAAACCAACCATCGCCCCAATAGGCGTTCCCATCGTGAATAGGCCTATAGCTAAGCCACGAGCTTTGGGCGATACCTTACGTGCAATGAGTGCATGTCCAGCAGGCACCGCACTGGATTCCCCGAAAGCTACACCGAATCGCGTGATGGCGAGACTTACGAAGCTACCGGCTAGTCCTCCTAAAGCCGTCATCGCACTCCAAATCAACATGGACGAGACAAGAACTAACCTTGGCGATCCACGATCGGTGACGCGTGCCAGTGGAAGCGATGTCAGCGAGTAGCACACCGCGAAGGCGATGCCTGTCAAAAGACCGAGCTGAGTATCGCTTAGCTGCAGGTCATGCTTGATGGTCTCGGCCAAGACAAATGGAAGAATTTGATCGATCCGGCAGAAAGCACTCACCAGAAAGAGTCCGAGTAGTGCGCCCCGGAGACGCCATCCTCCATGGAAACGGTTATCGAGATCAGTGCTGCCTGAAGGGGAAAGAGCTACGTCGCTCATAAACTCTTCTCCGAGCCCGAGAGTTGTCTCGGAACTGGCACGCCGGAAAGACGTTCTGAGACTTCCCACAACTGAGCAGCAACAAGTGCATCCAATGCCTGTGTTGGAATCTTGGAAGGCGTCGGATACCCGCGCGTCTCCCCCAACTTGTCAGGCCCGTAATATCCACCTGCCTTCGCTTCAATTACTGTTGCAGCGAAGAGACTTGGAAGAGCACCCTGAGGTGCAGGTTGAAACAGGAACCATAACAGCGTCCGGGCGATGCCCTGAACGCTCCAGCGGCCAGGAGAGTTATGAAGTAGATCTGTTCTGGAGATGCCTGGATGAGCAGCGATGCTCGTGATACCCCAGCGTCCTGCCTCGCTTCGGCGCTGCAACTCAAACGCGAACATGAGGTTCGCCAATTTCGACTGACCATATGCTTTCATCGGCTTGTAGTTCTGTTCGGACTGCAGGTCGCTGAAGTTGATAACGCCATCGCGCGCAGCGACGCTCGAAACCGAAACGACGCGGGCTCTCTGTCCTTTGCTCAGTAGAGGAAGAAGCTGCAGCGTGAGGGCGAAGTGGCTCAGATAATTGGTCCCAAACTGTAGCTCGTAGCCATCTACCGTCTTCTCTCTCTTCGGTGGGGTCATGACTGCGGCGTTATTGACCAGCACATCGAGCTTGAGGAGCTGAGTGCGCAACCGGGAGGTGAAGGTGGAGACAGATGCAAGGCTGGCTAGATCTACTTGCTCGAACCTGACTTTCGCGATTGATACCTCGTCACGAATTCGCTCTACAGCACTTGCCCCCTTCTGAGGACTACGGCCAGCGATGATCACCTCCGCACCGGCGCGTGCGAGCTCTAACGCGGTCTCGAAACCGATGCCACCCGTGCCCGTTACGATAGCGATACGCCCCTGCTGAGGCGGGATCCCAGCCGCCGTCCACTTTGAGGAGCTGGCGAAGTCATTTCGATTCCACGCGTTCTTCGTTCCGACATGTGACATATTGACCATCCTTCTGGCTGTCCTCAACTTGTTGCGACTGCGGCTGACGTTAGGGCTGTAAATGTGACTTTCACCACAGCGCAGCGAACGCCACATTCACGATTACGAGGCTAGCTAGTTTTGGCCCTTCGAATGACTTGTCAGTCGACGCAGAATGAACTCCTGCGCAAGGGCGTTTGCAATGCGGCCTGCCGTGGTGATTGCCGCGTTTCCGAAGACCAGGCCCGGGCCGCGATTGCTCGAAGGATAGTAAGTATTCGAGAGTGCTGCTGAGGCGAGATCGCCGCCTACGCTGGAGTAGTTAAACTGCCAGCGGCCGCTGTCTGCCTTGGCGACGAATGGTGCTGAGATCGCGTGAAGAGCACGTGATTTCTTCGAGCCTGTACCTTGATAGAAGTAGCGCGGGTCTTGGTGAAGAAGAGAAGGCAGGACTGCGCCCCCAATCAAGATGTTCGTAGCCGCTGTGATGTACGCCGCTCCAAACCTTTGACCGTAGCCCTTGGCTCCCTGAACATAGGCAGGCGTGTCGGCAGCTTGATTGATGCCGGCGAGGAAGGCTGCGGCGCCGATGGTGACAACTTCTGTTGTCGCCTTTAGAGCAAGCCGGAACTTCAGCTTGGTCGTAAGCGGTACGGCGTTTCGGTCATAGACCACATAGAAGTTAGGAATGACCCCCAGGACACGTTGCTTTTCTTCGGCTTTGACCTGTTCCAGTGCAAGTTCTTCCGCAAAGACGGCGGTCACGCTTGTCTCGACTGTCGAGATTTTAAGCCTGTTGTCAGTCAACAGGAAGTGTTCTCCCGGTTTGAGAGTGATGGCAGGCGAGGTCCAGCCAGCAAATCCTTGTGCACTGATCGCGATTTGATAAGGCACGGCCGGACGGAGTTCTTTGAGTTCGAACCATCCTCTCTCATCAGAGGTGATCGTATGCTGCTCCCCGGATGACGGCTCCTCCGCGACAATCGTGGCACCGGGTATAACCCCATCGTTGCTGTCCATTACTATGCCAACGATGCTTCCGGCTTGGGGCTCCGGTCCGACAATCTCTTGCGCGCCCAGGCAGATCGTAGAGATGAACAAAAGAACAACACTTTGGGTCAAACAAGCAACGTCGCGCCAACCGGAGACATATTGCCCAAACAAGTTTGGCTCGGTGTCGCATTTGAGTGATTGGGACATATCGGGAATCCTGGGTAGTCCTGGAAGCGTCATTGATCCGAAACTGAAGCCAATGTTTTCATTGGCTGATTGAGATGTCGGGAGGCTGCGAATCGCCGATGGGACTCACAGCCTTTGACGGGAAGCGCCGTTTTGATTGCGGAATATCCGTGACCCACCTTCCGGAGGGCCACAGCTCATCCTGCAAATGGTTATGAGCTACCTACCTGGGATTGCAGGAGGTGCGTTCAAAACCATATTGCTCGATGGGTTCAAAGTGTTCAGTTGTGTACGAAGTCGGTCAGTATTCTTGCGGAGTTGTTTTGCGCTTCTCTTCAGGACGACACGGCTATGGCCCAGCGAACTCAATCCCTCTGGAATATCGTAGAAACGGCCCTTCCGCGTATCTGTCAAAACAGCAATTGTTTCGCCGGTTTTCGCGTCAGCGATGTCGTAAAGAATCGAAGCGCCACCATAGGACAACACCATATGCACCGCAAGCATCCCGACTACATTGACCGGAGGCTTCGACCGCTTAGTGTCAGTAATGGTCGGCTTGATGCTAAGAGAGGTGGCTCCGGTGGGATGGTTCTTATAGGCATCTTTTAGTCTTATGTCGAGATAGGCTGTCAGCTTCTGGACCTCTTCCGGTTTCAGCGGCTTAGTAGAAGCGCCCGGAACGAACGTTGCTGGCTCAATCTGCACACCGTCATAAGTGCGCCAATCGATCTTGGGGTTAACGCAGAGGTGATTGCTCTTAGAAGCGTCCACCAGTGTCCAGATTCCGAATATTCCTTCAGGGGGTGTGCATTGACCTTTGGTAGTGGATTGCGCCGCGAGAGAGGAAATACCGATTACGGGAATAGCAACCGCCATGATCCGCAAAGCTATCCCGCGAATGGCGCCAATGTTACGTTGACTTGAATGTTTCACATTAGACCTGCTTTCTTTTTCAACCCATGTAAGGCCTCATACACGTATGAAGCGACCCAAGGTGGTACTTGGGCAATCGACGGACCTGGAGGCCAAGTCGAATCAAATGCCCAACATTAATGCGCACTATGCGACGATCCAGAAAATGACATCTACCACTTATATGACTGCCCAGACAGTCATATAAAGAGACCTGTGCGCGTTTAAAACGAAGGATCTCTTCTGTGCCTTATATGTTTAGGTAAGCAGCCGACACGAGAAGCGCCAGAACGACTGCAAGATTGATCTTTGGTGGTGCAAACTTGATATAGGCAAAACAAATGGCAAGCAAACCACCGATGACGGCAATTGCAAGCCCTTCGCCCGGGCGTCGACTCAGAAAATCTGATCCGCTTCGAAGGAGCAGTATCGCGGTAAGGCCAAAGATCAGCTGCCCAAAGTTGAATGCGGAATGCATTCCGCAGTAGAGCGTGGTTTCCGTACCGCTCGCACGTTGGTGACGCAGATACGGCTGCAACACATCAGCCATATAGTTCATGACCGCAGAGAATGCCATATAACCGTAGCCTGCATAGAGTAATCGCTTGTGCATCCCACCTCCAACATTTTGACTGCCTGCTCAGTCATGCGTTGCAAAAAAAATTACTCGATCATTCGCCACACAGCCTCGAAGCCAGCCTTACAGTGCTTCTTCGCATTGGCAGGATCCTGAACCATGAAGTCCATCGTTGCCTCGGATGCAGCGTTGATGAGTGCGCCTGCAAAAGCGGGTGGAACCTTACGGAGAGCTCCCATCGCCCGGCATCTTTCGACCAGTTCGAAGATTTTGACCATCGCCTTCGCGCCTTCAGCTCTCGTCGCCGCAGTAATCTCATCTGAAACCGTGAGTTGAGCCAACGCCCGACGCTTGTTCGGACTGGATACTGCCCATTCCGACCAGCTCTTCCAAATGTGGTACATCTGATCCCGTAATTCGGCATCAGATGGAAGCTTATGAAGGGAGATAGCGGCCAGTTCCCTCTTCAACTCAAGGTAGAGCTCATTCAGTAGCTCGGTCTTAGTGTCGAAATATGTAAACAGAGAACCATTGGCTATGCCGGCCTCTTTCGCAATTCCAGCAGTCGTCGCGCCCAAACCTTGTGTGACGATCACACGCGTAGCCGCTTCCAGGATCGCAGCTCTTTTTTCATCACTTCTCGGCCTTGCCATTTCCGAAGTATATGATTAACTGTCTGTCCAGTCAATCATCAAGATGTTGGACTGGCAGCATATGCTCAGTCTGCCAGTTATCACTGTCAATGGTGACCGCGCAACGGCTCGGACAGGCTTCTTTGCAACGCATCGCGGCAAGGCTGACCAGGGCGCGAATATCCATTACAACGCAAATGGTGCCTTCCACGACGAGTTTGTCAAGACCGACAAAGGCTGGCTCATTGCGAAGCGAACCTTAGAGCTCTATTTCGGCGACCCGATTGCCACCGTAACGTTATAGCACCGTGGCTGGGTCATTCTCTCCCGGCCAGAACAGCGATGCAGAGCCGCGATGCCGATGGTAGTCGCGGCTCGTGTCATTTCTCGGAGTGTCTCGGAAGCCCCTCACTTCTGAGGAGCCCCTTCTCGGAATACATTCCATTATTTGCGTTTCGGTTGACATTTCGTAAGCTACCTATCAATATTACGTAAGGTAGCTTACGAGATGAGCAAGAAGGCATCGCAGCAGGAGACACTGAGGCACGATTCGGTCGGAGCCTGGGCGAAGCGGTTGTATTTCGCATCGCGCGGGGTAATGGACACAATATTGCGTCCGTATGGACTTGGCTCTACGCAGTGGTACGTGCTGTATCAACTAGCAAACGTGGGACCGACGATGCAGCGCGAGCTCGTGAACATGCTCAACATCGAAAGGGCCACGCTGAGTGGAGTGGTCACAACGATGGTGCGCAAAGGACTCGTTGTGCAAGCGCCCGATTCGGAAGATCAGCGCCAACGCATGCTCCGCATTACGCGTGCCGGCAGTAAGCTATGGGAAGCATTGCCCAATCCGATCGAGCTGATCTTGAAGGTGGCATTTGAGGGTGCCGATCCCGCTGAGATGGAGATTGCCCGTAGAGTGATGCAGGCCGCTACGAAACGACTGAACGAACACGATTGGGAAGGAGAACTAGTATGACAACTTTAGTAACCGGAGGAACGGGACTCGTCGGATCGCGGCTGTTGCGGCACCTGGTGGATGCAGGTATCGAATGCCGTGCCTTAGTAAGGACTGGAAAAGATGCTCCAGCGGGTGCAATAACCATCGAAGGCGACCTCTTCGATACCGCTGCCTTGAAGAAGGCAGTCAAGAGGGTTTCGTCTGTCATTCACCTTGCCGCCGTCTTCCGCACGCCGGACGAAAGCGCTATCTGGCAGGCCAATTTGGAAGGGACACGGACTTTGATTGCCGCCATCCAGCAGCATGCTCCTCAGTCCCGCGTAATTATGGCGAGCACTTGTCTAGTGTACGACGAAGATGCGTCTCGCCCTGGCCTCGAAGAGGACGAGGTACATCCGAAACATGCCTATCCGGCCAGTAAAGCCGCGGCTGAAAAAGAGCTTCGGGAAAGTGGTCTGAACTGGAGCATCCTGCGGCTCCCCTTTGTTTACGGTGATGGGGATGAGCATCTTGCTGCCGTCCCGGCGATGGTCAGTCGGATGAAGTGGCATCCGGCACAGACGTTCAGCCTCGCGCACCAGAGGGATGTCGCACGAGCGTTCGAGCTTGCCCTTACTGGCGCCATGGACGGACGCATCGTGAACATTGCCGACGATGCGCCGAGCACTCTCTATGACATGGCCAAGGCCGTTGGAGTCACTATCGAATCAACTGCAGAGCCGCTAAAGAACCCTTGGTGGGGCCGCGCAGATGGAGCATTGAGCCGCAGACTCGGGTTCAAACCTGCTGTCGCCACCCTCAACCAGGCCATTCAGGAAGGACTCCTGTAGGCCATATGTAGTGAAGCTCATACTTGCAAGACGGGCGCGCCAATTGCCGTCCGATACAAAGAGGTGAGTCCTGAGACTCACCTCTTCTGAGAACATAGCAATCTCTAAGCTCTCTTTTCCGGTACCTCCTTAGCCGCCCAACGCCTCTTCTGAGCTTCGGCGATTCGAGCCCTTCCCTCGGCAGACATCACGCGTTTCTTCGACAAAGTCTTCTTCTGGACAGCGAGGACCTTCTTGGCGGCCGCGATTTTCTTTGATGGGACCTTTGCCGCCACAGCCTTCTTCCCTGCTCCCAGTTTTCTCCCACGCTTACCTCTCGTCGTACGGCAGATTTCTAAAGAGATTCGCCGCTATACCGGTTGTATTCCATCCGCTACTCTGCCATCGCAAACCCCGCAAAACCGCCCAGCATCGTCATGGCAAAGCGCTGGCGCGCCATAGAATCCTGTACACGTTTCTCCATTGTGGCAATGTCTGAGACGGGCACATTCGGATTGATCGAGTTCACCGGATGCGCCATTGCGTCGCTTGTCGCATTGGGATCAGCCATGGTGCGCGCAACAACATACATGGTTCCGGCGGGTAACTGAGCATGAGGAAAATACACGATCATGCGTGTGTGTCGAACCCATATTCTTTGACAACGCCTATCACGCCCACAATCGTGGCCCATGGGGCATCGTCACTTCGGCGAATATGCTTGCCGATCGCATCGCCGTGTGGCCAGAAATGATCTGCCATTTTCTGGTCAATGATCGCCACCGGTGGCATTGTTTTGGTATCGGTCTCCGCAAACACGCGCCCGTGAATTAGTGGCACCTCCATCGCGCTGAAATACGGGGGAGTAGCAACTCGATAATCAACCTGCAATTCAGGCTCGTTGGCGGGCGGCTTATAGCCCTCGACAAGCAATCTTCCCCAGCCGACCGCTCGGTGTGAGCGGAAGCGCAGAAACTGCGCCTGCCGCGGTGACACCAGGCAGATGCAGCGCACGTTCCGTCAGTTCTTGATAAAACTGAGTCGGTCCAGCCACGATCGAATCCTTCTAACAGAACGCGATTGGCGACTTCGCCCGGACCGCCGTAGAGCTGTGTGTAGCTGAAGCGATCGTTGCGCCCGAACCCTCCGATCGTCTGACATGATCTTCTCGAGAACCGGACTCGGTGTTTGTTGGCTAATGCCACTGAGAACCTTCGAGGCCATCTCCCATGCACGCGAGGTTGGCCATGCGTTCTGGTCGGAGGTAGCGTCGGCATCTTCCGGCAACTCCCCTCGATCGACGAGATCCTCCTCAATCCGGATACTGCGCCAGTGCCGGCCGATCCCTCGTCGCATATCGCCATCGCGACTGCCCTCTGGCGCGCTATCAGCGACCAGTCGATCAGCAAGGGAAAGCGATATCTCGACCGTATGGAGACGGGGCCATGCCCGACGCGGCGGCGCGAGACCGCGCCATCACTTCCACGCCTGAATTTACTGAGTTCGTGCTTCAACACGCGGAAGTCATCTGATGATTACTCATAAAGCCATGCTTGCAGCCGTTCACATCAGCGTGTGGACGGCCATTCGTTGCGACTACCCGCTACTTTCCATCCTCAAGCAGGATCTCCGATTGGCCATGATTGATCTGTTTCGCGGACAAGCTGATCATAGCCCCGTGTGTACCGTCCAACTCCTAAAAGCCGACATGTGATGGATACCAGCCTAGTCCGTTCGTCCTGCTAACGGATCAAAGGCAGACACTTTGCCCGGTTGCTGTGGAATGGTCAATCGCCTCAAGTAGCCTGTGAAGCTCCGCTGCAGCCTCGAAATCGGACGAAAGCGACTCCAAAGGGGAGGCGATATACGGGAATTTCTCGTTGAGAACATTCTGGCGCCGGGAATAAAGCGTGATCGCGGAGTCGGATCGGACGACTTCCATTCGATACCCATCCAGCTTCAGTTCATAAGTCCATTCGGCCATCTGGGACAGTCACAACCGATCCGCAGGGTGGGCGGTTTGCGTTGGTGAGTTCGGGCAAATAACACGGTTGCGTACAAAGTGCACCCTCGCATTCCGACTCTGTTGAATGCAAGGGTTCTTCTTTGCATGGTGGCGGTTACAACTTCCAGAAGCCGGCCAGGCACGTGATCTGACCTGTGTCCTCATCGAAGGTGCCATAGCTGTGCCCGTTCACCAAAGGGACGTCGTTGCGGTCAAACAAGGTCCATCCGACAAGGAGTTGCCCGTGCTGTTGGCGGAGCAGCGTGTTGCGAAAGTAACCGCCGGGTGTACGCTGCCGAAAATCGGCGATGGCGGCCGCAAGGCGCTCGATGCCGTGGTCCTGCTCGTCAGGATTACTAAAGGGGATGTCTTCTATGAGGACGAAACGCAGAAGGCGTGGCGTTCCTTGGTGGTTACATCGGACCATGCGTCCTGATAGGTCTTCCATCGCTGTTGCAATGCTTCGTCGGTCATGGGGATCTCTCCTTGTGGTGCTTGTGAACTGCACCCACTGCTTCAACCTACTGGCGCACGACGGAAGGCGCGATCCTCCAGAAGCCGGCATTGTTTACCAATCATCCAATCCTGCATGAACCCGTTTGTTGACTTCATCCAGCTGTTGCGACCGCAGGCCACGCTTTGGTCTCGTGTGGAGACCAGTGGGGCGTGGGGACTGTCATTCCAGCCGCATGATGACGTGCTGTTTTGCTGGGTGGAGCAGGGTTCGTGCCACCTGATTCGGCAAGGCTCTGAGCCGCTGGCCATGGGCATGAACGACTTTGTATTGGTACGGACGACGGTGCCGTTTGCTCTTGCCTCAAGCGATGCCGCGAAGGCAGCGGATAGCGAATCTGTGATCACGGGTGCGGTGGCTCGCCTGGGAACGGTGTCTGTGCAGATACGGTGCTGCGCGGTGGCAAGTTTGTCTTTGACACGGCGAATGAGCAACTGCTCACGGGCCTGTTGCCAGAGGTGACACATGTGGCTGCGTCCGCCGAGGCGTCAGAGCGTGTCCGCGCACCGCTGGCGATGAATGAGGTCGAATGTAGCCGTCCCCGTGTGGGCAGTGACTTTGTGATCACGCGACTGATGGAGCTGATCCTTGTGGAGGTTCTCCGCACGCCCAACCCCGGGCGTGAAGGCTGGCAGGCCGGTATGTTGGCGGGACTGAACGATCCAGTGATATCGCGCGCGCTGATGGCGCTGCATGGAGATGTGGCGCAGTCGTGGACGACGGAGATGCTGGCGCGCCACTGTGGCACGTCTCGGTCGGCGCTGGCCGAGCGGTTTGCACGAGTGGTTGGGTATGGGCCGATTGCCTATCTGCAGCAGTGGCGGATCGCGATTGCGAAGGAACAACTGCGGCGCGGACAGATGAGCGTAGGCGAAATCGCGCTGTTGGTGGGCTTTCGGTCCAGCAGCGCGTTCAGCACAGCGTTCAAGCGGGCGGTTGGCTGCTCTCCCCGTGAGTTTGAGCAGCAGCCGGTGGGTAGCTTGGAACAGCACAAGTAGCCGTCAGCTTGCCGAAGGGTTTGCGGGTGTCGTGGCACCGAGGAGTTCGTGGGTTTTGGGGTCAATGGCGATGAGTTCGCTGTCGCCCCATAAGCCGGAGTTGTGCTCGTCGAATTCACCGGAGCGCTTGATGGTGTAGCCGCTGGCTTTGAGTGTGTCTGCAGTGGCGGTAGGGAATTTCTTCTCTACCTGTAGTTCGTCTATCAGGTACTGGTGGTGGACTGGTTAATTCCACCCTGCTAACCCTGTTCCTGCTGCCAATCATCTACTAATGGTTCGACAGACGGAGGCCAGCAAGAGACCACATTGCAGCTCTCAGAGAAAGTACACTCTCACAGTAAGAGCGGAGGAACGTCACGTGGCTTTGCACAGAGAGATGCACCGAACAAATCGAGTCGGATGGCTAAGAGCAGCGGTATTAGGCGCTAACGATGGAATCCTCTCCACCGCAAGCCTGATCCTTGGCATCGCTTCGGCCCACGGAAATCACCATGCGATCCTGGTCGCCGGTATTGCTGCGTTAACGGCTGGCGCGATGTCGATGGCTGTCGGGGAATATGTCTCGGTCTACTCCCAGGCAGATACTGAAAAGGCAGACCTGGCGCGGGAACGGAAGGAACTCGAAACCGACAACGTGCGGGAACACGAGGAGCTGGCTGCGATCTATGTTTCACGCGGTCTCGATCCACCGCTGGCAAAACAGGTTGCCGCACAGCTGATGTCGCATGATGCGTTGCAGGCGCATGCACGGGACGAGCTGGGTATCTCCGAGGCTCTTGCCGCGCGGCCGATCCAGGCCGCGCTGTTCTCTGCGGCAAGCTTTGCCGCGGGTTCGGTGCTGCCTCTGTTGATCGCGCTGCTGGTGCCACTCCATCTGCTGATCGTTGCCGTATCAGCCAATTCGCTGCTGCTGCTTGCATTCCTGGGAGCCTTAGCCGCCTACACCGGTGGCGCGAGAATATTTCCCGGCACCCTGCGAGTCACCTTGGGAGGAGCTTTTGCAATGGCTGCAACAACGGGTATTGGAGCCCTCTTCGGAGTCAATCCATAAGGGATTATGTGACCCGTATTCTTTCCCTGAAAGAGAACGATATGAACAGACGAGGCTTCATCAACGGTACTGCCAGCCTGCTCGCCTTCGGCGGCGTGGGTGCCATTGGCGGGCGCAGCGTAACAGGATCGATGGAAGACTATGCTCGCTACAGCGCGAACATGCGAAGGGAACTTCCGGTCGGCCCGCCACTTCGTGACCTCATCCGCTATGCGACGCTCGCTCCGAACGGGCACAATACCCAGCCTTGG
>Ga0255336_102027_pt1 | contig 11483 bp, 8 predicted proteins | sample MeOH1_35cm_T3_17_FD_189102 | JGI IMG/M metagenome (GOLD analysis project Ga0255336, IMG submission 189102) | Sandy soil microbial communities from University of British Columbia, Vancouver, Canada - MeOH1_35cm_T3_179 | ecosystem: Engineered > Artificial ecosystem > Sand microcosm > Unclassified ...
CGCTGCCGCCTTCGCCGCCGAGTGCCGCGACGAGGATAGTGATGGGCTTTGTCATGATCTCAGGCCGTCATCGAAAGTGAACGTGAGCTCGCCAGCCGCTTGATTACGAACGCCCTGATTCGTGTGAGCATGCGTTCTCCGGGCGTGGGGTTCTGTACTACATCCGCCTTGTAGAAAGACGGGCACAGCACCGCGGCGTGCGAGACCTCGCCGCATAATCCGCAACCCACGCAGTTCTGATTGACGGTCGCAACGGGATCAGTGCGCAAGGCGCTCGGATTAGGCTTGATCGTCAGAGACGGGCAACCGGACAAGCGGATGCACGAATGATCTCCAGTACACACGTCGTCGTCGATACCAAAGCGGGTACGAACGACCCGCTTGCCTTGTTTCAGACGCTTTGCATTGACCGGTTTGATGCGGCGCTGGCGCTCGAGCTGGCATTCGCCGTCCGCGATGATCACCTTCAGGCCAGGTGTGTTGGTGGTCATGGCGTCGGTAAGGGCGTCGACCATGTGAGACACCTTATAGCTCGTCACCGTCTTGATCCAATCGACTCCAACGCTCTTGAGCGCCCTGGAGATATCCAGGGGCAACTGCACCGTTTCGCGGGCCTTGACGGAAGACGGAATGTTCTGCGTACCGGTCGCGGAGGTGTAGCCGTTCTTCATGATCAACAGCACGGAATCGTGCTTGTTGTGGACCGCGTTGATCACGCCGCTGGTGAAGCCGTTATGCCAGAACCCGCCGTCGCCCATGATGCTGAGCACGCGAGCGTTCATCAATGGTGCGATGCCTGACGAACTGGCTAATCCGAGTCCATAGCCAAGCACGGTGCTGCCGACGTTGAACGGTGGCAGCGTGCCGAACGTGTGGCAACCGATATCCGCGCTGACGTGAATCTGCCCGAGCGTCTCCTGAACGAGCTTGACCGCCGAGAACACCGGCCGCTCCGGGCAACCGACGCAAAAACCGGGCGGCCGGTTCGGCACGGCACCGTCGAGCAACTTGGCACCGCTTTCCCGCAGAGCGGTAAGATCCGACGACACATCGATCGACCGCTGCAGGTCGACGCCTTCAGGGTTGGTCATCGTCAGGAAGGCGGTGATGCCGCGCAACAGGACCTCGCCGGTGTATTCACCTGCCATCGGCAAGACACTTTTGCCCAGGATCCGGGTCGATACACCGCTCTTGCGAAGGATCGCTTCGATCGCGTCCTCGATGTAATTGGGCTGTCCTTCTTCGACGATCAGCACGTCGGTCTTGCCCCTGCAGAACGTTATGATCTCGTCGGGCACAAGCGGATAGACGACATTGAGCACCTGCAACGGAACCTGGCTGTCGCCGAACGCATCGGCAAGTCCTAGTTGCTGAAGCGCACGCAATACGCCGTTATAAAGGCCGCCCTGCAGGATCACGCCGACCGACTGCGTGGACGAACCCTCGAAGGTCTCATTTAATTGGCGCTCCCGAATGAAATTCACGGCCGCCGGCCAGCGCTGCTCGATCTTCTGCTTTTCGTGCGCATAGGTCGAGGGAGGAAGGCAGATCTTGCCGTAGTCGAATTTCGCGCGTTCGATCAGATGCTTTCGGGAGATCACCGGAGCGCGATTATCCTTGCACGTGAATTCGCCGTGCACGTGGCATGCGCGAATGCGCAACTGCAGCATGACCGGCGTGTTGCTCGCCTCCGACAATTCGAAACTCTGCTCGACCGCATCGACGATGGACGTGAGATTCGGCCGAGGATCAAGCAGCCACATTTGCGATTTCATCGCGAAGGCATGAGTTCGCTCCTGAATAATGCTGGAGCCTTCGCCATAGTCTTCACCGAGCACGACGACCGCTCCGCCGATCACGCCCGCCGACGCAAGATTCGACAAAGCATCCGAGGCAACGTTTGTGCCGACAGTTGACTTCCAGGTGACCGCACCGCGCACCGGATGGTTGATCGACGCGCCAAGCATGGCGGCAGCGCCCGCTTCGGACGCACTGTTCTCGAAGTAAATGCCGAGCTCGTCGAGCATGTCTCGCGCGTCGCCGAGCACGTCGATCAGATGCGAGACTGGCGCACCCTGATAGCCGCCAATGTAGCTAACGCCAGATTGCAATAGCGCTTTTGTGACGGCAAGAATGCCCTCGCCGCGAAAGACTTCGCCCTTCCCCAGCGAAAGGCTACGCACTTCTTCTTGAAACGAGCGTTCCACGTTTTCTCCTTGTATGGCACGCCGCCACCTCGTTCTTGCTGGGGCGGTGTCCTTATATGCGAACAAGGCTAACCGTGAAATCGAACGCCACCTAATCGAATGATTTTACGGTCCTCATAGATCTCATCGATAATAAGGGTATGCCCTGAAATATGGGCTTTACTTGCTAGTTGGTGATCGTTTATGTGCTGCAAACGCATTCGACTCTGATACCGTTATAGAGGCGGTCGATTCACCCATTTGCTTATCACCAACTGATCTGACAGACACGTGCTACCTACTAACATCGACCTGAATCTGGTGAAGGTTTTCCTCGCCATCTACGACGAGGGAAGCGTCACTCGCGCCGCGCAGCGCCTGTGCCTGACCCAGCCGACCGTCAGCTATTCACTTGCCAAACTAAGAGAGCTGTTCGACGATCCGCTTTTTGAACGCACGCCAAGTGGCATGCGCCCAACGGAAAGCGGAGAACGAATCTATGGCGATTTCTGCGGCGCCCTGGCATTGGTCGAACACGCCGTCGATTCAAACAAGGTATTCGTTGCCGCGGAGTCGCAGCGCCGCTTCCGCGTGTCGATGTCCGATATAGGCGAACTGGTGTTTTTGCCTCCGTTGCTCGAGCGCCTCTCCGCCGAGGCTCCGCACGTCGCTCTGGAGGTCGTGCCAACGGTAGTGGAAGCGATTCCCGAGATGCTTGCATCGGGACGGCTAGACGCTGCCATCGGAAACCTGGCAGGTGTCAGGCTCGGCAGCACAACACGCACGTCTCTGTTCAGAGAGCGGTATGTTTGCCTGCTAAGCAGGCACTCCAGTTCGATCGGCGATCAAATGACACTCGATGCATTCACCGCCGCGCGCCACGTCGTTGTCTCGTCGCCGTTCACCGGCCATCGAATGATCGAGGAGGCACTGCGAGAGCACGGTCTGGCCCAGCACATTACCGCAAAGATCGCGAATTTCACCGGACTCCCCGGCTTGCTAGCCAGAACCAACCTCGTTGCCATAGTGCCGTCTCGAGTCGGAAAAGTCTTTCTCACTTACGGTCCTTTAAGAGTGCTGGAAATTCCGATCGAGATGCCTACGTTCGATGTAACTCTGCACTGGCACACGCGACAACATAATGTCGCGGCAACGGCATGGCTAAGAGACGTCATTCTGGAAACGCTGCACGAATCCAACTAGCAAATCCTACGTGGGTATGCGTTGCAATTACGCCAATCCCTACGCATGCATTTTTCCTGCACGGGCCACACCACCCTGCCCTTACGAAAACGCAGGCTGGTGTTCGCCATATCCACCGTGGAAATAGGTCGAGCTTGGGTCCGGCCCGTAGTGGCTCATCGCTCGGAACCGGTACGGATAACTCTGGCGGAGCAGTATCGGGCGGCGGTTCACGCTCAAAGACGGATCGACCTCCCGGCCCGAATGCGGTTCACAAATGCGGCGTAAAGCGATGCACGAAAAATGATGCGGTTAATGCCACGCAAGCGGTGCCGATCAGCACGAACGCAGGCGCCTCCAGCGAATGGCCACTCCGAAGTAGCAGTAGCGTAGCCATGATAGGTGTCAAGCCCTGAAACACTGCCAGACCGATGTTGTAGCAGAACGCAATACCTGTGAAGCGCACACGGGTCGGGAACAGCTTTGCGAGCATCGCGACGAACGAGCTATGCGTCATGCCCCCGAAGATTCCATACAGGATGAACAGCACTGTCAGGCTGACATGATGTGTCGCGAGCGCATGGAACATTGGCCATGCGCCAGCAGTCATGCACAAGGCGCCAAGCCTGAACATCCATTTTCTGGACGTCGCGTCGGCGAGCGCGCCCAGCCCAATCACGAAGATGGCCAGTGACGTGATGCCGACTCCAACGCCGGCTGCAGTTTCCGCGCCACTGTAGTGCAAAACCCGGATCAGGTACGCGGGCAGGTACGCCAGCAAGAACGCGTTATAGGTGCCGACCACGCTGATCATGGAGAGCGCGAGTACGATCTGCGGCTTGTAATCGCGCATGACCTCCGCGAATGGCGTCGTCTCGCGCACGACCTTGACCCTCTCGAACGCAGCCGATTCGCTCAGATAGCGTCGCGTCCAGAGGAAGACAAAACCCAACAAACCACCGACCACGAACGCGACACGCCACGCGTAGAGCTCAGCGAGGCGCGCCGGCAGCAACGTCTGCAGAAATACATTGACGGTCGACGCGAACACCGAACCGGCGCAGCCGATACCGAACAGGACGCCACACGCCAGACCGAGCCGTTTTCCCGCCGATTCCGCCGCATAAGTAATCGCTCCCGCGACCTCGCCGCCAACACCGAAACCCTGAACTAGCCGCAAGAGAACGAAGCCGATCGTCGCGCCAATCCCGACGCTCTCGTAGGAAGGCATCAGGCCCATCGCAATGGTGGCCAACGAAACAACCAGCATGGAGACAAGGAATATCTTGCGTCGCCCAACGATGTCACCGAAGTGCGCCATCACGAGGCCGCCGATCGGACGGATGAAATAACCGCTCGCATATACGGCAAAGGTGCTTGCAAGCGAAGTGACCGGATTTCCCGTCGGGAAGAATGCGGCCGAAATATACGAGGCGAAGAGCCCATACAGCAGGTAATCGTAGCCTTCGAGCGCACCCCCGAGGCTGGCGAGCACGATTACACGAAACGATCTGCCTCGGCCGTCCGTTTGCTCAACTTCCATTGCGGCGGCGGGAAGGACTCCCGTCAGTTTGCTCATGTCTCCCACCTATGTTTGGTTCTGTTCGTCGGACGATTATTCCAGCCTCATCTAATCCACTCTTATCGCCGGACGATTATAACAATCACTGTCGGACGATAAATGAGGGTAAACCGCATCAGAAGCCCCACAATGATGAATGCTTATCTCGTATTTTCGATATTTTCGGCATTCTTGCTGAAATTTGCCTTTTCGATGCGCTAAAAAAAATTAAAATTTCTTGAAAGTGTCCGACGATCTATATACGATTGTCCTACACATAGAGAATGATCGCAGACAACGAGACGACCAAAAATTCACCACCGCATCAGGAGCACCCAACATGAAAATCACCCACGCAAATGAAGTCGAATGGACCTCTGTGTCGAACCATCGCGGCGGCCAGATCGAATTCAAGACCTTACTAATCGGAACCGAGGGTGCGCCGGACAATTACTACCTGAGCCTGTACAAAGCGTTTGCCGATTTTGTCGCACCTGTGCATCGCCACAACTTCGACCAGGTCCGCATGGGCATCAGTGGCAAGCTCAACTACGGCAGGCAGAAGGACATCCTGCCCGGTGAGATCGGATACTTTCCAGAAGGGCAGCACTATGGGCCGCAGGCGCAGGAACCCAACGGCGACTGCGTCGGCTTGATCGTCCAGTTCGGTGGCGCAAGCGGTCATGGCTTCATGAGCCAGCGGCAGTTGCGCGAAGGCTTCAAGGCGCTCAGCCAGGTCGGCACCTTCATGGAGGGCACTTTTCATCGTGCCGAAGACGCGCGTGCAGCGGAAAGCGTTCGCAATCGCGACGGCTATGAAGCGATCTGGGAGGCCGTCAATGGAAGGTTGATCGAATATGTGCAACCGCGCTATCGCGCGCCAATCCATCTGCAGCCGGACGGGTTCGCGTGGCAGGCCGCTGCAGGCGGTAACGGTGGCGTCCTTCTCAAGCCGCTCGGCACGTTTACCGAGCGATCGATTGAACTCAGTCAACTCAAGCTGTCGAGCAGCGCCATCTATGACTTGCCGCTACGCGCCGGCATTCGCCTGCTTTACGTGCTGAGCGGCAGCGGCGCTTGCAACGGCAACCTGTGGACGGCGGGTACGGCGATCGAAATCGCGCCCGACGAAAACGTAAGTCTTATTGCGTCGGAGGAGTCAACGCTCTTCGTGCTCGGTCTGCCGATATTTTCACGGAACGATCATCCCGTAACCCTTGCGCCACGCGAAGCACTCGCTTGATGCTGAAATCCACGTGCGGCCCAAACGCGATCAGCACAGACGTTTTAAAAGTCGATCCCGACGAGCCACGATATGACCGCATGCTATCGCGGGCCACGTGAGTCAAGGCTGCTAGCCAATTTTCAGCTGCTAGAAAAGCGATCGATAGAGGCAAGGCGGCCTGGTCGAGCAACAAGAGCGAAGCGTGAGGAGACGCATCGGTCACGACATGGCCACTGCACCGCCCGTTCAAACGGGCGCGACGTCAATAATATTCAAGGAGACCTTATGACTAAAAAGATGCTTTGTTGTGCGTTCCTATGTTGCGGATCGTCGGCGGCCTGGTCGCAATCGAGCGTCACGCTCTATGGCCTGCTGGACAATGGCGTGACCTATGTCACCAACGCGGGCGGCGGCCATCAGGCCCTCGAGCAATCGTCGATCATGCGCGGCAACCGCTGGGGTTTCGTAGGGCAAGAAGACCTCGGCAGCGGCCTCTCAGCAATTTTCAGGCTGGAAAGCGGTTTTAACGTCGAGAACGGCACTTCTGCTCAAGGCGGTCGCGAATTCGGCCGCCAGGCCTATGTGGGCTTGTCCAGCCCTTACGGCACGCTCACGCTCGGGCGCCAATACGATTTCATTGTCGAGTACGTCGGCGTAGTCGGCTCGTCAGCGTTGTTCAATACCGCGTACGCGTTTCACATTGGCGATATTGACCGCGTATCTGGCGAGCGCTCGGACAGCGCTGTCAAATACGTGAGCCCCGACTACCACGGCCTGACATTCGGCGCAATGTACGCATTCGGCACCCAGAGTGCTCCCGGCGCCACAGGCCGCACGGTGAGCTTTGGCGCGCGCTATCAGCAGGGCGGCTTTACCGCGGGGGCAGCTTATACAGCAGTCTATGAGCAGGTGATGCCGCTCGCCGCCTTCTTCGGCACCACCACCCTGTTTGGCCACAGCATCGGCACGATCAATCCGAAAACAGGGGCGATTGTCGCGGCTAACGTCAACGTCGATCGCACGCAGACGGTGGCCGTCGCTGCCAACTATCGCTGGCAGAAGTTTGGACTGTACGGGATGTTCACCGGCACCAACATCCAGGTAGGCCAGAATTCCGGCGACTTTCTGACGTACGAAATGAGCGGCCAATACATGTTCACGCCGGCCTTCTCCGCGTCCGCCGGTTACGCGTACGAGACCTTCCAGGGCAAGAAATACGGCCTCGCGTCGGCAACGATCGACTACCGACTCTCGAAGACGACGGATGTGTATCTAAGCGTTATCAACATGCATGCGTATAGCGGCACAGACGCGGATATTTTCGGACTCGCGACCTCGACGTCGAACATGCAGTCAACGATCCGGGTGGGTTTGATGCACCTCTTCTAGACGATCGCGGGCACCGGCCCATCTTAATGCCGGCGAAGGTGCTCATCATCACCTGCGCAAACTTGACGCGGTTCGACCGCAAATGCCCGATGCCGAATCGACATTCCATGAGGAACTCCCGATGAACGCTGTAGAAAACCTAAGACAGTTGCTGGTTGAGCCAACGACCCATTTCGTCCCCGCTTGCTACGACGCGATGTCGGCGAGGATGATGCGCAATGCCGGGTATCCGCTCACGTTTCTGAGCGGATACCAGGTGTCGGCGACCCGCCTCGGTCTCCCTGATACCGGGTATCTAACGCTATCCGAAATGACTGCACAGGTCCGCGATGTGACGACTCATTTACCGGGATTTCCAGTGATCGTCGACGCGGACACGGGTTATGGCAACGCGATGAACGTACGGCGCACGGTGATGGAGCTTCGAAAAGCAGGTGCCGCCGGCCTGATGCTCGAAGATCAGGTGATGCCCAAGCGTTGCGGCCATATCGGCGCGAAAGCCGTCATTTCGCGACCGGAGGCGGTGGCGAAGATCCGTGCCGCTGTCGACGCTCGGGAAACCTTGGGCGAAGACATCGTGATCCTCGCTCGCACGGATTCCCGCAGGCTGCTGGGCTTCGAGGAGGCGATGCAGCGCTGTCTGGAATTTCAGGCCGCCGGCGCGGACATCGTCTTTATGGAAGCGTTGCAGGATATCGACGAGATGAAGGAGTTCGTCGAGCGCATGGACGTGCCGACATTGGGCAACAACTCGCGCGGCGGCGAGACCTACATGCGCTACCTCGACCGGCAAACGGTGCGCGAGATCGGCTTTCGCGTCGTCATCGACCCTTCGCTTCTTTATAGCGTCGCCGGTGCAATTCAAGCGCATCTGGCGGCACATCTGGCCGACGACGAAGCCGCGTACCCATCGCAAGTGTCGTTCGCGCAATTGAACGAAATCGTCGGCCTTTCGATGTTGAATGAGATCGAGCGGCGCTACGTCGATTGAGTACCGCGAATACCCACCTTGGCGCCAGCGAATCGCCATGACAGGAAAGCATGTCGCCGGCTGCAGGCTATGGACAGGAACACCAAGATGAGCACGATCGCACAGCACTACGCGCGGTTTGTCCGCGAAGCAACGATTCCCGACACCGTATTCGAAGAGATGCGCTGGCATACGCTAGACACCATCGGCGTATGTCTCGTCGCCAATTCATTGGCCTACGCGCGCCTGCTGGCCGAACTCACGATCGCTGACGGCGGCGCACCTGAAGCCACGCTGCTAGGCCTCGCTGAACGCGTCCCGGCAAGAAGCGCGGCGTTTTTCAACGGTTGTCTCGGCCACGGTCTGGACTTCGACGATACGCATCTCGACGCGGTCCTGCATCCGACGGCTACCCTCTTTCCCGCGATGCTGGCATTAGCGGAGAAATACCGGCGCTCCGGCCCCGACCTGCTCACCGCGATGGCCCTCGGGATCGAAATGACTGCACGCCTTGGGTTGGCTGGCGGCCCGGCGCTGCTGCGCCGCGGCGTTCATCCGACCTCGTCGTGCGGGACGCTCGGCGCCGCGCTTGGCGCGGCGTGGATGATGCGCCTGAGCGAACAGCAAACAGTCAGCGCGATCGGCATTGCAGCCGCTCATGCGTCAGGTTTGCATGAAAGTACGATCGACGGCTCATCGAACAAATGCATTCACTCGGGCATTGCCGCGCAGGCAGGGTTGCTCGCCGCGGAGTTGGCCTCGCGCGGCTTCACGGCGCCCGCCACGTCGATCGAAGGCACTTACGGGTTTCTGCGATCTCTCGCCGGCGAAGGCACTTACGACCTCGCGGAACTCACGCACGAACTGGGCTCGCGCTGGGAGGCCATGCGCCTCGCCTACAAGGTCTACCCGTGCTGTCAGGGTCTGCATCCGTACATCGACTGCGCGCTCGATATCGCCGCGCGACACAGTTTCGCGCGGGAAGACATCGAGCGTATCGAGGTTCGCGTAAGCACCTTGATCGGTCTTCGGCTATGCGAGCCCATTGAAGAAAAAATTGTTCCGCCTAGCGAGTACGGTGCGAAGTTCAGCATGCCGTACGCGGTCGCCTCCGCGTTGATTGACCGGGATGTCGGCCACGCAACCTTCCTGCCCGACACCGTCCGCCAGAATTGGCGCAGCGATCTTGCACGCAAGGTCCGCTACGTCGTCGATGAGCAATATGCCGAAGGAGTCGCGCTGCGCGGCTACGTCAGCGTACTGCTACGCGATGGGCGCGAACTCACGCAGCAGACGCTTGCCTGCCGCGGCACGCCGCAAAATCCGTGGTCGGCCGAATCGATCACGCGCAAGTTTTTTCAGAACGCCGTGCCGGCCGTCGGCGACGAGCAAGCAACACGTATCTTCGAATGCGTGTCGCAGCTTCGCGCAACGAACGACCTGCGGCACTTCACAGCATCGCTCGCTTGCTCACCTGGTGCTGCAGCAGTCACTCTGGAGTCCGTATGAATCACGCGATCTCAAGGCCTTCGACCTGTAGCGAAACGCTGGGTCACTTCGTTGCCGGCCTGAACTATGACGCGTTGCCTGCGCCCCTCGTGCGTAAGCTTAAGCTTCACGTGCTCGATGCGCTAGGCGTCGCCATCGCGCTTCGCGAGGAACCGCTCGCGCGCCAACTACTCGACATGGCAGCAGCGGATGCTGAACTCGCGGCCTGTTCCCTCATCGGCACGACGCAGCGCAGTTCGGCGCGCACCGCCGCATTCGTCAACGGCGCCATGATGCACGGGTTCGACTTCGATGACATTCACCTCGACTCGCTGACCCATCCCAGTGCGGTGGTGCTCCCTGCGGTCCTGGCGCTCGCGCAGACGGAACGGGTGAACGGCCGTACCGCGCTCGCTGCGCTGGCTGCCGGTATCGAAGTTTGCATCCGCATCGCGGCGTCAGGCGCCGCGGCCATGGCGAGAAACGGTGTTGCGCCGCTGTCGGCTTGCGGAGCATTCGGCGCCGCGGCCGCAGCGGCGCGCGTGCTCGGTTTATCTGGCGATCAGACCGCGCTCGCGATCGGTGCCGTGTCCAGCTTTGCGGCCGGTTCGCACGAGTGGACCGCCGCGTCATGCAACTTCAGACTGGTGAGCGCCGGTAGCGCTGCCAGCGCAGGCGTCATTGCAGCAAGAATGGCGCAGCGAGGCTTTCTGGGTTCGCGTTCCGCTATCGAAGGCAGTAAAGGTTTTCTCAATGCGTTTGCGGGTGCCGGTGCCTACCAACTCGATGTTATCGGAAGCGATCTCGGCCAACGCTGGATGGCGGCCGATCTGCGATTCAAACCATATCCGGCTTGCGATGGCGCACTAGCCTATATCGAATCCGCAATCGATCTGCGCAGGAGATTTCAGCTAACAGCCGACAACGTTCAGAAGGTAATTGTGTGCGTCGACGGGGCAGCCGCAGAACTGTGTCAACCATACGACGCGGGAAACGAAGTGCCGTCGCCCGAGCGCACCCGCTTCAGCATGAAGTACGCGATCGCGCTGGCGCTCAGTGAAGGCAACGTGCGGCTCTCTCACTTCGCTCAGGATTGGGCTTCGACCCACTCACGCGTCTGTGCGCTGGCGCAGCGGATTCATCTGGAAACCAGTGCACGCGACAACAACGGCGTACGCGCATCCGGCCAGTTAAACATCCATACCCGCGATGGCCACGAACATGCAAGCAACCCAGATATTGCACGGGGAACGGAAACACCGGAAGCCGAGGCGCAACCGCTCATCAGAAAGTTCTTCGACTGCACGGCGAGCCTTCCGGCAGCCGCACAGACCGCGATCATCGAACACGCCTTGCAACTGGAGACTGCAAGCGATCTTCACGAAGTGGTGCCGATTCTTATGGGAGCACAGTCATGACAGACGTTACGTCGAGCGTTGCAGAGGGACTGTCGCCGCAGGTGTCACTGCGCCAGGCGCTGAG
>Ga0255336_102028_pt1 | contig 11481 bp, 12 predicted proteins | sample MeOH1_35cm_T3_17_FD_189102 | JGI IMG/M metagenome (GOLD analysis project Ga0255336, IMG submission 189102) | Sandy soil microbial communities from University of British Columbia, Vancouver, Canada - MeOH1_35cm_T3_179 | ecosystem: Engineered > Artificial ecosystem > Sand microcosm > Unclassified ...
AAGGAAATCGCGGTGATTGGCGGCGGAGACTCCGCCATGGAAGAAGCATTGTTCCTCACCCGCTTTGCCAGCCGCGTGACGCTGATTCACCGGCGCGATGCGTTCAGGGCCAGCAAGATCATGCTCGACAGGGCGAAGGCTCACGACAAGATTCATTTCATGACCGACACGGTTGTCGAAGAAGTGATGGACGTAAGCGCCAAGGAAGTGACCGCGCTGAAGCTGCGCAATCTGCTGACAGGCAAAATTTGGGACTTCCCGACCAGCGCCATGTTCCTCGGTATCGGACACACGCCGAACGCGGCGATGTTCAAGGGCATCCTGGAGAGCGACGAAGACGGGTACTTGAAGACTCGCGATTACGTACACACGGGCGTGCCGGGAATTTACGCGTGCGGAGATGTGGCTGATCGCAGATATCGTCAGGCGATCACGGCTTCGGGGACAGGGTGCATGGCGGCGATTGAGGTGGAGAAGTATTTGGAAGACTGCGGGCACTGAACGGCGGAAATCAAGACCAAGAACAGGGTCAACAGCCCCACTCAACGAAAGGAACGTTGAGTGGCCACCTGCCTTGGACCGCCTACTACAACTTCGCCCGCCCCCATGGTAGCCTCAACTACAACCCGCCCATCAGCCGAACCGAATCGGGTACAACGTCTTGAGCATCTGCAGCCACCCTTGAATCTTTACACCTGCTCCAGTTTTGCCGTGAAGTGGCGGAGGAATGGTGGCTCGTAGGTTAGTTTGAGGCCACGGATCTGGTCGCGTTTGTGCCAAACTTCGGTGATGACTTCGATGACGTAGTCGATGTGGCTTTGGGTGTAGGTGCGGCGCGGGATGGCGAGGCGGACCAGGTCCATTTTGGCCGCCTTGCCGAACATGAGCGAGCCAATTTCTACGGAACGTATGCCGCCTTCGAGGTAGAGTTCGGCCGCGAGAGCTACGCCAGGAAACTGTTCGAGCGGGATGTGGGGGACGAAGCCGCGGGCGTCGAGGTAGACGGCGTGGCCTCCGGGCGGCAGGACGATGGGTATTCCCTGCTCTGCCAGATGATTGCCAAGGTAGGCGGTGGAGGCTATGCGGTAGCGCAGGTAGTCCTCATCGACCGCTTCTTGCAGGCCTACGGCGATGGCTTCGAGATCGCGTCCGGCGAGGCCTCCGTAGGTGGGATAGCCTTCGGTGAGGATGAGCAGGTCTTTCTCCTGCTGCGCCAAGATGTCGTTGTTGGTGCAGAGGAATCCACCGATGTTGGCCATCCCATCTTTTTTGGCGCTCATGGTGCATCCGTCACCGAGGGAGAACATTTCCTGCGCAATCTGCTTGGGCGTTTTGTCTTCGTATCCGGTCTCGCGGAGCTTGATGAAATAGGAATTCTCGGCGAAGCGGCAGGCGTCGAAGTAGAGCGGTATGCCGTGCTTGCGGCAGACGGCGCTGACGGCGCGGGCGTTGGCCATGGAGACGGGTTGGCCGCCTCCGGAATTGTTGGTAATGGTGAGCATGACGAGCGGGATGCGCTCGCGTCCAACTCGGGCGATGGTTTCTTCGAGGGCGGCTACGTCCATGTTGCCCTTGAAAGGATGGATGAGGCCGGGCTGCTTGCCCTCGGGGATCACGAGGTCGAGAGCTTCGGCACCGACCGTTTCGACATTGGCGCGGGTGGTGTCGAAGTGAGTGTTGTTGGGCACCACGTCGCCGCGCTTGAGCATGGTGGTGAAGAGGATGCGCTCGGCGGCCCGTCCCTGGTGAGTGGGAATGACGTGGGAGTATCCGAAGATGCTCTGCACGGAGTCACGGAAGCGGATGTAGCTTCGGCTTCCAGCGTAGCTTTCATCGCCTTCCTGAATGGCTCCCCACTGGTAGATGGACATGGCTCCGGTGCCGGAGTCGGTGAGCAGATCGATCAACACATCATCGGCAGCGAGAAGGAACAGATTGTAATTCGCGGTGCGAAGGAAGCGCTCGCGGTCGGCGCGCTGCGTCCAGTGAATTGGCTCGACACTCTTGATGAGAAATGGTTCGATGATGGTGCGGATGGGCATGGAATCCTCTTGAGGCGAACTGGATATTGTAATGTGCCACGTCGAGAGCTTCCTAGTGCAAAGCAAATACCGCACCAAAACGAAAAGCCCGAGCCTTGGCTGGCTAGGGGCGGAGCTTGCGTACTAATTCTTCTCTGGCTGCGGCTATTCCTTGAAATCGAAGTTGATGACGCAGAGATCGCCCTCGAATTTGGTCTGCTTCACAGCCTGCTGCGCAGCAGATGCAAGCACGGGATTCCCGCCAAGAACCTTTGCCTCACGAACGCTTCCCGTCGGCGTGAGCTGTAGCTGAAGCCGAACGGTTCCGGAGATTTTCATTTTGCGGGCGATATCAGGATAGACCACCTTGACCGCACCGCTCTTGCTTTTGCACGTCGGTTCCTGGGCAAAAGCCGAAGCCGAGCAGAGAAGTAGGGCCGCCGCCGATAAAAGGAGAACAGCCCTTTGACCGCTCGTTAGCGATTTCTTGAGATACATAGTCACGGCTCTGATCTGAAAGGTGAGTACCTGAAGGAATATTACTCAATTCCGGCCAGAAGGTGACAGTTACTTTAGCCCCGACACTAACGAATTGGATTCCCCCCAGGCGCAGGTCGCGGCTCTTGAGTGATGACGCCGCAGGCAATTCGATCTCCTGCATTGCCCGCAGGATCGCTGGTCATGTCGTCGGAGTTAGCGTGAATTACAAGGGCGGTGCCGCCATTGGCAAAGAGCGAGTTTGGCTTGTCGGGTTCCAGGGTCACGCGTTCATCGCTGACGGTTTGCGTTACGGTTCCATCGGGGCCCGCTGTAATGTTCTCCATGTCTCCGGCGTGGGGGCCTTCTGGGTTGCGAAGACCGTGATGCATGGCTGCGGGATTGAAGTGTCCTCCAGCAGATTTGAAGTCGGGTGCTTCGCACTTTGCATTCTGATGAAAGTGGATGGCGTGTACACCGGGGGAAAGATTCTTGAGAGCAAGATGAACCGTTACGCCTTGTTCCGCCGACTCTATAGTTGCAGTGCCGATCACGGCTCCCGTGACGTTGGAGATGACAACGGGTTTGGAAGCTTCTGTTTCAGCGGCAAACGCTCGCACGCCCAGCAACGTCAACACGATGGGAATACAGATCAAAATACGTCGATTCATGGTCAGTCCTTTCGAGCACAGACATTCACAGTTCACCGGAGAGAAGCGCCTGAAATTGCGCCTCAGTCAAGGGGACAACGGAAAGGCGTCCCTGGCGCAGCAGAGGTGAATCAGCAAACAATGCATTTTGTTTGATGTCAGAAAGAACTGCGGGATTTTCGATCGCCTCGCCAGCCTTGATTTTCACGAGCGGAATCTTGGGGTCGGAAGCGTCCACGGAGAGCACTTGCGCCGTGCCGACGGCGCGGCGCTCATCGCCCGTGTGATAGATGACGAGTTTATCGCCCTTGTGCATTTCACGCAGATGCTTGACCGCTGCGGCATTGGTGACGCCGTCCCAGATGGTTTCGCGATCGTGCTTAAGTTGCTCGAAGGAGTAGACGGTAGGTTCTGTTTTGAGCAGATAGTACATGGGCAGAAGTTGTAACACAGCTTTGGTGTTTTGTGCTGATTGTGCCGAAGAATCGATATGCAAAATAAATTGTGAGCGTTCGGTCGCGAATAGAACATTCGCGCGTTGACTCACCACTTATTGCACGGCGCTCTTAGGCGTGCACATTTGAAGCATCAGATTCTGCACTTGCGGCACTAATATTTGGAGTTGACTCTCCAGAATCTTCCATTCGCGATGCGCGTCCTGTATGCGCCCACATCGAACCGCTGCGTCCAGTGCCTCAGCAGTGAGTAAAACCGGTCCGGAACCGAAGATCATCAGGCAATTACGTAACTGCTGCACGGCGCGATCTGTGGCGGGATGCTTACATTTGCCAATCGCAGAACGCAGCGCCTCGGCGCGCATGGAGAACTCTCCGAGAAAGCGAGAACAGAGCTGGATTAGCAGCTCAGGATCGCCTCCGACTTGGGCGAGAATGTGATCGCAATCCAGCGTGATTGGCTCAGTAGTGGCGGATTCTGTCTGCGCCAGCTTTGCATATCTATGGTTCATGGCAAACCCGAAGTCCCAATATTGTGGGGATGGCCTTCTATTCAGTTATCGGCAGAACTCTGGAAAATCTGAACGAAGCCGAGCAAGGCCAACCCGGAGAATATTTGTTTCTCTTCTATTCCGGAACTTTTCTCCGGGTCCTGAGTTCAAGTGTTCAGTTTCGATTTATTTAAAGGTGACAAAAGTGCTCTTGGAGGTGACATAGGAACGGGAGTAGTATTTGTAGCAATGGCCGCACAACGGTCACGTGGGGTAAAACTGCTCTACAAAGAAATTTAATTCGTGGAGAAGAGAGCTTCATTCTTCACGTTCGGGGTTTTGCCTGCATTGTTCGCGAGAACGGCAATAAGCCGGGCTTTCCGGCCATTACATAAATTATTGAAGGAGACAAATCCGTGAAACGTTTTATGACGATTACCGCAATGCTGGCTCTGAGCACGGGCATGATGGTGGCTCAGGATGGCGCAACCCTGTACAAGAAGTGTGCCATGTGCCACGGCGCCGCTGGCGAAGGCAAGATGGGACCGGCGATTAAAGGCAAGGACGTGACCGGCGTTCTGACGAACGGCGGCAAGAAATCTCCGCATGCTGCAAAGTATGCCGGCCTTACCGACGATCAGATCAAGACCGTTGCAGAGTACGTCAAGAATTTAAAATAGTCTTAATTTGATAGCTTTGAAAGGCCAGTCGAATTCCGGCTGGCCTTCTTCGTTGTACAGAAAAACGCCGCAGAGGACGCGCCAAACAAAAAAGCCGGCATTTCTGCCAGCAACGTCGATTCATGGAGGAACAGTTACTGCATTCGTACCCTGCGACTGCGCTGCTGCAACAGCGACGGGGGTACGCCAAACTTGGCGCGAAAGAGGTTAGAGAACGTTGGCGCGCTGTGATAGCCCACGGCGCGACAGATGGCAGACACCGGTGTGTCAGTGGTTTCAAGAAGCTTGTGAGCCATTTGCATACGGCGATCGGCTAGGGCGCGTAGCGGAGTAATTCCATACACCTGGCTGAAAACGCGATGGAAGTGGTGAGGCGACATACAGGCGACACGCGCAATCTTTTCAAGACAGAGCTCTTCGTTGTAGGCGTCCTGAATGTAAACATAAGCTCGCTGAATGCGGCGATAGAGCTCGGCGCGAGTTCCGGGACGAACACTGTCAATGGAGTCGATCTGACGGCTAGCGGCGCTGTAAACCAGCACCACACATTCGGCAACGGCCCGGAACTTGTCGGCAACACTGTCAAAGCTGTCTCCGCGCAGGCAAGCACTGCTCAGGGAGCGAAGCTTGGGGCCGATTTCAAATGCAGTCTCGTGCTGAATGCATTCAGGAAATCGGACCACAATGCCGTCACGATCCATGTCGAGCGAAGAGATGAGCGGGGCACTGAAACTGCGCGCGACATCCGACATGTATTTCTGTTCAAAGATGAGAGAGACGGCGCGGGGAGGTGTATTCGGCTCCACCGTGATCTCGCCATGTTGGCCTTCATTGAGAACAATGAACGTCGTGGGAGAAACATCGTAATGACCGCGCTCAGTACGGATCTTGAAACGATCCTGCAGTGAATAGCGCAACGAGAGCGGGCTGACGAACGACTGTGTGCCTGGACGAAGTAGGCCACTGGCAAAAATGTTCTTGCCCACCATCGTCTGGTCGGTCACCTTCTTTGCCGCGTGCTCATCCACACACACCAGGCTCAAATCATTCATTTGCAGCGCTTCGACTTCAAGTCCGTTTAACATTCCGCTACTCCCAGGCTTGTTGATCTTGTTGATCATGTTCCTACCCATTGAATTGCCGCCAGACTTTGTCAAAGTTCCCGGAAGATTGGAAAAACAATCCTCTTTACAAAAGCTTTACAAAAGTCCCGGTTGCATACGACATAAACACGATGCCAAGGGAAAAGTCGCTATACAAGAAACGGCAATTACGGAGCACGGATTACCCACTCGCCAAATTTCGGTGGCCCATGTGAATTTCCCAGATTTGGGCATTGTGGCTGGGGCGCCATCGAGGGATGGCGCCTACCGAAATATCAATCAGCGAACTCTCACTTCCGGAACAACGGAAAGTCCCGGACGCAGACGGCCGTCACCGTTGAATTCGTTCTTGTTTCGGTCCTCAAAATCGATACGAACGGGAATGCGCTGCACCACCTTGACGTAGTTGCCGGTGGCATTTTCAGGAGGCAACAGGCTGAACTTGGCTCCCGTTGCACCACCAACACTGGTAACTCTGCCTTTGAATTTCTGTCCACCGAGCGCATCGACACTGACTTCAACTTCCTGACCAGGACGCATGTGCTCGAGTTGGGTTTCCTTGAAATTCGCGGTCACCCAGATGTCTTTGAGCGGCACGATCGAGAGCATCTCCTGGCCGACCTGAACGTTTTGTCCGGCCTGGGCGTTTCGATTTCCAACCACGCCATCGACGGGCGCGACGATTTTGGTGTACCCAAGATTCAACTGCGCCTGATCGAGCGAAGCTTTGGCTCGGGCAGCTTGGGCTTCACCGGCACGGGCACGAGCCTGTGTCACGGAGACCTGCTTTGGCGTGACCTGGGCATTGGCAAGGGCTGCCTGTGATTGACCGAGGCGTGCCTTGGTCTGATTGACAACTTCTTGCGCGGAACGAACGCTTGCCTGAGTTGCGGTCACAGTGGCGTTGGCTGAAGTGGCGGCGGCGACGGCCTGATCATACTGTTGCTGTGAAATTTCTTTCTTCCCTACCAGCGTCCCGTAGCGAATCAGATCGGCATTGGCAGTCTTGGCATTGGCCTGGGCCTGAACGAGACGGGCTTCAGCCTCTTCAACCTGCTTGTTGGCGCCGGAAATAGCAGCTTGGGCGTTGAGCACATCGGATTGCGCAGAGTGAATCTGACTGCTGGAGCCGACCTGCGAAATGGGCACGTTGTATTTCGCGGCTTCGAATCCAGCGACGGCATCCAGGTAGTCAGCATTCGCGCGTTCGACGGCGACCAGGTAGTCGCGATCATCGATTTCGACGAGCACGGTGCCGGCCTTTACGAACTGGCCTTCTTCAACGTTGACCTTAGTGACGTGACCGCTGACCCGGGCGCTGATGGGATAAATATAGCCATCGACCTGCGCGTCATCGGTGCTTTCAAACTTGCGACCATGCCACCAGTAGAGTACGGCTCCAATTACGGCCAAGACAACAACCACGCGAAGGACCGTAGAGAGCCAAGGCTTGCGCTCAAATACTCCTGCTTTATGTTCTGCTGGGGGCGCTGTGTTCTGTTCTTCGTTCGCCATTAACAATTTCTCCAAAAACTTTCAAAGCGGGCTACCCTTGGGCGCCACTCGAATTTCATTTTCTATTTCACAGGAACGGGATTGGCCTGCACTCCAGGAACCGATTCATCACCGAGCACCTGACGTAACGTCTGCTCGGCGGCGCCCATGGAGCGTGCCAGTAAGACCTTGGCAATATTGTGGGAATAGAGACTACTGATGTACTGCTGATTCGCCGAAGCCAGAGCTTCCTGGGCCTGCACGACTTCGATGTTATTAGTTACACCGGCCGAGAAACGATCTTGCGATTGCGTCAGAGTTTGTTGCGCGTAGTCCAAGGTTGCACGTGCCACTTCCACCTGCTCGGCAGCGGCGGTCACGTCAAGAATGGCGTCGGCTACATCCTGCTCGATGCGGCCCTTGAGATCGTCGCGCTGCGCTCGGCGCTGCTGCAGAAAGGCATCCGCTTGGCGGATATCAGCCTCGATCCTGCCCCCCTCGAAGAGGGGGATCTTCAATCCGGCATTGACCGTCCAAGTGGAGAAAGCATTGTTCGGACGCGTACCGAGCGCTCCGTAGTCTCCACTGATTCCTAGAGATGGAAGACGCTGGGCTTGCGCTGCCTTCTTCTGCAACTCGGCGGCCTTCACCTGTTGGTCGGCGGCAAGGTAGTCGGGACGCGCAGCCAATGCACGCTGCAACGCGAGGTCTTCAGAAATTGCGGGCAAAGGCTTATAGGGGACCCGGCTCACCAACCTGATCTGCTGATGTACTGGGAGTCCAAGCACGCGGAGCAAAGTAATGCGCTGCTTGGCAAGATTATTATTGGCCTGAATAAGGTTTTGACGGCGGACCTGCAATTCGACGCGGGCACGAAGTGTATCTACGTTCGGGCTAAGGCCAGCAGCTTCGCGGTCTTCGGCCAATTGGTTCAGCGCCTCAGCAGTTTTCAGTTCGGCGGCGGCCGCCTCAACCTGGCTCTCAGCGGTGACGACAAGCAAGTAACTGGCGGCGACTGCCAGAGTCACTGTTTCCTTGGCCGAGGTGAAGGTGAATTCAGCGGCACGGACATTGGCGCTGGCAGCTCGGGTATTTGCAATGTTGTGCAGATCGATCAAGTTCTCGGTCATGGAGACCCGCGCATCAGAATTGCTGAATTGCACTGAACTCCCAATGCCAAGCGAATTCCCGAGACTGCCCAAGTTGAACCCTTGAGCCGTCAGGTTAGCCTTGGTGTTGCTCTCGCGCAAGCTGCCATCAATGTGAGGCAGCATGTTGCTCAACTCACGCAACCGGGACGCTTTAGCCTGTGCGGTGGACTGCCCGCTAAGCACGACTCCCAGGTTGTACCTGAGACCGCGGTTAATGGCGTCCTCTGCGGAGAGATCAAGCACCCCCGGCTTCAGTTTGTCTGAAGGTACGCTCCCAGAGAAGGGACTCTGGTTGCCCGACGAGAGGAGCTGGTCAAGCGATTGCGGGACATTCAAGGGGGAAGTACCACCGCTGAGTTGCTGCGCGCTGGCAGGGATGGACAACAAGGAAAACAACAGCCATCCGTGAATTAGTCTTACATGCATCATTGAATCTCCGGCCGACTTCGACTATCCTAGAAAATCATACGCTTGATTTAATTGTCAAACTCGAAAAGTTTGAAAAGTGGCAAAAATGACGAAACCTGCGAAAACGAAATGCGCTCTGGGACGCTCGGCCTGCCAGGATCGTAGCGAACGGACTCGCCAGCGCCTGATCGAAGTGGCGGTGGAAGTTTTTTCCGAACTCGGATATGAGGCCGCGAGCACTCGAACAATTGTGGAACGAGCCCAGGCGAACCTCGTATCCATTCCCTACTACTTCGGCAGCAAGCTGGGACTTTATCATGCAGTAGCCGAGTTTATTGGAGCGAATATCGCGGAACGGTTCAGGCCCGCATGCGAGCGTGCACGGCAGGGATTGCTGAAGCCCGATCTGACGCACCATGAGCTCCAGAAACTGTTCACCGAGTTCATGGTCGACTTTGCTCATATGATGCTGGGCGAAGAGACTCCCCGTTCGTGGGGACAGTTCATCTATCGCGAGCAATTTGATCCGACAGAAGCCTTTGAAATTATTCATGCGAGATTTATGCCGATGCTGGAAGTTGGTTTTGAATACGTTTCCCGGCTGACGAATCGACCGGTTGAAGCTCCTGAAACCCGCATCCAACTCATGGCGATCCTCTCAATGGTTAAGTTCACCCGGGTAGATCGCGCGTCTGTGTTCCGGACCATGGGGTGGAAGACCTTTGGCAGCGAAGAAACCCGAATTGTGGAGAACATGTTGCGCCATAATATGCAGGCACTGTTTGCCCATTCAGCCTGAATTTGCAGGCATTTAATCCCGGATTCGCCTGCCGGATAACGCATACGCTTCTGCTGGCACCCGAATCAGTTACCATACCTATGGAGGATGTCCCTCAATGGCAGTTCCAGTTTCTCAAATGTGGGCGGTCAGCAGCTACGTGCTCAAGAACCGGCTCCAAGGGCGCAAACACTACCCGCTAGTTGTGATGCTGGAAGTGCTATTTCGTTGCAATCTTGCTTGCGCCGGGTGCGGCAAGGTTCAATACCCCGCACACGTGCTGAAAAGCCAGCTTACGCCGGAAGAGTGCTTCCATGCAGTTGAAGAAGCAGGCGCTCCCATCGTGAATATTCCCGGCGGCGAGCCCTTGCTGCATCCTCGGATTGGCGAGATTGTGCAAGGCCTGATCGATCGCGGCAAGTACGTGTACCTGTGCACCAACGCGTTGCTGCTCAAGGAAAAGATGCACCTCTTCAAGCCGAGCAAGTTTTTCTCCTTCACCGTGCACTTGGATGGAGAACGAGACCACCACGACTTCTCTGTCGCCCGTGAAGGCACCTATGACATTGCTGTCGAGGCGATGAAGGAAGCAATTGCCAAAGGGTTCCGCGTAACGACAAATACCACTTTGTTTGATGGTGCCGACTCCGCCAGCGTGCGCCGCTTCTTTGATGAGATGATGGAAATGGGAGTTGAGGGCATGATGCTCTCCCCCGGTTACAGCTACGATAAGGCTCCCGATCAGTCTCACTTCCTTGGCAAAGATCGCACACGCGAACTCTTCCGCCAGATTTTAAGCAATCGGAAGAAGAGCTGGAAATTCAACGCTACACCGTTGTTTTTTGAGTACCTGATGGGCAAGCGACACTACGAATGTACCCCGTGGGGCATTCCGACCTACACGATGTTTGGTTGGCAGAAACCGTGCTACCTGCTGCAGGATGGATACGCCGACACATTCAAAGAACTGATCGAAGAAACAAACTGGGACGGATACGGCGAAAAGAGCGGGAATCCGCGCTGCGCCAATTGCATGGTGCACTCAGGCTTTGAACCTTCAGCGGTGAACCATACATTTGGCTCGCTTGACGGAATTTTTGCCACGGTGAAAGGCATGCTCTCCACCTATAAGGATCCTGAGGCCCTAGCTGCCGTTGAGGCTTCGCGCAAGCCGAGCCCGCGTGTGCCGCTGGTGCAGATTCACTCCGACAGCACCGCTCAGGAGACTCGATGAGTACGCAGGATACAACCATCCAGGAGACAGAAACGGTGATGCGCGAAACATTGCAGGGATGGGTTCCCACACTGGCTGCAGAGAACGAATTACGCAACGCGCTGGAACAGGCGTTCGACTATCGCGGCGACGTAACTATCAAGCTTAAGAATGGTGAAACCGTAATCGGATACGTCTATGATCGTCGGCCCGGCAAGTCACTAGCCGACTCTTATGTACGAGTTCTGCCCCAGGATAGCCACCCGAAACGCGACATTGCCTATGCGGAGATCGCCGAACTAGCCTTCTCAGGGCGCGATACCGCTGCAGGTAAGAGCTGGGAAGCGTGGGTCAAGAAGTACATGGAAAAGAAGGCTGCAGGAGAAACGAATATCGGGCTGCATCCGGACGAACGCGAATAGTCCGGTTGAGCGCGGCGGTTCTGCACAGCTTTGCGTTAGGCTTTCGTTTTGTTATATTGAAGTTGGTTCCTGTGGCGCTATCGTCTAGGGGTTAGGACGTGAGATTCTCAATCTTAAAACCCGGGTTCGATTCCCGGT
>Ga0255336_102029_pt1 | contig 11468 bp, 7 predicted proteins | sample MeOH1_35cm_T3_17_FD_189102 | JGI IMG/M metagenome (GOLD analysis project Ga0255336, IMG submission 189102) | Sandy soil microbial communities from University of British Columbia, Vancouver, Canada - MeOH1_35cm_T3_179 | ecosystem: Engineered > Artificial ecosystem > Sand microcosm > Unclassified ...
CGTTGAGAGGCCCGTCACATCGTCGATCTGCTTTGCCACCGTCACGCCTTCTTCGACGTTTTCGAACTTCACCGTACCGCCCCACTCGGTGATGATCGGACGGGTCAACGGATCCCATTGAGCCAGTTGTGCACCCGCCTTGATCTGCGCGCCGTCGAGTTGCAGCAACGTTGCGCCGTACGGGATTTTGTGACGTTCGCGCTCACGACCGAGGTCATCGGCAATGATCGCCTCGCCCGAACGCGAGATGACAATCTGCTCGCCTTTTGCATTCGTGACGTAACGCATCGTTGCCGTGAAACGCACCGTGCCGTTCGACTTCGCTTCAACCGACGAAGCAATAGCCGCACGCGACGCCGCGCCACCGATGTGGAACGTACGCATGGTCAGCTGCGTGCCCGGCTCACCGATCGACTGAGCAGCGATCACACCCACCGCTTCGCCCACGTTCACACGCGAGCCACGACCCAGGTCGCGGCCATAGCACGAAGCGCACAGGCCGTAACGCGTTTCGCAGGTCAACGGCGTGCGCACGCGCACTTCGTCGATACCCAGACGTTCGATTTCATCGACCATGTCTTCGTCGAGCAACGTGCCCGATTCGTACAGCGTTTCCTGCGTCTCCGGATTGACGACGTCAGCCACCGTCACGCGGCCGAGAATCCGGTCACGCAACGCTTCGACGACTTCACCGCCTTCAACCAACGCCTTCATGGCCACGCCGTTCGTCGTGCCGCAATCGTCTTCGACCACGACCAGATCCTGCGTCACGTCGACGAGACGACGCGTCAGGTAACCCGAGTTCGCCGTCTTAAGCGCCGTATCGGCCAGGCCTTTACGTGCACCGTGCGTCGAGATGAAGTACTGCAACACGTTCAGGCCTTCACGGAAGTTCGCCGTGATAGGCGTCTCGATAATCGAACCGTCCGGCTTCGCCATCAGGCCACGCATACCGGCCAGCTGACGAATCTGAACAGCGGATCCACGAGCGCCCGAGTCGGCCATCATGTAGATCGAGTTGAACGATTCCTGCTTCGTCTGATTGCCGTCGCGGTCGACCACAGGTTCCGTAGCCAACTGCTCCATCATCGCCTTGCCGACCGCTTCCGACGTTGCCGACCAGATGTCGACCACGTTGTTGTAGCGCTCTTGCGAGGTGACGAGACCCGACATGTACTGACGGTCGTATTCCTTCACCTTCTTGGCTGCATCGCCGACGATCTGTTCTTTTTGCGGCGGCACGAGCATGTCGTCCACGCAAATCGAAATACCGGCGCGCGTAGCCAGACGAAAACCCATCTGCATCAGCTGGTCGGCGAAGATCACCGTTTCGCGTAGACCGCACTTGCGGAATGCCGTGTTGATCAGGCGCGAGATTTCCTTCTTCTTCAGCGGACGGTTCAGCACCGAGAACGGCAGTCCTGGCGGGAGAATTTCCGACAGGATCGAACGGCCAACGGTGGTTGCGTACAGCGTGATCTTCGGCACGAACTTCGGTGCGCCTTCGCTCTGGTCCGGGTTGTGGATCATTTCCGTGATCCGCACATTCACGCGCGACGCCAGCTCGACTTCCTTGTTCTCGTACGCGCGAATCGCCTCCGATACGCCCGTGAACGTCATGCCTTCGCCCTTGCCATTCACCGCTTCACGCGACGCGTAGTAAAGACCCAGCACAATATCCTGCGACGGCACGATCGACGGATCGCCGTTCGCCGGGAACAAGACGTTATTCGACGCCAGCATCAGCGTGCGCGCTTCCATCTGTGCTTCCAGCGACAGCGGCACGTGAACAGCCATCTGGTCACCGTCGAAGTCGGCGTTGAACGCCGCGCAAACGAGCGGATGCAGCTGGATCGCCTTACCTTCGATCAGCACCGGCTCGAAAGCCTGAATGCCGAGACGGTGCAGCGTCGGTGCGCGGTTCAGCATGACCGGATGCTCGCGGATCACCTCTTCCAAGATGTCCCACACCACGGCTGTCTGGTTCTCGACTTCTTTCTTCGCAGCCTTGATGGTGGTAGCAACACCCATCACTTCCAGCTTGTTGAAGATGAAAGGCTTGAACAGTTCGAGCGCCATCAGCTTCGGCAGACCGCACTGATGCAGCTTGAGCGTCGGGCCCACCACGATCACCGAACGGCCCGAATAGTCAACGCGCTTGCCGAGCAAGTTCTGACGGAAACGACCGCCCTTACCCTTGATCATGTCGGCGAGCGACTTCAGCGGACGCTTGTTCGCGCCGGTCATTGCCTTGCCGCGACGACCGTTGTCGAGCAGCGAATCGACGGCTTCCTGCAGCATCCGCTTTTCGTTGCGAACGATGATTTCAGGCGCCTTCAATTCGAGCAGACGCTTCAACCGGTTATTACGGTTGATCACGCGGCGATACAAGTCGTTCAGGTCCGACGTCGCGAAACGGCCGCCATCGAGCGGCACCAGCGGACGCAGTTCCGGCGGCAGCACCGGCAGCACTTCCAGCACCATCCAGTCCGGCTTGATGCCCGAACGCTGGAATGCCTCGAGCACTTTCAGGCGCTTCGCGTACTTCTTGATCTTCGCTTCCGAACCCGTGTTCTTGAGTTCGGTGCGCAGCACTTCGACCTGTTCGTCGATGTTGATCGCGCGCAGCAGTTCTCGCACGCCTTCTGCGCCCATTTCGGCACGGAATTCGTCGCCGTATTCTTCGACCTTATTGTAGTAATCCTCTTCCGTCATGATCTGCCGCGCTTTCAGCGGCGTCATGCCCGGTTCGATCACTACGTATGCTTCGAAATACAGCACGCGTTCGATGTCGCGCAGCGTCATGTCGAGCACCATGCCCAGACGCGACGGCAGCGACTTCAAGAACCAGATGTGCGCAACCGGCGAGGCCAGTTCAATGTGGCCCATCCGTTCGCGACGCACCTTGGCGAGCGTGACTTCAACGCCGCACTTTTCGCAGATCACGCCGCGGTGCTTCAGGCGCTTGTACTTGCCGCACAGGCACTCATAGTCCTTGATCGGGCCAAAAATCTTGGCGCAGAACAGGCCATCGCGTTCCGGCTTGAACGTCCGGTAGTTGATGGTTTCAGGCTTCTTCACTTCGCCGAAGGACCACGAACGAATCTTGTCCGGCGAGGCCAGACCGATCTTGATCGCGTCAAATACTTCAGGTTGTTGGACTTGCTTGAATAGATCGAGCAGAGCTTTCATTGCGTCTCTCCAGTAGTCCGATTAGTTCCGGTCCAGGTCGATGTCGATACCGAGCGACCGGATTTCCTTCACCAACACATTGAACGACTCAGGCATGCCGGCGTCGATCACGTGGTCACCCTTGACCAGGTTTTCATACACCTTGGTACGACCCGCCACGTCATCCGACTTAACAGTCAGCATTTCTTGCAGCACGTACGAAGCACCATATGCTTCGAGCGCCCACACTTCCATCTCACCGAAACGCTGGCCACCGAACTGCGCCTTGCCACCCAGCGGCTGCTGCGTGACGAGCGAGTACGGTCCGGTCGAACGGGCGTGCATCTTGTCGTCGACCAGGTGATGCAGTTTCAGGTAGTGCATGTAGCCCACCGTGACCGTCCGTTCGAACGGTTCACCCGTGCGGCCGTCGCTCAACTGCACCTGATTCTTCGACTTCGTCATGCCCAACTGCTTCGCGATGTCATCCGGGAACGCCAGATCCAGCGCGCGCTCCATTTCGCCTTCCGTGGCGCCGTCAAACACTGGCGTAGCAAAAGGAACACCTTCGCGCAGGTTCTTCGCCAGTTCGACGATTTCGTCATCGGTGAAGTTGTCCAGCTCTTCCTGACGGCCCGACTCGTTGTAGATCTTGGTCAGGAAAGCACGCAGCTCTTCAATCTTGGTCTGACGCTGCAGCATTTCGCCGATCCGCCATCCGAGACCCTTCGCGGCCCAGCCCAGATGCACTTCGAGAATCTGACCCACGTTCATCCGTGACGGCACGCCGAGCGGATTCAGCACGACGTCGGCCGGACGGCCATCGGCCATGTACGGCATGTCTTCGATCGGCACGATCTTCGACACGACACCCTTGTTACCGTGACGGCCGGCCATCTTGTCGCCCGGTTGCAGGCGACGCTTCACAGCCAGATAGACCTTGACCATCTTCAGCACGCCCGGCGGCAATTCGTCGCCTTGCGTGAGCTTCTTGCGCTTTTCTTCAAACGCCAGATCGAACTGGTGACGCTTCTGTTCGATCGAGTCCTTGATGGCTTCGAGCTGAGCCGCTGCTTCTTCGTCCGCGAGGCGGATGTCGAACCAGTGGTAGTGATCCAGATCTTCCAGGTACGGCAGGTCGATCTTCGTGCCCTTCGCCAGCTTCTTCGGACCGCCGTTCGCGACCTTGCCGTTGAGCATACGGGCGAGACGCGAGAACGCGTCGCCCTCCACAATGCGCAGCTGGTCGTTCAAGTCCAGGCGATAACGCTTCAGTTCGTCATCGATAATCTGCTGTGCACGCTTGTCGCGCGTAATGCCTTCGCGCGTGAACACTTGCACGTCGATCACCGTGCCGCTCATGCCCGACGGCACGCGCAGCGACGTATCCTTCACGTCCGAGGCCTTCTCGCCGAAGATCGCGCGCAGCAGCTTTTCTTCCGGCGTCAGTTGGGTTTCGCCCTTCGGCGTGACCTTACCGACCAGCACGTCGCCCGCTTCCACTTCAGCGCCGATGTACACAATGCCCGACTCATCGAGACGGCCGAGTTGCACTTCAGCCAGGTTCGAGATGTCGCGCGTGATTTCTTCCGGTCCGAGCTTCGTGTCGCGTGCGACCACATTCAGTTCTTCGATGTGGATCGACGTGTAACGGTCTTCAGCAACTACTTTCTCCGAGATCAAGATCGAATCTTCGAAGTTGTAGCCGTTCCACGGCATGAACGCGACCAGCATGTTCTGGCCAAGCGCGAGCTCGCCCAGATCGGTCGATGCACCGTCAGCCACCACGTCGCCGCGACCCACCTTGTCGCCGACCTTGACGATCGGACGCTGGTTGATGTTCGTGTTCTGGTTCGAACGCGTGTACTTGATCAGGTTGTAGATGTCGACACCGACTTCGCCGGCAACCGCTTCATCGTCGTTCACGCGAATCACGATACGGCCAGCATCGACGTAATCCACGATACCGCCGCGCTCCGCCTGAACCGTCGTGCCCGAGTCGACCGCCACCGTACGCTCAATACCCGTACCGACCACCGCCTTTTCCGGACGCAGACACGGCACAGCCTGACGCTGCATGTTCGAGCCCATCAATGCTCGGTTCGCATCGTCGTGTTCGAGGAACGGAATCAGCGAAGCCGCGACCGAGACGATCTGCGACGGTGCCACGTCCATGTACTGGATGCGGTCCGGCGTGACCATCAGCGTTTCGCCCGCTTCACGCGACGAAACCAGTTCATCGGTCAGCGTACCGCCTTCGCCCAGCGACGCGTTCGCCTGAGCGATCACGTAGCGGCCTTCTTCAATCGCGGACAGGTAATCGATCTGATCGGTCACCTTGCCGTCCACGACTTTCCGATACGGCGTCTCGAGGAAACCATATTCGTTCAAGTGCGCGTACAGCGCGAGCGAGTTGATCAGGCCAATGTTCGGACCTTCCGGCGTTTCAATCGGGCACACGCGGCCGTAGTGGGTCGGATGCACGTCGCGGACCTCAAAGCCTGCGCGTTCACGCGTCAAACCGCCCGGTCCAAGAGCCGAAACCCGGCGCTTGTGGGTGATTTCCGACAGCGGGTTCGTCTGGTCCATAAACTGCGACAACTGCGACGAACCGAAGAACTCGCGAATCGCGGACGAAATCGGCTTCGAGTTGATCAGGTCGTGCGGCATCAGGTTTTCACTTTCAGCCTGTCCCAGACGTTCCTTCACAGCCCGTTCCACGCGCACGAGGCCCGCACGGAACTGGTTCTCAGCCAATTCACCCACGCAACGCACACGGCGATTGCCCAGGTGATCGATGTCGTCGACTTCGCCCTTGCCGTTACGCAGCTCAACCAAAATCTTGATGGTCGCGAGGATGTCGTCGTCCTGCAGCGTCATCAAGCCGGTGATCTCGTCGCGGCCCACGCGGCGATTGAACTTCATACGACCGACCTTCGACAGGTCGTATGCGTCCTCGCTGTAGAACAGGCGATTGAACAGCGCTTCAACGGCTTCTTCCGTCGGCGGTTCGCCCGGGCGCATCATGCGATAAATCGCGATACGTGCAGCCATGCGGTCCGCGGTTTCGTCGATACGCAGCGTCGACGAAATGTACGGACCCTGATCCAGATCGTTCGTGTAGAGCGTCTGGATGTCCTTGACCTTCGATTCGCGCAGCTTCTCGAGCACGGTTTCCGTGATCTCGTCGTTGGCGTTGGCAATCACCTCGCCCGTTTCGCCGTCCACGACATTCTTCGCCAGCACGCGGCCGAGCAAATAGTCTTCCGGCACCGAGATGAACTTCGTCTTCGCGGCCTCGAGGTCGCGAATATGCTTCGCGTTGATCCGCTTGTCCTTCTGGACGATGACGTTGTTCTCGCGATCCTGGATGTCAAAGCGCGCGACTTCACCGCGCAGACGTTCCGGCACGAATTCCATTTGCGCGCCTTCACCCATCAGGGCGAAGTTATCGAATACGAAGAAGTTCGCGAGGATCTGTTCCGGCGTCAGGCCGATGGCCTTCAGCAGGATCGTCACCGGCATTTTCCGGCGACGGTCGACGCGGAAATACAGCACGTCCTTCGGATCAAATTCGAAGTCGAGCCACGAGCCACGGTAAGGGATGATACGAGCCGAGAAAAGCAGCTTGCCCGAGCTGTGCGTCTTGCCCTTGTCGTGCTCGAAGAACACGCCAGGCGAACGATGCAGCTGGGACACGATCACGCGTTCCGTGCCGTTGATGACGAACGAACCGGTCGGCGTCATGAGCGGCATTTCGCCCATGTAGACTTCCTGCTCCTTCACTTCCTTGACGACCGGCTTGCTCGGCGACTCCTTGTCGAGCAGTACCAGACGCACCTTGGCGCGCAAGGCGGAACAGTACGTCAGGCCACGCTGCTGACATTCCTTGATGTTGAATGCCGGCGGCGAGAGCATGTAGCTGACGAATTCGAGGCGCGCAAACCCGTTGTGCGAAACGATCGGGAACACCGACGAAAATGCTGCTTGCAGTCCTTCTGCCTTGCGCTGAGTCCCAATGGTCTCGGCTTGCAGAAATGTGCTGAATGATTCAAGCTGGGTTGCCAGCAAGAAGGGAACCTGGTGAACGATGGGGCGTTTCGCGAAACTCTTGCGAATACGCTTCTTCTCGGTGAAGGAATATTGCATACGATCTCCGAATCACGGCGGGCGTTGCCGAGGCGGGATACCTCGATGACACGACCCGGTGTTCACCGACTGAGACTCGTCATACGCCCGGGGAGGGACGACGAGCCTAGAAGCTTGGTGGTTGGCCGCTACCAACCGCTGGCTGACGGCAGCGGATGCCTATGTTTCCCGCTACCCGACCAAACTTGCCTTCTGCAGTCGCTTCAGAAGACAAAGAAAAGAATCGGCAAAATCGTCCCGCCGATGTTTTTCTTTGGCTTCTGTGAGGTTATTGTTGCCGAAACCGGCGACTCAAAACATTGTCCCCACAAAGCAGAAAAAGGCCGGCGGTCATAGACCGCCAGCCTTAGCAAAGCGCAGCGAAACTTACTTGATTTCAGCCTTCGCGCCTGCTTCTTCCAGCTTCTTCTTCGCTTCTTCAGCAGCAGCCTTCGGTACCGCTTCCTTAACAGGCTTCGGTGCACCGTCAACCAGGTCCTTCGCTTCCTTCAGGCCGAGACCCGTCAGTTCGCGAACAGCCTTAATCACCGACACCTTGTTTGCGCCGATTTCGAGCAGGTTCACCGTGAACTCGGTCTGCTCTTCAACGACAGCAGCGGCGCCAGCGGGGCCAGCAACAGCAACTGCTGCTGCCGACACGCCAAACTTCTCTTCGAACGCCTTGACCAGCTCGTTCAATTCCAGAACCGACATCGAGCTTACTGCTTCGAGGATGTCATCTTTTGCGATTGCCATTTGAAATACTCCTAAATTGAATTCGGATACAGCCAGCGATCTTGTAAGCCTAACCAGGCAACCAAGCGCAGTACGTTAAGCAGCAACTTCCGGTTCAGCTTCAGCCGGAGCTTCAGCGCCGCCACCCTTTTGCGCGGCGAGCGCGGCCAGGGCGCGCGCGAAGCCAGCAACAGGGGCTTGCATGACGTACAACAACTTGGAGAGCAGTTCTTCGCGGCTCGGGATGTTGGCGAGTGCTTGCACAGCCGCCTTGTCCATCACGTTGCCTTCGTAGGAACCGGCCTTGATGATCAACTTGTCATTGGTTTTGCCGAAGTCATTAACGACCTTGGCAGCAGCAATTGCATCTTCCGAGATGCCGTAGATCAGAGGACCAGTCATCTGCTCGGCCAGCGGAGCGAACGGCGTACCTTCCACGGCGCGACGCGCCAGCGTGTTTTTCAACACGCGGAGATACACTTGTTGCTCGCGAGCCTTTGCGCGCAGCTTGGTCAGATCGCCAACCGCGATTCCACGATACTCAGCGAGCACCATCGTCTGAGCCTTCGCAACTTGCGCGGCGACTTCAGCGACAACTGCCTGCTTGTCTTCTTTGTTCAGTGGCACGGTTAAACCTCCAGATTCGATGCGCCAACTTAGCGCACCGCGTTCAACAACGGCGTCCGACCTGTCAGGAGTATTTCGACCGGCTGGTGCGTACCTCACGGCACGTGACAACCGACTTCAACCACACCAAAACTGTTCCGGGTTCGCCATCTGCGTTGGCTTACATTAAGGTCACGCCCAACGACTGCGCTTCCGCCAACGGTCTTTGACAACCGGTTGCTCGCCAAACTGCGGCTTGCAACCGCCCAAAGCCCTTAACGTTGTTTCACGCGAGATCGCGTGAAACAACGCATGATTCTTTACTGCGAGAGCGTAGCGTGATCGACACGCACGCCGACACCCATGGTGCTCGACAATGCGATCTTGCGCAGGTACACGCCCTTGCTGGTCGCCGGCTTGGCCTTTTGAAGGGCTTCCACCAGTGCCGACAAATTTTGACGCAACGACGCCGGCTCGAACGAAGCACGGCCGATGGTTGCGTGGATAATGCCGCCCTTGTCGACGCGGAACTGCACCTGACCAGCCTTGGCGTTGCGAACAGCTTGTGCAACGTCAGCGGTGACGGTACCGACCTTCGGGTTCGGCATCAGGCCGCGCGGGCCGAGAATCTGACCGAGCGTACCGACAACGCGCATCGTGTCCGGCGAAGCGATCACGACGTCGAAGTTCAGGTTACCGGCCTTGACTTGTTCAGCCAGGTCTTCCATGCCGACAATTTCTGCGCCGGCTGCACGAGCCTGCTCAGCCTTTTCACCTTGCGCAAACACAGCAACGCGAACCGACTTGCCGGTGCCTGCGGGCAACACGACCGAGCCGCGAACCACTTGGTCCGACTTCTTTGCATCGATGCCGAGCTGCACAGCCACGTCGATCGATTCATCGAACTTGGCGCTTGCGCACTCTTTGACAATCGAAAGAGCGTCGTCGACGGGATACAGCTTCATACGGTCGACCTTGGTGGCCAACGCTTGAAGACGCTTAGAAAGCTTAGCCATTTACACGCCCTCCACGGTGATGCCCATCGAACGGGCGCTGCCGGCGATCGTACGAACCGCTGCATCCAGATCCGCTGCCGTCAGGTCAGGCATCTTGGTCTTTGCGATTTCTTCAGCCTGAGCGCGCGTGATGCTGCCGACCTTGTCGACGTGCGGCTTCGGTGAACCCTTCGAGATACCAGCTGCCTTCTTGATCAGAACGGTAGCCGGCGGCGTCTTCATGATAAACGTGAAGCTCTTGTCCGCGAATGCCGTAATAACTACTGGCACCGGCAGACCCGGCTCCATCGCTTGAGTCTGCGCGTTAAACGCCTTGCAGAACTCCATGATGTTCAGGCCGCGCTGGCCCAGTGCCGGACCAACCGGCGGTGACGGATTGGCTTTACCTGCAGGAATCTGCAGTTTGATAAAGCCGATGATTTTCTTTGCCATGTTGAAAACCTCTGCAGAACGCGTTAGCGTTCGGTGAGTGATAACGCGCGCTCGCCAAAAAGGGCTACTGACGCTCCTCAACAGTCATAACGCGGACTGTAAGCGCGAACCGCGCTACGAAGTTGACACTTCGAGCGCGGCGAAAAACGAATGCTTTTAAACCTTTTCGACCTGGCCGAACTCCAGTTCAACGGGTGTCGAGCGTCCGAAAATGGTGACAGATACGCGGACCCGTGACTTTTCGTAATTCACTTCTTCGACGTTGCCGTTGAAGTCTGTAAACGGGCCGTCCTTGACCCGAACCATCTCGCCCACTTCGAACAGGGTTTTCGGACGCGGTTTTTCCACGCCTTCCTGCATCTGCGACATGATCTTTTCCACTTCACGCGGAGAGATCGGGCTCGGACGATTGCGCGCTCCGCCGACAAAACCCGTCACCTTGGCGGTATTTTTTACCAGGTGCCACGTTTCATCCGTCATTTCCATTTCAACGAGCACGTAGCCCGGAAAGAAACGACGCTCAGTCACAGATTTATGACCGCCCTTCACTTCCACGACCTCTTCGGTCGGGACGAGGATTTGGCCAAACTGATCCTGCATGCCAGCACGGTCGATGCGCTCCTGAAGCGCACGTTGCACGCTTTTCTCCATACCGGAGTAGGCGTGCACGACATACCAACGTTTTCCGCTCGGTGATGCTGGTGCTTCGCTCATATCATCTCCAACCCAGAATTACCGAGAATATCACCCACTCAATCGACTTATCGCTAAGCCACAAGAAGATTGCCATGATCAGCACAAATGCGAAGACCACCAGCGTGGTTTGCGTGGCTTCCTTGCGTGTCGGCCACACCACCTTGCGGACTTCTTTGTACGAATCTTTGGCAAAGGCGATAAAACCCTTTCCCGGTGCGGAGAGAAGACCGACCGCAACACCCACGATCAAGCCGACAGCCAGCGCGGCGCCGCGAACGTACCACTCCTGACCACTTAGCCAGAAGAAACCTACGAACCCGGCCAAGACCAACAATACGCCCGCGGTCAACATCAACTTGTCGCCGGAGGTATTTACAGTTTCGACGGAAGGATTCGCCATAACACCTTAAGCAGCGCCCGGAGACGCAAGATTGTGGCAGGGGCAGAGGGAATCGAACCCCCAACCTTCGGTTTTGGAGACCGACGCTCTGCCAGTTGAGCTATACCCCTAAACCATTTTGGGGTCGGCGATTTCGCCAACCCCGAAAACTACAGACTATCGAGCAATTTCTGGCTTTGCTCGATTTACTCGAGAACCTTGGCAACGACACCCGCGCCGACGGTACGACCGCCTTCACGGATGGCGAAGCGCAGACCTTCTTCCATGGCGATCGGAGCGATCAG
>Ga0255336_102031_pt1 | contig 11466 bp, 10 predicted proteins | sample MeOH1_35cm_T3_17_FD_189102 | JGI IMG/M metagenome (GOLD analysis project Ga0255336, IMG submission 189102) | Sandy soil microbial communities from University of British Columbia, Vancouver, Canada - MeOH1_35cm_T3_179 | ecosystem: Engineered > Artificial ecosystem > Sand microcosm > Unclassified ...
TCCATGGACCGCAAGATGGCTCTGGATCGCCGATGATGACGGACCGTCGATGACCACCGATCTCCGCCAATATGCCCCGGCCGCCGCCCGCAACCGGGAGCCGATCTGCACCGTGCTGCAACAGGTGCTGCCGGAAAGCGGCCTGGTGCTGGAGGTGGCGAGCGGCAGCGGCGAACATGTCGTGCATTTCGCAACGGCTTTCCCGGGCCTCGTCTTCCAGCCGAGCGATCCCGATGCGGCCGCGCGCGACAGCATCGCCGCCTGGGTCGCCGCTGCGGGCCTTGGCAATATTCGCGCACCGCTGGCGATCGATGCCGCCGCCGCGGTCTGGCCGCTCACCGCGGCGGATGCCGTCATCTGCATCAACATGGTGCATATCTCGCCCTGGCAGTCGACCATCGGCCTGGTCCAGGGTGCGGCGGGTTTGCTGCCCAAGGGGGCGCCGTTCTATCTTTACGGCCCCTATCGCCGGGACGGCGCGCATACCGCCGAGAGCAATGCCGCCTTCGATGCCGATCTGCGGCGCCGCAATCCCGCATGGGGGCTGCGCGACATGGAAGAGGTGACAGCGCTGGCGGTGGCGGCCGGTTTTGCCGCACCGGAGATGGTCGCCATGCCGGCCAATAATTTCAGTCTCATCTTCCGGCGGCGCTGATCCCCACCCGCGTATTCTGACCCGATTTATTCATAAAGATTAAACTCCCGTGTCAGTGCGGCGACAGGGGCGACAAGAATAGTGTGATGGATTAGGATGTGCCGCGAAGTCAATGCGCGCTCTTTGCGTGTGCGCGGATTTGGATCAGCTCCAAGTCGACTTCAAGGTCATTCGGTATCTCTGATCGTCGGTCTGGTTCGCCAGCCTAACTCACCAAGTCAGAATGTCCGGCCAGGCAGGGCCGGTGCGTCGGGGGAGTGGATGGGAAATCGAGTCACGCGGGGCTGCCGCTTCCGGCGGCGGATCGGTCATATCGCCGCGGCATCGTTGGCGGCGAGCGTTATCGGCGCGCCTGTCGCCAAGGCCGAAAGCTGCAAACAGATTGCCGGCATCTCCGCCGCGGTCGACCGCTTCATCGACAAGGTCTATGCCCTGCAGCTCTCCGGGCGCGGCACCCTGCCGGTGACCGATGCGCTGTTCGGCTTCCAGCATATCGACGCGAAGAGCCTGGGCGAGCTTGATCAGCGCCAGCCGATCGAGGTGACGCGCCAGGACCAGGAAGATGGCACGTTCGTCAATCGCGGGCCGGCGCCGATGACCCTGACCGGCAAATTCGCCCAGAGTGAAACCTTCTTCGCCATTCCGGCGATGATCAGAGGCAACTATGTCTCGACACCCGACAGCCTGACCCTGACCTATGATCCCGCTCATGCGGTCAAGGTGGGGCAGAGCTTTCTCGGCATGAAATTCTCCCATACCATCAATCACACCGTCATCACCCGCCACAGCCTCGCTTATTTCTTCGACGAGAACAGCAGCGACGAACCAGATCGCTGCTATGTGCTGGTCAACAGTGCCGAGATCGCGGCCAATGACCCGCCGCGCGACGCCAATCCCGATATCCGCGACAGATAGACGCCGCGCCGCCGGACGATCATCCAGCCGGCGATCATTCAGGTGGCGATCATCCAGCCGGCAATCAGCTTGGCGATGACCAGCGCTTCAGTTTCGGTTTCGGCGGGTCGGCGATGTCTTCGAGATCCTGTTCCTCGATGGCGATGGCCTGGCGGATCCTGCCGTTGATGCTCAAGGGAAAGATGCCGTAGCAGACCGGCATCAGGCGGCCGTTTTCCGTGATCCATTGGTAATAGTCGATGACGGCCTCGCCGCTCCGCCAGGCATGGCGGTAATTCTCGATCATCGGCTTGAAGGCCGCGGCATCGGTGCCGATGGCGAGCAGGTCGAGATATTTGCCGGTAAGATTGGCACCGCTCACATCATCGATCCGCGTTCCGGTCAGGCGATAACGGATGCGGAACGGATCGGTTTCGAATTCAGCCAGCAGGACATGCGGCAAGAGGTTGATGATTGCCGCCGGGTCGAGGAGATGCCGGGGCGGGGGTGGCAGGCGGTCGCCGGTTGTGGCCAGGCCATTATGTGATAAGCCGGCAGTCTCTCGTGCCAGGCTGAGCCAGTACCGATGTAGCCGCTCGACCCGCGGCGTCGCACGCTTACCCGCAACCTTTTGCATGGGCCCTCGAACTGCGTCCTTGCCGGACAAGTCTAGCATGATGTGCCGATCAGCATAGGCATATTTGCCGGACCTTGCTTTGGTTGCCTCACGCGATCGACTGGGCTATGCGGCGCTGCTGTTGCCGGCCGAAGAACAGGAGCAGTGCCAGCATGGCGAGGGTGATGGGCAGGAACAGCGCCAGGAACCAGCTGTAGAAAATCACCGAGAGGGCGGCATAGGCGATGCCCGTCGCGTTATAGAACGCCCCCTGGGGATTGTGGCCGAGGGCCAGGGAAATCATGAGGGCGCCGGCGCAAATGCCGGCAGTGCCGGCCCCGATCAGCGTCGCCCAGAAGGCGTGGCGATGGATCGCCTGCGCCTGGCCCATGAGGTCGATGGCCAGGACCAGCGGGAAGGCAGCGGCCGCCAGGAACAAGGCGGGGGTGAGGGCGACCGGAATGCCGAGGCCGGGCGAGATCCGGGTGCTGAAATCGAATTCGCCGGAATAGCCGAGATAGAGGCCATAGACGAAATGCAGCAGGGCGAAGGCCAAGGCCCGCTGCGCTGCGTCGGATAAGCGGGTCTTGAAGAAGGTCGGTTTGCCGTGCAATCGCGTGATCCCTTTAACAACGGAACTTGGCCGGAAGATCTGGCGATCTCGTCTGCTGATCTTTGGGGGCCTGTTGCCGGCTATGAAAGGTGCGGGCTGCGGCGGAATTGCGGCGAAGACGCGGCGATTCCGCGCCTTGTCTCACACATAAACTTGATGCCAGGACTTGATGCCTGCAAGCACGCGTCTCTTGCAAGCATCGTTCAGGAGACCTGTTCCCGCGCCGCCCACATATCCTTGCGCCGCCGGTCCTGGATCAGGGCCACCAGGATGAGGATTGCCGCTGGGAACGAGATCAGAAAGATCCAGGGATAACAGAGGATGAAGACTTCGCCGAGATGCGGCATGCCGGTCTCCCGGTCGAGGTAGACGTCTTCCGGGTTCATATAGAACGCCTGGTCAAGGACGATGATCAGCGGCAAGGCGGCGAAGCCGAGGGCTGCGATCAAGGTGCCGATCACCTCGCGTCGGTTCAGCCGGGGGCTGGAACTCAAAAAGGCGATGACGGCCGTCGCGGTGAAGGCAATGATCATCAACAGGGTTGCGTTGCCCAGGTTTTTCGCCGTGGCAATATCGATCAGCGCCTTGCCATCCGCGCCCCGCTGCAACAGATAGAGCCAGTAGCAGAAATGGGCGATCCCGACCGGAACCGCCCAGGTCAATGCCAGGCGGCAGCGGTGTTTGAGCGAAGCCGGATCAGAATGAAGCTGCGTGAGGCTCATCGGGAAATCCGTCTCTGTCGAACAATTCGCATTTCGGCCGGTCATGCGTCATCCTCATAATACCGGCGATAGTGGTAAAATTAAGGAATCTCTGCAACTTGATTTGGACGCCGATCGAGCGGTTGTTGATCGGCGGATGGCACCAGGTGATTGGTGGCGTCGCGTGGCGCATCGGCACCGTGCCGATCGGTGCTGGCGGGGCCTGCCTGTCCCGCTTCCGTTTGCAGGTTCAGCAGCCGTGTCAGAATGTCTTGCTGTTCCACGGGCGTGGCGACACGACCATAAGCCGCCTGGTGGGCGGCGAGGTGCAGATCGACGTCACGGCGGAATTTTGCCGCGGCTTGAAGTTTTTCGGCTGCGTCGCCATCGGGCATTGCTCCGGTTGCTTCGTCCGGCAGGCCGAGCTGCTGCAACAGGCGGTCGGTCTGTGCCTTGTAGACCTGCTGCAACGGGAAATCGGCGGGCAATTGGCCGCTGCGCAGATCATTCTGCAGCTTGGCGAGTGCGCCGTAATCCCTGGTAGCGAGCTGCGCCATGTGATTGCTGAGATCGACCGCCTGGAAGCCGGCGGGATCGTCCAGGGCCTGGTTCTTCAGCCCGTAATAGGTGACGGGATCGGTGCGCGGATTGCCATGGGCGCGGGCGTAATCCTGCAGCGCCTGGCGGCCCTGCTTGTCGATGCCAAGAATGAGCTTGGCGGGAATCGCGCTGAGATCGCCGCCCTGGTCGATGATCGCCTTGGCCTCGGCCTTGGCGGTGCGCTGCTGGTCGGTGAAGGCCATGATCTGGCGTTGCGTCCGCAGGCGGATATTGGCCTCGGTCGCCTGGCGCGTATCGGGATCGGTGATCTGGTTGACGGCGGCGAGGCGCGCGGCGAGATCGGGCGGCTGCGGCGCCGTCGCTGTTGCCGCGAAAGGCGAGGCGGGTGACGGCGCCGATGACGGCGTCGCCGGAGGTGCATTGCCTTGTTCCGCTGGCCGGGTCGGGCCGTCTTGTGCTGCAACAGCAGCGGAGGTTGATCCGCTGCCATCCGGTAGGTGCGGTCGGTGCGCCGCCGTGGCCTGCGGGTCAGGCCTGGTTGCGTCTGGTGCGGTCGGGTCTGAAGAATCCATCATCTGGCCTTCCGAAAAGGAGCGGGAGAGAGGGCAAGCGGACTTGGCTCGTTGGCTTGAGCCGGCCTCGGGCAGGCTGGGCGCCGTTGCCGGCCATGCGGCGACGTTCGTTGTTTATTTATTTATGATTATATTTTATTCGTTGATATAAAAACAATATTCTTCGTGCCGCCAGTCTCCGGCAGGATGGCCGGCCGCCATCTCCCATTTCGCGACTCGGTCCGGTTTAGATCGCCTTAATCTTTGGCTGCCAGCATCGATTGGAAGACTGCAGCGCGGCTGTCGGGGCCACGCCAATCCGGAGGAACGATGGAGAGATCTGCCCGGGACAAGCAAGTGGGCAAGCGATGGACCAGGCATCTCTGGACCACCGCCGTTCTGGTGGCGCTCGGGATCGTCCTTGGCATGCTCGGCGCGATTTCCGTTCCGGTTGGCATGGGGGTCACCCGGTTCTGGCCGGCGATCGTGGTGCAGGTCTGCGGCGGCATCTGGTTCGGGCTCTGGGGCGGTCTCGTCGCCGGCGCCGCCTTCCCGATGCTGAGCAATATCCTGATCGGCGGCAGCCTGGTGCAGATCTTCGGCTTCGTGCCGGCCAATGCCGTGCAGGGCTTGATCCCCTGCTGGGCATTTCGCCATTTCGGCATGCCGGCCACCATTCCCGGCTGGCGCGGCCTCGGCTTCTTCGCCCTGTGGGGCTGTGCGCTGCCCAATCTGGTCGGCGCGCTGATCGGGCCGGCCGTGCTGGTGCTCAGCGGCCAGCTTGCCTGGGACCGCTATCCCGGCTTCGCCTGCGCCTGGTGGGTCGGCAACAGCGTGCCGGCTTTCCTGCTGGGGGTGCCGCTGCTGCGCTATGGCAGCCGCATGCTGGAGGAAACCCGCCTCCTGGTGAAAGGCGCCTGGGTTTAGGGAATTTTGATGCGGCGGGTGATTTTCGACGCAGCCGGCAAGGCTGTCGCAGTGATTGGAGGACGATCGGCTTAGATGGCATCAGATTCCGCAAACCGCCATCACCGGCAAGACCAGGATGATCCGCCGCCCTCTTCGGCACAGGAAACGGTGACGATGGGCGGTGGTGACCGCGGCCGGCCTGCCCCCTGGCATGACCGCCTGCGCGACATGCCGATCCTCGGCAAGGTGCTGCTGGCCCTGTTCCTGGTCGGCGTCTTTCCCTTCATCATCATGGCGACCAGCGAGGTCATTCGCCTGCGGGGCGTGCCGCATGACAGCTTGAACATGCCGGCTTTGCTGATCAGCCTCGGCCTGGTGCTGTCGATCATCGCCGCCGCCTTCCTCTCCAGCCTGATCCTCGGCCCGCTGCGGCAATTGCAGCGCCAGGTGGAGGCACTGCGGCGGGGCGAAAGTGTGACCCTCGATCTCGCCCGTCGTGACGAGATCGGCCAGCTCGCCGCCGCCTTCGATCAATTGCTGCATGACCGCAGCCGCAGCGAACGCGAGCTGCGCGACAGCGAGCGGCATCTCGGTTACCAGATGATGCTCTCCGACCGTATCTTCGATTGCAGCCGGGCGCTCATCGTCGTCACCGACGGCCGCGGCTACATGCTGCGGGCCAACAGCTATTGCGCGGAAATCAGCGGCTACAGCCTGGAGGAGCTGACGGACGGGGTGATCTGGCGCAAGCTGATACCGGACGCGGAATGGGCGGCTGTGATGCATGCCATCGATGCCAATGCGCCGGAACCGTTTCCGCGCGAAATGCAGAACACCTGGATCACCAAGGGCGGCCAGCGCCTGCTGCTGCATTTCGTCAATGGCGAGATTCGCGACCGCGCCGGGGAGATCATCGGCGTGGTCTCGATCGGCCATGACATCACGGAACAGCGCCGGCGCGAAAGCGATCTGCTGCAGGCCAAGAACCAGGCCGAACTCGCCAACCGGGCGAAGTCGCAGTTTCTCGCCAATATGAGTCATGAACTGCGCACGCCGCTTAACGCCATCATCGGCTATTCCGATGTCGCGGCGCATCAGCGTCTCGGCGACAATCCGGCGAAATACCGCGAATACGCCTTCGACATCAATGCGGCGGGCCGCCATCTCCTCGCCATCATCGACGATCTCCTCGATATCTCGAAGATCGATGTCGGTGCCATGACCATGGAGATCGGCAGCGTCGATGTCGCCGACGTGATCGAGAGCTGCGGCCGGCTGGTGGCGCCGCATGCCCGCGAGAAGCAGCTCACCTTGACGGTGGCGCCACCGGCCTGGCCGGCCCGCTGCCAGGCCGATCCGCGGGCCCTTCGCCAGATCATGTTCAATCTTCTGACCAATGCCATCAAATTCACCGAGCCCGGCGGCAGTGTTGCGGTGACGGTAGAGCGGTTGGGCAACCATCAAGGCCGCATCATCGTGAAGGATACCGGGATCGGCATCGCGCCGGCCCAGATCAAGCACGTCTTCGATCCATTCTGGCAGGGCAACAGCAGTCTCGCGCGGCGCAGCGACGGCAGCGGGCTTGGTCTTGCCATCTGCAAGCGTCTCGCGCAGTTGATGCCGGGCATCGACATCGCGGTCACCAGCGAGCTTGGCACCGGTACCGAGGCCAGCGTGACCTTCACCCTGGAACCGGCAGCGGCGAGCAGCCATCAGGATGTGCTGCCGAAGGCCGCGCAAGGCTAGCGCAGGCGGTTATGCGGAGCTCGCTGGAGACGGTCTGGTCTTCGCTTCGCTGGCCCGTCAGGGCAGCTTGCCGCGGTGATAGCTGCAATCGTTGCGCGGATGGTCGATTTCCAGTTCCTCTGCCCAGCCGCTGCCATCCGGCGTGCCGTCGAATTCGCTGTTCAGCAGATAGAAGCCGGTGCTGCCGTCATCGAAGGTGGCGCCGATGAGGCCGATCGCCTGGTGGCGCATGACACCTTGCGCGGCGGCCACGCGCGCTTGCACCAGCTTGATCGGATCCTGCGTCGCGAGATCGGTGAGGCGGGAGAGGTGATAGTCATGACCCTGGTAGTGGAACAATGACCAGCTGCCGGCCGGATCGTGCTGATAGGCGCGCAAGGCCGCGGCAAGATCGGGGCGCGCGAGGTCGAGATGGATGTGGAACTGGTTCTGGCTGCGCCGGTCGATGGAATTGAGCGCCAGCGCCAGCTCTTCCGGCTTTAGCGCGCGGCCGGCGCGTTTCTCGACCCAGGCGCGGTTCTCCCAGGCCATCGCGAAATAATTGGGCGCGCCCGCCAGCGCGTCGCTCTCGATACCGCTCAGCCGGTTGGTCGGCAGCAACAGGAACTGCGTCGGGCCGCAGAGATCCTTGACGACGACATAGCCGGCTTGCTTGTCCACCACGTCGCAGGGATTGGCGGCATCGCGCGCGGGATCGCTCGTCACGCAGACCTGCACCACCTTGTTCCACAAGGCATCGGCATCGGCGCGTGCCGGACCTGCCGGGAGCAAGGCCGGCAGCAAAGCGAGGATGAGCAGCTGAAGCAGCCGCAAGGCGTGCTGTCTTTTGATTGTCACATTCGCCTGCGTCGTCTGCGCGCGTTCCTGCATCTTGCTCGCTCTCTTGTTTCTGCCCGACCTGGTTTCTATCCGGCCTTATTTCTACGCAGCCCAGCCGGTATCCCCGCACCCTGTTGCAGAAAAGGCCAGTGGCAGCGAGTCTTATGGTTAATTGTAACCGCATCGGCGGCGCAGCGCAGCATCACCCGGCGCGATGAATGACAGAACGCTGTGTCGGCTTGATGACGCGGAGCTCATGCCAATGATTGCACAGAGACGTATGCAGTTGCGCAGCATGGCAACGTTCCGATGCCGAGGTTCTGACGCGAAGGTTCGAGCGCCAAGGTGATGTATTTATACGAGATGTTGCGTTGGCTTCAGTGAATCTCATGAACGGCAGGCAAACCCCTGCAACACGCGAAGGAGCATGCGTGCTGCATCCTGAATGGCGTGAATGCATCCCCTTGCGGAATTTCTCCATGCAGCAATGTGATCCGATACCGTGTCTGTCGAGTAAAATCTCTATTAATTCTTTGGAAACCATCTTTTCAATTTTCTCGATCCTGCATACGATAGTGATGACATGGACGGCACATTTTGGGGGTGCGACCATGGGTAATGATCGGGGCACGGCGATCGCCGCTGCGGCAGTTCCAAGTTCCTTCGACCGGCCCAAGGCGCCGACCTCTCTCCTGCAAGCTGATATAACGGGTCTGCAGAAAACGCGTCTGTTGAGCCTCGATGAGCTGCATTCGCCGATCATCCGCACTGCCATCAATTATTGGATGAGCAAGCAGCAGGGCGACCTGCCGATGCAGCGTCGCCAGTTCGATGCGACCGAAATCCCGCATCTCCTGCCCTATCTCATGCTGCTCGAAGTGGTATCGAACGAGGACAGTGTGACGGACGGTGCCAGGCTGCGCGATGCGCGTGACGATGTTCTTGCGCCGCGGGACCTGAACGGCCAACGTCTGCATGCATCGAAGATTGATTTCCGCTATCGCGTGATGGGCGATGTGGTGCTGCGCTATTCGCGCGGCAATTATACCGGCAAGTGCTTTTCCGACGTCGATGGGCAAGGGCCGGGATCGGAGGTCTGGCGCATCTGCACGGCCGTGTCGGAACAAAGCAAGCCGCTGCTTCTATGCCCGCCTTATGTCGGTCCGCATCATCGCATCTTCTATTGCGAATCCGCGACCATGCCGCTGGTCGATGAAAGCGGCAAGACGGTACGCCTTTTCATCGCCTGCGATTTCCTGCCGGAAGCATTCCTCGACCAGCAGCGCCACGATGGCAGCGGCCAGGGCAACGGCCTTGGCCTCGAGAGCGGAAGCTGACGATCCGCCCGGTTCGCCGGGTATGTATCCTCCCGGACTTCTCTCGGAACCTGAGGCTCGCGCCGGGTGTCGCATTTTGCGACGGTGCTCCCCCCCTTCAATTCGATGCTGAATTCGATGCCGCATTCGATGCGGCATTCGGTACGGCCGAATAAGTCGTGGCTGTTCACGGGGCGAGAACGCGCGGGCATGGCCGTGTGCTCTCTGGTCGAAAGCTGCTCAGGCGCCATCCGCTTTTGCAGGGCAGGATTCACCCGCCTGGCTTTGACAGGCTCTCCGCCCTGGTTCTAGGATCACCCACCGGCGGCGATGTCAGCGGGTATTGAGAGGGCGATAGTGCGTTTCGATCGGCGTATGTTTTCTCCCGCGGACGATACCGGCCAAGGCGGCGCATCGGAGGCGGGCGTTGCCGCCAGGACGAACGGCAAGACCGGTGGCTATCTCGCCAACACCGCGCTTCCCCATCATTATTCCCGCACCACGGATCTGGCAGAGTTCCGCAGCCGTGCGGCACCCGAGACCCTGGCCTTCTACGATTACTGGGACGCCAAGCGACAGGGCCGGCTGATGCCGGCACGTGCCGATCTCGACCCCGTCGAGATGGTGAGCTGGCTCAAATGCATCCAGATCATCGAGGTCTATCATAATCCCCGCCGCCTGAAATATCGCCTGGTCGGTGAGCTGGAGGTGGAAAGCCGTGGCTTCAATCCGACCGGCCGCTGGGTCGAGGACGGCTTCATCGGCATCAGCAAGGATGACGTGCTGCACAACTACAACACCGTCATCGATGGCCGCAGCCTGCTGTATGACTGGGGCGAATATGCCTGCGGCGATGGCTATCTGCGCTGGCAGGAAACCATCTTTCTGCCGCTGTCGAGCGACGGCGACCTGATCGACCGGGTGATCACCTATACGGTGACGCGCGGGTTGTGAGGCGTGCGGCGGCTTTGACGGGCGGTTCTGCCGAGCGGCCAAATCCAACGGTATGATCTCCAACGATATGACCCTGGCGGTATGACCCTGGCAAACGCATCGCTCCGGAGCGGAGCGGGCGGTGACCGGTGGCTGGACAAGCGATCGCGTGATAAGGAATATTATCGATCTATCACATATCTGCGCGGCAAGAATCGGCCGGCATCATCGCAAGCTTCGGAGTTCCCGCATGGCCAGTTGGCAAAAGATTTTGTACGAGTCGGCGATTGTTTGGGATGCTCATGCCTGTCTGCCGCTGGAATACAATGCAGACATGTCGCCGCTGGAGCGCCACCGCAAGGCCGGTGCGACTTTCGTCTCGGTCAATGTCGGCATGGATTTCAATCCGCTGGGTCAGGTGATCCGCGTCATCGCCGGTTTCCGCGACTGGCTGTCGAAGCATAGCGACCATTACATCCTCGCCCAGTCCGTGGAAGATGTGCGGCGGGCCAAAGCCGAGCGCAAGCTCGCCGTCGCCTTCGATCTAGAAGGCTCGATGATGCTGGAGGACGATCTCGCCATGCTGGGTCTCTATCGCGACCTCGGCGTGCGGCAGATCCACCTTGCCTACAATCTCAACAATTCGATCGCCGGCGGCTGTCATGACGCGGATCGCGGCCTGACCGATCTCGGCCGCGCCGTGGTCGCGGAAATCAACCGCGTCGGCATGCTGATGGATTGTTCCCATAGCAGCCGCGCCACCGCCCTGGAGATCATGGAGGTCTCCACCAAGCCGGTGATCTTCTCCCATGCCAATGTCCAGGCTTTGGTCGATCACCGCCGCAATATCGATGACGAACGCATCCAGGCCTGCGCCCGGACCGATGGCGTGGTCGGCGTCAATGGCATCGGCCTCTTCCTCGGCAACACCATCGAGATCGATGCGATGATCCGCCATGTCGATTATCTCGCCGAGCATATCGGTACGCGCCATATCGGCATCGGCATCGATTACGCTTTCGATTCCGCCAATCCGCAGCATAGCGACCTGCCGCCGGGCGAGCCGGCCGCGAAATGGTGGCCGCGCGAATTCGGCTATGGCGGCACCAAGTTCGGCTGCATCGCGCCGGAGAAGCTGCCGGAGATCGCCGA
>Ga0255336_102032_pt1 | contig 11461 bp, 11 predicted proteins | sample MeOH1_35cm_T3_17_FD_189102 | JGI IMG/M metagenome (GOLD analysis project Ga0255336, IMG submission 189102) | Sandy soil microbial communities from University of British Columbia, Vancouver, Canada - MeOH1_35cm_T3_179 | ecosystem: Engineered > Artificial ecosystem > Sand microcosm > Unclassified ...
AAAAAAACGCGGCCGAAGCCGCGTTAAAGATTTGGAGACATCCTTCGATGAAGGAGTCACTTCTCGCAGTCGGAAGCATAACCGGGATAGTGCGATTGATTCATTACGAAATCCACAATTAACTGTTTGAGAAAATCGCTTAAAACGCCTCCGACGTATTACGTCGGTGTCACGTTTTCATGGGCACTCGTCAGTAGCGACTTCCCGCTGCGGCACTTTCCGAGCGATATCGTGAACGCTTTCTGCTCGTCGGCAGCCTCCAGAGTCACTATGGACAACTACGAAGTCGCCGCGTTTCATTGCCCGAAGGTAGCGCAACCGCACCGCAAGTGGTTCCACGGGCCGAAGCGCGGAGCGTCCGCGCTGGCCATGCATGGTCCCTGCTCACCCCGCTACAAACAGGCTCAACGGATTTGAACTAGTATGTGGTGGCTCCGCGCGACCGAAGTGTCGGTACGGTGGGGCATCAAGTCCGGAGAAGACCATGATTGCGCTTCGAAAAATGAATCTCGCGGTGGTGCTGTGGACATTGGCATCGGGCGTCGCTTTCGCGGATACGGTGGCCTTGAAGGCGGATCTCGAACCGTCGAGCGAAGTACCTCCACGCGTGAGCCACGGACACGGCATGCTGAACGCCACTTTCGATACATCGACCAAATCCCTGCAATGGACGGTCACCTATGAAGGCTTGAGCGGCCCGGCAACCGCCGCGCATTTCCACGGGCCGGCGCCGGTAGGCCAGAACGCTAAGATTCAGGTGCCGATCGACAAGGGGGCGCTTGCCAGCCCGATCAAAGGATCGGCGGCGCTCACCGAGCAGCAGGTGACGGATCTGATGGCGGGGCAGTGGTACTTCAACGTGCATACCGCACAGAACCCGATGGGTGAAATTCGTGGGCAGGTTTTGCCGGCGAACTAGCGCGGAAAGTCTTACCGGGGCGGCGCCAACCTTTTTGAGATCTTTTTGAGATTAGAAGCCGACGTCCACCGGCGCTGCCGCGAACGCACGTAACATGACAGGACACATTCGAAGGAGCGTGTCCTGATGAGCTGGCAAAGCGCACTCGCGTGCTGGTATCTGCGTAGGCAGTTTCGACCCGAGACCCTCAAGCCGGGCATTAACGTAGAAAGAGCGCGCGCGTTGACCTCCAAACGCGTCTGGTCGCCGCGCGTACCTCGCGGCTGGCATCTGCGTGAGCTGTATGGCCCTGACGATGCGCCGTTGCGCGGCGAATGGATCGAGCGCGCGGACGGCGCGCCAGTCGCGGGCACCGGTCCGACCGTGTTGTACTGCCACGGTGGCGGCTACTACTTCTGTTCGCCTCGCACGCATCGCTCGCTCGTGTTCGGTCTGGCGACGCGCGCCAACGCGGCAATCTTTTCGCTCGATTACCGCCTCGCGCCCGAGCACCGCTTCCCGGCTGCGTTGAACGATACGACCGCGGCCTATCGTCGGTTGATCGGCGGAGGGATCGCGCCGGAGTCGATCGTGATAGCGGGCGATTCGGCTGGCGGCGGCCTTGCGCTTGCCACGCTCGTCGCACTGCGCGACGCCGGCGACCCCTTGCCGGCCGGCGGCCTGCTGTTCTCGCCGTGGACCGATCTGGCCGCGACCGGCGCCAGCATCCGCACCAACGACGGTTTCGATCCGATGTTCAGCGGCCCCGCGATCGCGCTGGCGGGAAAAATCTATCTGGGTGACACGCCGGCCACGCATCCCTACGCCTCGCCCGTTTATGCCGACCTTCACGGCTTGCCGCCGCTCTTCATCATGGCCGGCAGCACGGAGGTGTTGCTCGACGACTCGCAGCGCGTGGCCGACAACGCGCGCGCGGCAGGCGTCGACTGCGAACTGGAAGTGTGGAAGAAAATGCCGCACGTCTGGCCGATCTTCGCGCCGTTCATCCCGGAAGGAAACCGCGCGCTCGGCCGTGCCGCCGGCTTCGTGCGGCGTGCGACGAGCCGCGCGGCTCAGCCGTCGAGCGCGATGTCGATGGTCTGATACGCGGCCTCGACCGTTTGCTGGCCGTATTGCCGCTCCAACCGCCGCACGGTGAAGTGCGCGTGCGCGACCTGCTGGAAGTGGTCGATGAAAACGGTATTGACCATCGCGCCGAGCACTGCGCCGATCGCCGGAATCGACTTGGCGGCGATCTGCTCGCTCACCTGCACCGAAAAGCGCGCCGCGATCGTGTTGACGAGGCGCAGCAAGGCCGCGGAGCCGTGTGTGGTGAAACCTTTGGTGGCGATCTCGGACGACGCTTTCGACACCGCCTGCGCCAGCGCGCCGCGCATGATGAAGTAGCCGAAGTCGGCGTCGTCGTCGGCGCTCGACGTGCTGCCCATGCCGAGCACCGTCAGACATTGCAGTTGCGTGTCGATCGCGCTCAGATCCTCACCCTCGCTGCGCGCGATGTCGCAGATCGAGCGGAACATCAGCGTGGTCGTGACCGGCAGTTCGACGGGCAGCGCGAACAGTCCGAATGCGCCGCCGGCCGCGCCGGTGGTCGCCACGGCGAACTTGTGCAGCAGGTTGCTCGGCCTCTCGGGCGCCACGAGCGGAAGCGCGCTGTCCCTTCGCCCCAGCGTGCGCAGCGCGATCGCCAGGCATTTGCGCAATGCCAGCTCGGTCGCGTCCGCGACTTTTTCGTTGGCGAACGCCGGCATGCGCGAAAGCAGCTTTTCCAGCGGCGCGCCGACGATGCTGGCCAGTTTCATCGCCAGCGCGGGGCTCTCCAGTTCATGTTTCGCGCGCCGCAGCGCCTTCAGGTCGTCGTCCGATAACGATTGTGCTGCGAGCGAACTCGGCTCCATGTGCCTCCCTGGCGTCATGTGATGTGTGTTCTTCAGTTGTTGCCGCGACGGCGTACCACAGCGGTATGTGCCGATTAGAGCGTCTCGCCGTGGTATGATTCCCGATCGTTTGACGAGTCAACAGTTGCACTATCAAAAATGGCTGTCCATACCGCGGCCCATCACTCGAGTGGGCAAGTTTTACCTTTCCGTGAATCGCTGCTGGCGATGCTCGGCATCTCCTTCGTCACGATGCTGGTCGCGCTCGACCAGACCGTGGTCGGCACCGCGTTGCCCACCATCGTCGCCGAACTCAAGGGTTTCGAGCTGTACGCGTGGGTCGCCACGTCGTATTTGCTGACCTCGGTGATTACCGTGCCGATTTTCGGCCGGCTTGGCGATTATTACGGGCGTAAGCCGTTCGTGATCGCATCGATTATCGTGTTCACGGGCGCCTCGGTGCTGTGCGGCGCGGCCAACAACATGCTGTTCCTCGTGCTCGCGCGCGGCCTGCAGGGCATTGGCGGTGGCATGCTGGTCGGCACGGCGTTCGCGTGCATTCCCGATCTGTTTCCCGACTCGGTCGTGCGTTTGCGCTGGCAGGTGTTGATGAGTTCGGCGTTCGGTATCGCGAACGCGGTGGGGCCGTCGCTCGGCGGTTTCCTCACGCAGTACTACGGCTGGCGCTCGGTTTTCTATGTGAATCTGCCGGTCGGTCTGCTGTCGCTGTTTTTTGTCTGGCGCTTTCTGCCGCATCTGCGCCATGTCGAACACGAAGGCAAGATGCGGCTCGACTGGCCCGGCGCCGTGCTGATCGCCGTGGCACTCGGCTCGCTGCAATTGTTCGTCGAGTTGCTGCCCAAGCATGGCGTGACCTTGAGCGTGGCTGCGCTGCTCGCGTTGAGCGCCGCGTCGGCTTACGCGCTGTGGCAGTGGGAAAAGCGCTGTCCGACGGCGATCCTGCCGGTCGACATGTTCCGCAATCGCAGTCTCGCCGCGCTCTTCACGCTGGCCGTGCTGGGCGGCTTCACGATGTTCTCGCTGCTGTTCTACGCGCCGCTGCTGTTCCAGGGCGGCTTCGGCATGTCGCCGAAAGAGGCGGGGCTCGTCATCACGCCGCTGGTCGTATTCATTACGATCGGCAGTATCGCCAATGGGCGCATCGTCTCGCGCGTGCGCAATCCGAATCTGATGCTGTACGTGGGCTTTACGCTGCTCGCGCTGGCGTGTCTGGGCGTGGTCGTCGCGACGCGCGCCATGCCGCAATGGCTGTTGATGTCGTTCATGGTCGTCGGCGGATTGGGACTCGGTTTCGTCATGCCGAACCTGACGATCTTCGCGCAGCAAACGGCCGGCCGCGAGCACCTCGGCATTGCGACGGCGTTGCTGCAGTCGCTGCGGATGATCGGCGGCATGCTCGGCACGGCGCTGACCGGCACGCTGGTCAGCCACATGTACGCGAGCGGCGTGCGCAGCGCGCTCGAAAACGATCACGCGTCGCACTGGTTCGCGGATCTCGGCGACCCGCAAATCCTCATCAATCGCGACGCGCAGACCACCTTGCTCGGCCAGTTGGCGCACGCGGGCCATAACGGCGCGACGCTGCTCGAAAGCGCGCGCGAAGCGCTCGTGTCGGCGATTCATCTGGGACTCGCGATGGCGGCGATCATCGCCGTAGTATCGGTCTGGCAAAGCCGCCGTGTGCCGCCGATCAAGCTCCAGCGCAAGCTCGAACCCGTGATTCACGCGGACTGATTCTTGGACTTATCGTTTTACTGACAGATCATGGAAGAACAGGATCGCGTCGCCGTCATGCAGCAATTCGGCCGCACTTATCGGACGTTCATGTCGGCCTTCGAGGCGCACGTCGGCCACCCGCTGCCGCGCTGGCGCATTCTGCTCGCGTTGCACGAGCAGGGCGGCGAGTCGTCGCAGAAGCGGCTGGTGGAGCGCTTGCGTGTCGACCCGGGCGCGCTGACGCGGCAACTGAAAACGCTGGAAGGTATGGGCTGGATCGCTCGCAGCATGGACACGCGCGACAACCGCGTGACCAACGTGCGGCTGACCGAAGCGGGGCAGTCGGCGACCGAGGCCAGTTTGCCGCGTCGCAATGCGTTTCTGCACGACACGATGGCAGGGTTGCCGGACGAGGCGTTGGGCGCGCTGTCGGAGGCGTTGACGTTGCTTGAGGTGAGAATTGGCGAAGTGGCGGCGATGGCTGGCGCCGCCGGAGCAGGCTCCGCTGATATTCCGCCGCTACCCGGGGCGATGGCGGCCGAAGCACCGCGCCAGCCTTGACTTGCTGCTGGATGCAGATGAACACGGGCGGTTCTTTGGGACCACTGCGCGATCATTCGCTCCGCGCGTGACGCCACGAAATACCACAAAATGCCACGAAAGGCGCGCCCCGCTCCCTCAGAGCGTACCCTTCGCAAGAACAATCAGAAAAACGTTTCGATCACTTCCGTGACCCGATACGCCGGATCGACCACCAACACCTGACGCCACTTGTCGAACGTCAGACACGGATGCGAGATGTCGAACGCGATCATGTCGCCCACTTTCAGATCGGCGCCCGCGGGAATCCGCAGATACGCGTGCTGATCCATCAAGCCGAAAATCTCCCAGCCTTCGCTCGCCGCGACATCGCGCGGTGCTTCGTTACCCGGACGATAGTGGCGCGCCGGCTCCGGCATGCCCGCATCAAACGCGGAATCACGCTTGCCCAGACCGATGATCGCGCGATCCGGTTCGGGAATCGACTGCACATACGCCCACAATTGCAGCGCGGGAAGCAGCCCTTCGCCCATTTTCTTCGCGACCGGATTGCGCGCGAAGATGTCCGTCTGCGCCTTGCGATAGATACCGACGTCGTGTGTCAGATAGCAGCCTGGACGCAGCACGACCTCGACCTTGCCGGTCTCCGAGCCCTTCACGAATTCCTCCGCGACCACGTCGTACCAGGCCGACCCCGCGCCTGACAGCACGGCCGGTGTACGCGCAAAGCGCCCTTGCTCGACGAGTTCGCGCGTAACCGCGACCGCGCCTTGCAGGAACTCGCGCACCTCGTGCTCTTCCTTGAGCACGCCTTCATACAACTCGACGCCGGCGAGCTTCAGCGTATCCGGATAGCGTGCAATCTCCTCTAGCACGGCATTGCGTTGCGCGGCGTCGCGCACACCCGTGCGGCCGCCCGGCACGCCGAGTTCGAGCAGCACCTGCAACTGCTTGTTCACCGACTTGAAAAACTCGCCCAACTGCTCGACGCCTTCGACCGAATCGACGAGACAGAAGAATTCGAATTCCGGATCGCTCAGCAACTCGGCGACCATCATCATGTTGCGGCGGCCGACCAGCTGATTGGCCATCAGCACGCGCGAGACGCCCCCGTGATAAGCCGCGCGCACCTGATGCGCGGTGGCGAGCGTGATGCCCCACGCGCCGGTTTCGAGCTGGCGGCGAAACAGCTGTGGCGCCATCGTAGTCTTGCCGTGCGGCGCGAGTTTGACGCCGTATTCCGCCACGAATGCCTGCATCCACTTCAGGTTGTGTTCCACCCGGTCTGCGTACAGCACGGCGGCCGGCAGGCTCACGTCTTCGTTCAGCAGGTTCCACTCCAGGCGCGCGGCATCCGTGAGCTGGATGCTGGTGCCCGGAACCATGCCCAAGCCCTTGCTATAAGGATCAATCGTCGCGCCCTGATAGTTTGTAACTTTCATGTCTCCTTGCTCCATCGTCCAGTTAAATTGAATCAAAGTTGACTTTACCATGTTACAGAAAGTACGATGGATGAAGAAATGTTATTTAGTACCACGGTTTGCTGAAGGCGCGTTGTTAGCCTTTGTTCAGCCTTCGCGCCACATCCACAGTCTGCAATGAATTCAACCGCCGAACCGCTGGCTTTCGATATCGTCGCGCGCATTGCCGAATGCGCGCCCGAGCTACGCTCGGCCGAACGCAAGGTCGCCGCGCTGATTCTCGACGATCTGACCGGCGCCTCGCGCGCCAGCATCGGCGCGCTCGCGCAGCATGCCGAGGTGAGCGTTGCGACCGTGACGCGCTTTGCCAAGGCGGTAGGTTGCCGCGACGTGCGCGAGCTCAAGCTGCGGCTGGCGCAGGCCGCGGCGGTCGGTCAGCGCTTCCTGCAGCCAGGCCCGAGCGACGCGCCCGAGTCGATCGCGACCCGGGTGTTCGACGAATTGCAGACCACGCTGGCGCACAACCATCAATTGCTGCGCCAGGCGCCGCTCGGCGAAGCGGCGGCCGTCTTGCGCGCCGCGCGCATGATCTACGTGTTCGGCATGGGCGGCGGTTCCACCGCGCTCGCCGACGAGATGCGCTTCAGGCTCGTGCGCCTCGGCCGGCCTGTCGCGACCTATCAGGACGGCTTGCTGCAACGCATGGTGGCCAGCACCGTATCGCGTGACTGCGTGGTGATCGCGCTGTCCACCACCGGGCGTGTGCCCGAGATGGTCGAGAACTGCAAGATCGCGCGCAGCTACGGCGCGACCGTGATCGCGCTGACCGCGCCGGCTTCACCGCTCGCCAGGCTTGCCGATTGGGTGATCCCGATCGTCGCGTTTGAAACCGATTTCATTTACAAGCCGTCGTCGTCGCGCTACGCGATGATGATGGCGCTCGATGTGCTCGTCACCGAACTTGCCGTCAGTCAGGGCGACGAGAGCCGCGAACTGTTGCGCCGCATGAAGCATGCGCTCGACACGCACCGCGGCGGCGGCGATCGACAACCGTTAGGAGACTGATCCATGCATTCGCATCCCGAAGCCGCCGATACGCTGATCGTCGGCGCGCAACTGTATGACGGCACGGGCGAGCCGCCAGTCGAGCGCGATGTCGCGGTTCGTGACGGCCGCATCGTCGCGATCGGCAATCTGTCGAACTGGCTGGCCGAAGAGGTGATCGAGGCCGAAGGCCGCGCGCTGGCGCCGGGCTTCATCGACGTTCATACGCACGACGACACGCACGTGATCCGCTCGCCGCAAATGCTGCCGAAGATCACGCAAGGCGTGACGACGGTGATCGTCGGCAATTGCGGCATCAGCGCATCGCCGGTTGCGCTCAAGGGCGAACCGCCCGATCCGATGAACCTGCTCGGCGAGCGCGACGCGTTCCAGTATCCGACCTTCGCCGCGTATGTCGCAGCGGTCAATGCGGCGCGGCCGGCGGTGAACGTCGGCGCGCTGATCGGACATACGGCGTTGCGCAGCAACCAGATGGACCGGCTCGATCGCGCGGCGACCGGGCAGGAAATCGAAGGCATGCGCGCTCAACTTGAAGAAGCGTTGGCCAACGGCGCGCTGGGTCTGAGTTCGGGGCTTGCCTACGGCTCGGCGTTCGCCGCGCCAACTGAAGAAGTGATGGCGCTGGCCGAACCGCTTGCCGCCGCCGGCGCGCTGTACACCACGCATATGCGCACCGAATTCGATGCGATTCTCGACGCAATGGATGAAGCGTATCGCGTGGGCCGTCACGCGCACGTGCCGGTGGTGATCTCGCATCTGAAGTGCGCGGGGCCGTCGAACTGGGGCCGCAGCGTCGAAGTGCTGAAGTCGCTGGAAAGCGCGAGCCGTTTGCAGCCGATCGGTTGCGATTGCTATCCGTACAACCGCAGTTCGTCGACGCTCGATCTGAAACAGGTGACGGGTGATATCGACATCACGATTACGTGGTCGGAGCCGCATCCGGAGATGGCGGGCAAGCTCGTGAAGGAGATTGCCGCGCAGTGGGGCGTCACGCAGCAGGAAGCGGGCAAGTGCCTGCAACCGGCGGGCGCGGTGTATCACAACATGTCCGAAGACGACGTGCGGCGCATCCTTTCGCATCCCGCGACCATGGTCGGCTCGGATGGTTTGCCGAATGATCCGCTGCCGCATCCGCGCTTGTGGGGCGCATTCCCGCGCGTGCTCGGCCACTATGCGCGCGACGCGGGTTTGCTGCCGCTCGAAGAGGCGGTGCGCAAGATGACCAGCCTGTCGGCGCGGCGCTTTGGGCTGGCGCAGCGCGGCGAGGTGCATATCGGCTATTACGCTGATCTGGTGTTGTTCGACCCGGCCAAAGTGCGCGATGCGGCGACGTTCGAAAAGCCGCAGCAGGCCGCCGACGGTATCGACGCGGTGTGGGTGAACGGCGTGCTGTCGTACCGCGATGGCGAAGTGACGGGCGAGCGCGCCGGTCGCTTCGTGGCGCGTGGGGCGGCGTCGAAGGGTGACGCGCACGGCGCGTTCTGAATTTTTGATCGATTGATTGCGGCGCGCGGGGCGATTCTGCCGAACGCGCGTCGGACCATTTAAGGAGTGGAGTGATGAAGCGATATGGTGTTGAAGGCGGGAAGGGAACGGGCGGTCAGCATATGCCGTTTGCACGTGCGGTCGAAGCGGACGGCTGGCTGTTCGTGTCCGGCCAGACGCCGATGGAAAACGGCGAAGTGATCAATGGCGGCATCGTCGAGCAATCGCACAAGGCGATTCAGAATGTGTTCGCGATTCTGAAGGAAGCCGGCTATGGCGCGGAGCATGTGGTCCGCTGCGGCGTGTGGCTGGACGATCCGCGCGACTTCGCGTCGTTCAACAAGGTGTTCCGCGAGTACTTCGGCGAGAACCCGCCGGCGCGCGCCTGCGTGGTTTCTTCGATGGTGATCGATTGCCGGGTCGAAGTGGATTGCGTGGCTTATAAAAAGCCCACGGCGTGACCCTGAAGATTTAACTGGTTTTCGCTGTTCGCCGCGGATTTGCACCGGCATCCGCGGCGAACAGCCTGCTGCTTCTTACTGTCGAGCCAGCCGCATATTGTCCGGCATCGGCAAGTTGTAGTTCGTGCGGAACGGATTGATGTCCAACCCGCCGCGACGCGTGTAGCGCGCATACACCGCAAGCTTCACCGGCTTGCAGGCCTTCAGCACGTCGACGAAAATCCGTTCGACACACTGCTCGTGAAACCCTGTGTGATTCCGGTACGAGATGATGTAGCGCAGCAAGCCCGCGTGATCGATCTGCGGGCCCACGTAGTGAATCTGCACGCTGCCCCAATCGGGCTGCCCCGTTACCGGGCAATTCGATTTCAGCAAGTTGGAGAACACCGTTTCTTCGACCGGCGCTTCATGCAGCGCCGCTTTCAGCAAAGACGCGTCCGGCTGATAGATATCGGTATCCAGATCCAGCCGGTCCAGCGACAAGCCTTCGAATTCTTCCATTCGCAATTTGCCAAACTCGTACGGCGCCGCCAGATGAACGGAAACCGTCGCGCCGCACGACGCGGACACGTCGCGCCTGATCGTGTCGCGCACCGCGTCCATCGACTCGAATGCGGTCTGCGCGAACGAACCGAGATACAGCTTGAACGACTTCGACTCGACGATATTCGGCGAATCCGCCGGCACGAAGAAAGTCGCCACCGCGATTTGCGGCTTGCCGCGCGCGTTCAGCCAGGACAGCTCATAAGCATTCCAGATGTCCGTGCCGAAGAACGGCAACTGCGCGCCGATGCCGATCGCCTCGCGCGCATTTTTTCGCGCGATCGGAAACAGCAGCGACGCGTCGTATTGTTCGGTGTAAGTGGAGGCCTTACCCAGCGGGGATTGTTCGGGTGTCATGATGCGTTCACGATGCCACTCATCACATGCCCCGTCGCCGTCACGACGCGGGCCGATTCGCAGTGGCCAATTTGGTCGTCGAAGAAAAAGTCCGGCTCGAACTCGCGCAGAAATGCGCTCTTGTCGAGGCCGCCGAGGAACATCGCTTCGTCGATTTCGATGTTCCACGCCATCAGGGTACGGATCGCGCGCTCGTGCGCGGGCGCCGAGCGCGCCGTCACCAATGCCGTACGAATATGCATGGGCGCGGCTTCGTCCGCGAGTTTTTGCAGCCGGTGCAGTGCTTCGAGCAACGGCTTCAGAGGGCCGTCCGCGAGCGGCAGATCCTTGTTGTGAATCTCGTGGCCGACAAAGGCGCGCAAACCGTCTTTCTGGAACACGCGCTCGGCCTCGTCGGAAAACAGTACGGCGTCGCCGTCGAAGGCAATGCGGATCTCGTCCGGATACTTGCTCGCCATTTTCGCCGATTCCGGCAATACGCGCGCGGCGGGAAATCCGGCGGCGAGCGCGTCGCGCACGTCCTGCTGATTCGCCGATAGAAACAGCGACGCGTTCAGCGGCTTCAGGTAGCCGAACGGCGCGCGCCCACGCGTGAACACGCCGCGTTCGATGGCAAGCCCATATTCGCGGCACGAATGGAACGCGCGCAGTCCGCTGATCGGATCGCTGCGCGAGAGAATCACCACTTCGACGCGGTGGCCGCCCGCGTTCAATGCCAGCAGCTTGCGGATTAGCGGGAATGCCACGCCCGGTTTGGCGGGTACGGCGAGGCGGTCGCGCTGCAGCGCTTCATAGGCTTGCAGGTTGCCTTCCTCGTACACGCTGTTCTCTTCCTCGAAGTCGAACAGCGCGCGCGACGAGATTGCCACCACCAATTTGTCGACAAGCGAAAGAGCCATCTGCGCGTTTCAGTCCTAAGTGCGGTTAATCAAGCGAGAAACAGGCGATACACCGGATTCCGCGTCTCTTCCCAGTTCGGATAACCGAGCGTGGCGAGAAACTGTTCGAACGCCGCGTTCTCGCTCTCCGGCACCTGGATGCCGACCAGAATCGAGCTGT
>Ga0255336_102033_pt1 | contig 11455 bp, 9 predicted proteins | sample MeOH1_35cm_T3_17_FD_189102 | JGI IMG/M metagenome (GOLD analysis project Ga0255336, IMG submission 189102) | Sandy soil microbial communities from University of British Columbia, Vancouver, Canada - MeOH1_35cm_T3_179 | ecosystem: Engineered > Artificial ecosystem > Sand microcosm > Unclassified ...
TATCGTCTGAGATCACGCAAGGTCGAAGCGATCAAGGTTCATCACCTTGTCCCAGGCCGCTACAAAGTCATGGACAAACTTCTCCTGCGCATCCGAACTTCCATAGACTTCAGCCAAGGCCCGGAGCTGGGCGTGTGAGCCGAAGATCAGATCGACACGACTACCGGTCCACTTCAGTTCATCCGTCGCGCGATCTCGCCCTTCAAACACGTCCTTGGCATCCGATACCGCCGTCCACTCCGTGCCCATATCAAGCAGGTTCACGAAGAAGTCGTTAGTCAGCGTCGCCGGCCGCTTGGTAAAGACTCCGTGTTGGGCCTGTCCATAGTTGGCGTTCAAGACACGCAGGCCGCCCACGAGCACCGTCATCTCCGGCGCGCTCAGCGTTAGCAGTTGCGCCTTATCAACCAGCAAGGCCTCCGCCGATACGGAGAATTTACCCTTGAGGTAGTTGCGGAAGCCGTCCGCGATCGGTTCGAGCACGGCGAAGGCATCCACATCGGTTTGCGCCTGCGAGGCGTCCATGCGTCCCGGCGCGAAGGGAACCGTTACCGCATGACCGGCATTTTTCGCCGCTTGCTCAACACCTGCGCAACCAGCCAACACGATCAGGTCGGCGAGCGAGACCTTCTTGCCTCCGGACTGGGCGCTGTTGAACTCGCTCTGGATACCCGTGAGGGTATCCAGCACCTTCGCCAGGTGGGCCGGCTGGTTGACTTCCCAATCCTTCTGCGGCGCGAGGCGAATGCGGGCACCGTCTGCACCGCCACGTTTGTCGGAGCCACGGAAGGTGGAGGCCGACGCCCAGGCGACCGAAACCAGCTGCGAGACGGACAGCCCTGAAGCCAGGATCTTGCCCTTGAGGGCGGCAATGTCCTGCTCACCGATCGGATCATGATTGACCGCAGGGATGGGGTCTTGCCAGATCAGTTCTTCTGCCGGAACTTCCGGGCCGAGATAGCGTGCGCGCGGACCCATGTCGCGGTGCGTCAGCTTGAACCACGCCCGCGCGAACGCATCGGCTAACTGATCCGGATTCTCGTAGAAGCGCCTTGAAATTTTTTCGTAAGCAGGATCGAATCGTAACGAGAGGTCGGTTGTCAGCATGGAGGGTGCATGGTGCTTGGACGGGTCGTGCGCATCCGGGATGGCGCCTGCCCCTGCGTCGCCCTTCGGCTTCCATTGATGCGCACCGGCAGGACTCTTCGTCAGTTCCCATTCGTAGCCGAACAGGTTTTTAAAGAAGTCATTGCTCCACTTCGTTGGCGTAGTGCTCCAGGTGACTTCCAGGCCGCTGGAGATGGCGTCACCGCCCGAGCCCGTGCCAAAGCTGCTCTTCCAGCCGAGGCCCTGCTGCTCGATGCTGGCCGCTTCCGGCACGGGCCCCACGTGGGTCGCGGGACCGGCACCGTGGGTTTTGCCGAAGGTGTGGCCGCCCGCGATGAGCGCAACCGTCTCTTCGTCGTTCATCGCCATGCGAGCAAAAGTCTCGCGAATATCCGTAGCCGCTGCGACCGGATCCGGGTTGCCGTTTGGGCCTTCCGGGTTGACGTAAATCAGACCCATCTGCACGGCAGCGAGGGGATTGTCGAGGTCGCGCACGCCTGAGTAGCGTTTGTCACCACCCAGCCAGGCGGTTTCCGAACCCCAGTAGACGTCTTCTTCCGGCTCCCACACGTCCGGGCGTCCGCCGCCGAAACCAAAGGTCTTGAATCCCATTGACTCCAGCGCGACGTTGCCAGTGAGAATGATGAGGTCGGCCCATGAGATTTTCCGGCCATATTTCTGCTTGATCGGCCAGATTAGCCTGCGTGCCTTGTCGAGGCTGACGTTGTCGGGCCAACTGTTGAGGGGCGCGAAGCGCTGCTGGCCGGCACCGGCGCCGCCACGACCGTCACCGGTGCGATACGTGCCGGCGCTGTGCCATGCCATGCGAATGAAAAAAGGTCCGTAGTGGCCAAAGTCCGCCGGCCACCAGTCCTGTGAGTCGGTCATCAGCGCCAGCAGATCCTTCTTCACGGCCGCCAGGTCGAGACTCTTGAACGCATCAGCGTAGTTGAAGTCCTTGTCCATCGGGTCGGACAGGGACGAGTGTTGATGCAGGATTTTCAGATTCAGTTGATTGGGCCACCAGTCTCGGTTCGACGTACCGTCGCCAGCGGTGTGGTTAAACGGACACTTCGCTTCAGTCGACATGTGCTTGCTCCTTGGATCGTTTGTACTCAACTGCTCGGCTTCGTTTAGAGTTCGGGCAGTGGCCTTACATGCTAACGTCTCGCAACTTAGGCCGGAAATAGGTTTATTTGATGGCGATGCATCAAAAAACCTAAGGCCAAGGTCTTGCCGTCGTTTCCGGTTAATGCCGTGGAGTAGCCGGAAAGGAGCGTTAGCTAAGAACGGTTCTGGTCATTCGACCCACCTCGAAATCGGCGCTGCAGTACGTGCGATAACTAAATATAAGCGCGTTCTGTAGATTGTGGTCGATTGATAGTGGCTCCGCAGTTAGAACGCCTTCGTGGGCGTACATCGCTTCGACACGCGCGACGACGATTGCAAAGCCCTCCGGCTCGCCGTAGACGAATGCCATGCTTTCGACTACGGCGTCCATTCGTAACGCACACTCCTCAATTCGAAGTCGTACCGCCTCCGCGGCAGCGCGACCGCCTGAACCCACCCCAAATTCCCGCCAAAAAATCAGGGTAAGTCCTGAAGAAAACATCAGACGTCTGATGTATCTTGCATCAAGACAACCCAAAAGAACGAGCCATGCGCCTTAGTGTCGAGCGATCGATGAGCGAGAAAATACAGGAATCCCTGCTCACCATGATTCGTGAAAAGGCGCTTAAGCCCGGCGATCAGATTCCTACTGAAATAGAGCTTTGCGAGCAACTTGGCGTAGGGCGCTCCAGCCTGCGCGAGGCCGTGGCGCAGATGATTTCCCATGGGCTTTTATTGCGCATACAGGGCCGGGGTACCTTCGTCAGACAAATTGCTTTAAAGCTGGAAGGCGGTCTGGATGATCTGATGTCCGTAACCGACATGATCAAGAGCGTCGGAGCGATTCCCTCGACCAGCCGTTTGCAGATAAAACCCATTGCCGCCTCGGAGAGCTTGGCGCAAAAACTGGCTTTGCAAGTGGGCGACCCTTGTGTGCGGATCGAACGAGTAAGGTGGGCTGATGACGCCATTGCAGCGTATTGCATCGACATCGTGCCGAAGGCTTTGTACGACGCAGCCAATAGCGATCTGGGCGAGTCCTTGTTCGCCATGTTTGAGCGCACCGGGCTTCGCCTGTCGCATACGCATAGCTCCATTCAACCGACGATCCTGACCTCAAGGGATTTGCCCGAGTTGCGGGAAGGGGTCGGTCTGTTCCTGCTGCTCGATGAAGTGGACTTCGACGACACGGGCAAACCCATCTGTTACAGCAACGACTACTACAACACCAGCATCTTCAAGTTCGATCTGGTGCGCAAGCGCCGCTAAGTACGTCGCTAACTAAGCCACTAAGCCTGATGAGGTCCGCGGAGGAGACACCGATGGAATTTGAAGCGTTGAATTCTGCTGAATTGACGGCTTACCTTAGAGGCGTTCCGGCAGTGCGCGAGTTGCTCGGCGATACCAGCGAGCTGGACGTTGTCGAAGTCGGCGATGGCAATCTGAACTTCGTTTATTTCGTGAGTAACAGCCAGTCGCCGGAAAAAAGCGTCGTCGTCAAACAAGCGCCACCTTTTCTTCGTCTGGTAGGAACGAGCTGGCCGCTAACGCGGCAGCGCATGGAGCATGAGGTGGCAGCACTGCGCCGCTTCGGCGCTTTATGTCCCCAACACGTACCGCAGGTTTATCACGCAGACAGCAAGCTGTTCCTGATGGTCATGCAGCATTTGTCCTCGCACAAGATCCTGCGCCAAGGCTTGATGGAAGGTATCGTTTATCCGAAGTTGGGCGATCATCTTTCCACTTATCTGGCTCATACGCTGTTCTTCTGTTCGGATCTTTTTCTCGCGCCGCATGTGAAGAAGGAGGCCGTCAGCGCGGCCGTCAATAGCGAGCTGTGCAAGATCACCGAGGACCTGGTCTTTACCTATCCGTTCGAAGATCATCCTTCGAACAGCTATAGCCCGGCTTTGCCTCAGTCGGCGATAGACCGGCTCAGGACGTCAGAGGCACTGCGTATTGCAGTGGCGGAAATGAAGTGGGCCTTCATGAACCACGCAGAGAGTTTGCTGCATGGCGACCTGCATACCGGATCGATCATGATCAGTCAGGACGAGACCTTCGTGATCGACCCGGAGTTCGCTTTCTACGGGCCTATGGGTTTCGATGTCGGCGCGATCCTGGCGAATCTGTGGCTAGCCTACTTTTCTCGCGACTGGCATGGGCGCGCGGAAGGCGAGGATCCTGAACGCTATCAGCAATGGCTGCTTGAACAGGTCGCTCAAATCTGGAATGGATTCTCGGATAAGTTCCTGAATCTCTGGCGCGATCAGGAGAGCCGCAGCAAGCGGCATTTCATCGGCGACGATCCTGACGAAAAGTGCTCGGAAGCATTTCGAAGCCATTTCATGCGGCGGCTGTTTGCGGACACACTCGGTTTTGCCGGTTGCAAGATGATTCGCCGGATTGTGGGGATGGCGAAGGTCGCGGAGATCACGCGCATTCCCGACGAAGCGGCACGCGCAGCTATTGAGGTGCGTTGTCTGAAATTTGCCGAAGCCTTGTTGGTGCAACGTCAGCAGTTCGACAGCCTCGACGAGGTTCTGGCTCAGGCAAGAACCATTCGAGCGCAGCGCGAGAATTGAATGTGAGCCCTTTACCCGGTATCGATACCGGCACCTCGAATCAGGACAATGTAATTCAATCCGGAGAACTCATGGTTTCACAGTCGCCTTTCGCAGCCCTTCCGGCGACTCTTGCCTGGCAAGAGGACGGCTTGTATCTTCTGGACCAGACGCGTTTGCCGCAGGAAATTGTGGTCGAGAGAATAAGCGAGGTGGAAGAAGTATGGCGCTGGATTCATGAGTTGCGGGTGCGCGGCGCACCGGCGATCGGGGTCGCTGCAGCCTATGGTTTGTGTGTGGCTATGCAACCCTTGCGGCACCTTTCAATGCGGGATTTTCAGGCGCAGTTGACGCAGCAGGCCAGTTTCCTGGACTCGGCGCGGCCTACTGCGGTGAATTTAAGCTGGAGCCTCAAGCGCATGTTAAGGGCTGCGGAAAGCTCGGGCGCGCAAGACTCTGCTGCTTTATACGACGTGCTGGTTGCGGAGGCCACGGAGATTCACACCGAGGATCAAGCGCTTTGCGCCGGCATCGGCACGCATGGCTTGTCCCTGATCACGCCCGGTTGCGGCGTGCTGACCCATTGCAATGCGGGTGCGTTGGCTACAACCGGAGTGGGCACCGCGACTGCGCCGATCTACATGGCGCATCGACAGGGGGTGCCGTTCCGTGTGTTCGCCGACGAAACGCGTCCCTTGCTGCAAGGTTCGCGTCTGACCGCCTTTGAACTACAAAGAGCGGGCGTAGACGTGACGCTGATCACCGACAGCATGGCGGCTTCGATCATGGCGCAAGGGTTGGTGAACCTGGTGATTGTAGGCACGGACCGGGTGGCGGCTAACGGTGACTTCGCCAACAAGATCGGCACGCTGAGCGTCGCCATTGCCGCGCGCTATTTCGGCATCCCTTTCTATGTGGCGTGTCCGTCGTCAACGCTCGACCTGTTGACGGCGAACGGCGCCGGCATTGTGATTGAAGAGCGGAAAGACCATGAAGTGACGCATGTGGCGGGTCAGCCTACCGCGCCTGTCGATATCAAAGTGCGCAACCCGGCTTTCGATGTCACGCCTCATGATCTGGTGACCGGTTTCATCACCGAACGAGGGATTGTCCAACAGCCCTTCGATAAAAACTTCGCCGCACTGTTTGCATCCGGCGGGGGTGCGTTGTGAAGAGCATGGTGGAAGCCGAGACCGCTTTACGCAGGGAAGTGATCGAGACGGCTCTCGAGATGGAGCGTCTCGGTATCAATCAGGGAACCTCTGGAAACATCAGTGCACGTTGGCGGGATGGCTTGCTGATCACGCCGAGTGGCGTTCCGTATGCGGACCTGAAAACGCGGGATATCGTCTGGTTGCCGCTTGATGTGAGCGACGGCGCAGACGTGTTCCAGCAAAGCCGGCCATCGACGGAATGGCGGTTTCATCGCGACATCCTGTGTTCGCGGCCCGAGATCAATGCGGTGGTGCATACGCATTCGAATGCGGCTACGGCGATGGCGATTCACAACCGCGATATTCCCCCGCACCACTACATGGTGGCGGTTGCCGGCGGCAATTCCATTCGGTGCGCGCCGTATGCAACATTCGGTAGCCAGGCGCTGTCCGCTCATGCCATTACCGCTTTGAAGGATCGTACGGCGTGCCTGCTCGCGCACCACGGCGTGATCGCTCTTGGACATGATCTCGCCCGCGCGTTGTGGCTGGCTAACGAAGTGGAAGTCCTCGCGCAACAGTATCTGCTGGCTTGCCAGCTCGGAACGCCGCCGCTCCTTTCCGATGAGGCAATCAACGAGGTCATCGAAAAATTCAAGGGATATGGTTTGCGCCGGACGTCTGAACCGGATGCGGGTTGACGGCGATAGGTGTGGAAGCGATTGGACGTAATTTGCGGTGGCACGATTCTGATGTAGGTGAACGCCGGGCACCAACAACCTCTGGCGGATTGAGCTAGTCGAAGCAAGCACATGGAACAGATGCAAGTCATCTCATACTGCTTTTAAAACTTGAACAACGGAGACGGTTATGGCTTGGAATTCAGAAAGGTTCGACAGATGGTCGAAGGTCGGCGCATCGGCGGGTGCAGTCGTGCTTTGCGCGGCTGCCGCGCTAAGCGGTTGCTCGAAGAATGAATCGTCGACTACGGCATCGACGGATGCAGGAGCGAGCGCCGCGGCAAGCGCGGCACCGGTAGCGGCAGCGGGCGGTGGCAAGGTCAAGGTCGGCTTTTCAGTTTCCACCTTGAACAACGCATTTTTTGTCGGCTTGAAAGCAGGGGTCGAGAAGGGCTCCAAAGCGCAGGGCTTCGATCTCGTTCAGACCAATGCCAACGGCGACGCACAGCAACAGGTCAACGACGCCATCAACCTGCTGAGCCAGGGTGTGACGGCACTGGTGCTCAATCCGATCGATTCGAAAGCGATTATCCCCGCTGTCGAGAAAGCGAACTCGATGGGTATTCCCGTGTTCACGCTGGACCGTGGTTCGGACGGCGGCAAGGTCACGTCCTTCGTGGCGTCGGACAACGTGGCGCTCGGTGCGACTGCCGCGAAGTGGATCGCGGACCAGTTGACGAAGCGCTATGGCTCCGCGAAAGGCAATGTGGTCGACCTGATCGGACTGGTCGGCACCACGGCTGCCACCGACCGCGAAAAGGGCTTTAGCGATGCGATCGCCAAGTATCCGGACATCAAGGTGGTTGCACGTCAGGAAGGCGCGTTCGACCAGGAAAAATCGCTCAATGCGATGACGAACATCCTGCAAAAGTACCCGCAGATCGATGCGGTTTTCGGCGCAAACGACGACAACACCGTGGGCGCGGAGAAGGCGATCGACAACGCGGGACGTTACAAGCCGCTTGGCGACAAGGACCACATCATGGTCATCGGCGCGGACGGCACGGCGCAGGCGCTCTCCGCTATTCGGGCGGGCAAGCAGGACGCGACCATTTCGCAGAACCCTATCGAGATGTCAGCGAAGGCGCTGAGCTTTATCGCTGATTACAGCGCCAAGCAGTCCGTTCCAGCGAACTATGCATGGCCGACCTTGCTGATCGACAAGGGCAACATCGATTCGGATGAGACCAAGAAGTACGGCCTCTGGTCCGAGCAGGTCAGTCAATAAGCGGCCAATGCGCGCTCTTCGGCGATGGGGAGCGCGCACTCGCATGTGCATGTGAAATTCAGTTGAGACCCGAACATGAAGAGTGAGAGGGGTTCCGAGCTACACGTCAGCGATCAGGCCGCGGCCACGGCTACTGCGCCGCCGCTGTTGCGCATGGAAGGCATCGTCAAGAGCTTCCCCGGCGTTAAGGCGCTACGCGGTGTCAGTCTCGAGTTGCAGGCCGGTCACGTGATGGCCATCGTCGGTGAGAACGGTGCCGGAAAATCGTCGCTGATCAAGACGCTTTCCGGCGCTTACGAGCCGGACGAAGGCACGATCGAAATCAACGGCCGGCCGCTGGCGCGCGGCACCCATGCCGCCATCGACGCAGGCGTGGCCGTGATCTATCAGGAGCTTTCGCTGATCAACGACATGACGGTCGCGGAGAACCTGTTTCTCGGCCGCATGCCTTCGCGCAGCGGTTTGGTGTTGCGCAAGCAGGCCAATGAAATGGCGCGGACGGCGCTAGCGCAAGTCGGCCTCGAAGGTGTCTCGCCGTCCATGCGACTGGGCGACCTGCCCTTGAATAAACGCCAGCTTGTCGAGGTCGCAAAGGCGCTGGCGCGCGACGCACGCATTCTCGTGATGGACGAACCCACCGCTGCGCTGCAACGTGGCGACATCGCGAATCTCTACGCCGTGGTCCGGCGTTTGCGTGCAGCTGGCATGGGCATCATCTTTATCTCGCACCATCTTGAAGAGGTGTTCGAGCTGGCGGATTCGGCCGTTGTCATGCGCGACGGCGCGACCGTCGGCGCACGTCCCATGGCGCAGTGGACCGAACAGGATCTGGTGCAGGCAATGGTCGCCCGCAATCTCGATTCGTTCTATCCGTGGGAGCCGCGCGACTATGGCCCGGTGGTGCTGGAGGTGCGCAATCTTGCCAGCCCGCCGATGCTGCGCAACGCGAGCTTCAGCGTGCGCGCAGGAGAAATCGTGGGTATTGCCGGCATTGCGGGCGCGGGGCGCACCGAGTTGCTCAAGGCGATTTTTGGCGCACTGCCGCTAAGCGGCGGAGAAGTTTTGATACGCGGTCAGAGGGTGTTCATCGGATCGCCCGCGCAAGGCGTGCGCAACGGGCTTGTTTATACGTCCGAGGATCGAAAGCTCGAAGGGCTCGTGCTCGATGCGAGTATCGAAGAAAACGTCGCGCTCTCCAGCTTGCTTGCGCTCGCTACGGGTGGCTTCGTCAGCAACGCGAAGAAGCGCAAACTCGCGCAGGAAGCGAGCACGCGTTTTGGCGTGCGTGCGTCGTCGGTCACGCAGATCACCGGAAACCTGTCGGGTGGCAACCAGCAGAAGGTCATTCTCGGCCGCGCGACCGCGACGCAGCCTGCAGTGATCATGCTGGACGAACCCACGCGAGGTATCGATGTCGGCGCGAAAACCGAGATCTACGCGCATATGGTTTCGATGGCGCGCGCAGGCGCCGCCGTCATCATGGTCAGTTCGGAATTGCCGGAACTGCTGGGCATGTCGGATCGGGTACTCGTGATGTACCGGGGCAATATCGTGACCGAGATTCCACGCGAGCAGGCGGATTCCGAAGCGGTTATTCAGTGGGCAACAACAGGAGTAGGGGCATGACCTCCACGGCAGCGAATCAGGCGGATTCGGACGCGCTCCCCCGCCGCATCATCCGGCAGTTGCGAAGCGGTCTCGGCCCGTTGCTCGCGGCGCTGATCCTGATCTGTATCGGCTTGTCGGTTGCATCGCCGGAGTTCCTGACTACCAGCACGCTCACCAACATCATGGTGCAGGTGTCGGTGGTGGGCATTGCGGCGGTCGGCGGCACGTTCGTGATCATTACATCGGGCATCGATCTTTCCGTAGGCTCGCTGGTCGCTTTGAGCGGCATGGTCGCGGCCACCGTCATGGCCGGCTCGAGTCCCGACAACGTGGTTCTCGGTCTCGCCGGTTTAGGCGTGGCGTTGGCGATGGGCGCTTTGGTCGGCGCGTTGAACGGCTTGTCGGTTGCGTGGCTGAGGCTCGTGCCGTTCATCGTGACGCTCGCGATGATGGCGATGGCACGCGGCCTCACGCTTGCCATCTCGGATGGGCGGACCAAGTTCGATTTTCCGAATACGTTCACGGCGTTCGGCGCCAAGACACTGGCAGGCCTGCCGGCACCGATGATCGTCATGCTGGTGGTGTTCGTGATCGGTCATGTGCTGCTGCGCAAGACGACCTTCGGGCATCAGGTGTTCGCAGTCGGCGGCAACAAAGAAGCGGCGCGCCTTGCCGGTATCCCGGTGAATCGGGTGATCTTCCTCACCTACACGCTGGCCGGAGTGACGGCGGCCATAGCAGGCATTGTGCTGGCGGGGAGGCTCAACTCGGCGCTGCCGTCGGCGGCTAACGGGCTGGAATTGCAGGTGATTGCAGGCGTTGTGATCGGCGGTACGTCGCTTGCCGGAGGCCGTGGTTCGATCGTTGGGACCTTCATCGGCGTGGTGCTGATCGGCGTGATCAATGTCGGCTTGTCGCTGCTTGGCGTGAATCCGTTCTGGACGCAATTCATTCAGGGCGGCGTCATTTTTGCCGCGGTCCTGCTCGATGCAGTCAGCCAGCGACGCAAGCTCTGAGCGCAGGAACTTGGACCGAAGGACTATAGAACCCCGCGCGGTCAGGCAAATTCACCCCGAACGTGCCGCGCTTCAAGGAGACTCAACCCGTGAAAAAGATCATCAATCAGCCCGAGAATTTTGTCGACGAAGTAATCGATGCGTTGCTGCTCGCGCACCCCGGCTGGATCAAGGCGGCGACCGCAGACCGCCGCGCGCTGGTGCGCGCGGACGCGCCCAAGCAAGGTCGCGTGGGCATCGTCACGGGGGGCGGCTCGGGTCACATGCCGGGTTTCCTGGGTTACGTGGGAGAAGGGCTGTGCGGCGGCGTGGCCGTGGGTAATGTGTTTTCGTCGCCATCGTCCGAGCAGATCTTCGAGGCGACCAAGGCCGTGAACGGCGGTGCGGGCGTGCTGTACGTGTATGGCAATTACGGTGGCGATGTCTTCAACTTCGACCTTGCGTCCGACATGGCCGAGCTCGAAGGTATCGACATCAAGACCGTGGTCCTGACCGACGACGTAGCCTCCGCGCCGGCCGAGCGCAGCGCGGACCGGCGCGGCGTGGCCGGCATGGTGTTTGCATTCAAGTGCGGGGGCGCGGCGGCCGAGCGGGGCGACTCGCTCGATGAAGTGGCGCGCATTACGGGCAAGGCGAATAGCCGGAGCCGCACGATGGGTGTGGGGCTGTCACCCACTATTCTTCCCGCCGCGGGCAAGCCTACGTTCACGCTGCCTGAAGGCGAGATGGAGATCGGTATCGGCATTCATGGAGAGCCCGGCTCGCATCGCGGCAAGCTGGAAACGGCCGATGAAATTGCGGACCGGCTCACCGGCACGATCTTGCGCGATCTCGCTCTGCCTAAAGGCTCCCGCGTCGCCATCCTGGTGAACGGGCTGGGTGCGACCCCGCTGGAGGAGCTTTATGTGTTGTATCGGCGAGCGGCCGG
>Ga0255336_102034_pt1 | contig 11451 bp, 11 predicted proteins | sample MeOH1_35cm_T3_17_FD_189102 | JGI IMG/M metagenome (GOLD analysis project Ga0255336, IMG submission 189102) | Sandy soil microbial communities from University of British Columbia, Vancouver, Canada - MeOH1_35cm_T3_179 | ecosystem: Engineered > Artificial ecosystem > Sand microcosm > Unclassified ...
GTCTTTTAGGTATGGAAAGTATAGAAAAGATGAAAAGACAAGGTGCAAAGGGTCTGTGCTCAGGTAAATTTGCTGAAAACCTTACTACTGAAGGTATTGTACTTTATGAACTTCCAGTGGGAAGTAAGTTAAAGATAGGTGAAGTGCTTATGGAAGTAACACAAATAGGTAAGGAATGTCATTTTGGCTGTGAAATTCGCAATCTTATTGGTGATTGTATAATGCCTAGAGAAGGGATTTTTACAAGAGTTTTATCAGAAGGCTGGATTAAACCTGGAGATGAAATTGTCATTGTTGAATAAAAAATGACATTGAACTTGAGACACACATGCGCTGTGGTAACGCTAAGGTTTTGACATTGTACATATGGAAATCTGAATACACATAATTTGATTATTTTTGAATAATAATTAAATCTTTTGTGTGTTCTGTGAATTCCGCTGTTTCAGTGTCTAATTTTTTTATTGGATATATTATTTTTATAGTCTATAATATGGAAGGGTATAATATCAAATGAAGAGGGTGAAAGTATGCTTGAAAGACTTCAAAAGTTTATGGCAGAAAGTGGAGTGGCTTCAAGAAGGAAAAGTGAAGAAATTATTCTTTCCGGTAGAGTAAGGGTAAATGATAAGGTAATAAATGAACTTGGATATAAGATAGATATTGATATAGATAAAATCTATGTAGATAATAAGCTTGTAAAAAAGGAAGAAAATATGGTGTACATCGCTTTAAATAAGCCCATCAAATATATTTCCTCTGTAAGGGATGAAAGAGGTAGAAAAACCATATTAGACCTTATTAAGGTTGAAGAAAGAATATATCCTATTGGAAGATTGGATTATGATACCTCTGGCTTAATATTACTAACAAATGATGGCGAGGTTTATAATAAGGTTATCCATCCAAGACAAGAGGTTAAAAAAGTATATATTGCTGAAATACATGGTATTCCTACTAATGAAGAAATAAGGAGGTTCTGCAGTGGGGTTGATATTGGAGGCTATATTACCGCAGATGCAGAATTTCAAATCATTAAAAAGGATAAGTTTAATTCTACAGCAGAGATTATCATTCATGAGGGTAAAAACAGGCAGGTTAGAAAAATGTGTGATGCCATAAATCATCCTGTTATTACACTTAAAAGAATTTCAATTGGAAGTATTAAACTTGGAGAATTAAAGCTAGGAAACTATAGACATCTTAGTAATTCAGAGGTGGATTATTTAAAGAACTTGTAAAGTAGTTTAATTTAATAATATGATTATAACATTTTTTATTCAATATTGAGAATCAACATTTAAGGAGAGTAAGTCATTGTATAAATATGTAGGAGACTTAAGCAATTTAGCACATAATATTATTAAAAATTATTGCTTAGAATTTGAGGCAGCCATAGATGCTACTTTAGGAAATGGATATGATTCGGATTTTCTAAGCACCACCTTTAATAAAGTGTTTTGCTTTGAAATTCAGGAAGCTGCTATTGATAGTTATAAAGCACGTAAAAAAGAAAATGTAACAATTATTAGTGATTCACATGAGAATCTATTAAGCCATATAAATGTTATGGTTGATTGTGTAATATACAACTTAGGATATTTGCCAGGTGGTGATAAAAACATAACTACTAAGGCTGATACCACTATAGAAAGTATAAAACAAGCACTGAAAATTTTAAAGCCTGGTGGAATTATAAGCATATCCATATATGTTGGACATAATGAAGGAGAAGTAGAAAAGGACAAAATTATACAATTTGTCAATGATTTACCTAAAAATGAATTCGGAGCAATGCTGCACACCTATATTAATAGAAATAACAAAGCACCTATGTTATTAATAATTGAAAAAAATCAAAAAATAAAATAATTATAGCTAAATTATTGAAAAATCTAAAGTTTGAAGTTGAAAATTTATTGGAAAGATAATAAGCAATTGAAAGTTGTATTGATAAATTCTGCAATAGATGTTAAAATGAAATAAATCATGCACTTTTATGTAACTTTTAAAAGAAAGGAATGTAGAAAATGGAAGAAAATAAACAAGATCTTATGAGAACGATTCAAATGAAATTTCCAAGATTAAGTAAAGGCCAAAAATTAATTGCAGAATATATTTTAAAACATTACGATAAGGCGGCTTTTATGACTGCAGCTAAGTTGGGGATAAGTGTTGGTGTAAGTGAATCAACAGTGGTTAGATTTGCAAATGAACTGGGATTTAGCGGATATCCAAAGCTTCAAAAAGCTCTTCAGGAGCTAATAAAAACGCGTTTAACAACTGTGCAGAGAATTGAATTATCTAACGATTATGTAAGCGAAGAAAGCGCGCTAAAGGGTGTTTTGAAATCTGACATGGAAAATATAAGAGCTACTTTAGAGAAAATAAACAATAGAACCTTCGAAGAAGTGGTAAACAGTATTTTTGAAGCTAAAAAGATATACATAATAGGACTTAGAAGTTCTACTGCAATTGCAGAATTTTTTGGATTCTATTTGAATTTAATATTAGATAATGTAAAGGTAGTTGGCTATGGAATTAGTGATATTTTTGAGCAGATACTAAATATATCAGAAGATGATTTAGTAATAGGAATTGGTTTTCCTAGATATGCTTCAAGAACAATTGAAGCCCTTAACTTTGCTCACAACAGGGGAACAAAGGTTGTTGCTATTACAGATAGCCTTTTATCACCACTAGCCTCTAAAGCTGATTATACTTTAATTGCTCAAAGCAATATGGCTTCTTTTGTAGATTCCTTAGTTGCTCCATTAAGCGTTATTAATGCCTTAATAATAGCAGTTGGTTTAAGGGAAAAAGAAAAAATATCAAAAACCTTTAATGACTTAGAAAATATTTGGGAAGAATATCAGGTGTATTCTTATGTAGATAAGGATGAAAACAATAATCTTTAAAAATTCCTTTTTATTATTTAAATATTTTCAAAAAAAAGAAGGAATATTGCAATCTTTATAGAATAGTATATAAAGAAAGCAATTTTACATTCATTTATCATTCATCAATGAAATATTACATTCATTTAGGAGGTATTTTACAATGTCAAATGAAAAATTAAGCTCTAAAGATTACATTGCACAGGTTATTGAAAACGTTAAGAAAAGAAATTCAAATGAACCAGAATTTTTACAAACTGTTGAAGAAGTTTTAGGATCTTTGGCGCCTGTATTAGACAAACATCCAGAATATATGGAAGAAAACCTTCTTGAAAGATTCTGTGAGCCAGAAAGACAAATTATGTTTAGGGTTCCATGGGTAGATGATGCTGGTAAGGTACAAGTTAATCGTGGATTTAGAGTTCAATTTAATGGATCTATAGGACCTTACAAAGGCGGATTAAGATTCCATCCATCAGTGTACATTGGTATTGTTAAATTCTTAGGCTTTGAACAAGTTTTAAAGAATTCCTTAACTGGACTTCCAATAGGAGGAGGAAAAGGAGGATCTGATTTTGATCCAAGAGGAAAATCTGATAATGAAATAATGAGATTCTGTCAAAGTTTTATGACTGAATTATATAGACATATTGGACCTAATGTTGACGTTCCAGCTGGAGACATCGGTGTAGGCGGAAGAGAAATAGGATATCTGTTTGGACAATATAGAAGGATAAAAGCTTCTTTTGAAAATGGAGTACTAACTGGAAAAGGTTTAACATACGGCGGAAGCTTAATTAGACCAGAAGCAACCGGATTTGGTGTTTCTTATTACTGCAATGAAATGTTAAAACATGAAAATGAAAGCTTTGAAGGAAAGACTGTTGTAGTATCTGGTTTTGGTAACGTTGCATGGGGTGTTTGCATGAAGGTTGCACAACTAGGCGGTAAGGTTGTTACTTTATCTGGACCAGATGGATATATCTATGATCCAAATGGAGTTACTGGAGAAAAGATAGACTATATGGTAGAAATGTTAAATACTAACAAGGGTGCAATAGTTAAAGACTATGCCGATAAATATGGCGTTGAATTCTTCCCAGGAGAAAAACCATTTGGAGTAAAAGCAGATATTATAATGCCATGTGCAGTCCAAAATGATATTAAAATAGAACAAGCTAAACAAATAGTTGCTAATGGAGTTAAATTTGTTTGCGAAGCTGCTAATATGCCATGTACAAACGAAGCAGTAGAATACTTCCAAGCTAATGGTGTTATTGTTGGACCTTCAAAAGCTGCTAATGCAGGCGGAGTTGCTACTTCAGCACTTGAAATGGCTCAGAACAGCATGAGAATGGCATGGATAGCTGAAGAAGTTGATCAAAAATTGCACCAAATAATGGTTAATATATACAACAATTGTAAGAAAGCTTCAGAAGATTATGGTTTTGGCTATAATCTAGTAGCTGGTGCTAATATAGCAGGATTTGTAAAAGTTGCTGATGCTATGCATGCACAAGGAAATTACTAAAATTAACTTTCTAAGGAGGACCCCATGGGTTCTCTTTTAATTTATGGCTTTTTGACGATAGTTATTGAATTAATTTCTTTAATATATTACATTATAATATAGGGCTTATATTTGGTTTATAAGTTAGATGAATATCTACTTAAAATAATCCATTGAAATTTGAGTTGATTATAAGTCCACAAGTAAATTGGTGGTGATGAAATGCCAAAAGTAGTTATTATTGGTGCAGGTCCAGCTGGAATAATGGCAGCTATTACTGCTGCTAAGATGCACAAGGTAATATTAGTTGAAAAAAATGAGAAAATAGGAAAAAAGCTATTTATAACTGGAAAAGGAAGATGCAATATTACTAATGCCAAAGATATTAATGATTTTTTTGATTATATACCTGGTAACCCAAGCTTTTTATATAGTGCATTTTATACCTTTACAAATGAAGATACTATGAATCTTTTTAGAAAACTTGGAGTTAAACTTAAAATTGAAAGAGGAGATAGGGTTTTTCCTGAATCTGATAAATCTTCAGATATAATAAATGCCTTAAAGGATGAATTAATAAAAACGGGAGTTACTTTAAAATTAAATTCACCTGTAAAAGATGTTTATGCAGAAAATAATGTAATAAAACATATAGAGCTACAAGATAAGTCTATTATTGAAGGAGATTATTTTATTTTTTGTACAGGAGGCTTATCTTATCCAAGAACTGGTTCCACAGGTGAGGGACTTACCTTTGCAAAAAAGCTTGGACACAATATTATTGAACCAAAGCCATCATTGGTACCTATAGTAATTGAAAATGAATGGATAAGGGAACTACAAGGCTTATCTTTAAAAAATGTGGAGCTTAAAATAATCAATAATAAAAATAATAAGGCCATATTTAAGGAATTTGGAGAAATGATATTTACCCATTATGGAATTTCTGGACCACTTGTACTTAGTGCAAGTAGTGTCATTAATAATAAGATAAGTTTAAGTGCTTCTATTAATTTAAAACCTGCACTTAGTGAGGAAGAACTTGATAAACGAGTACAAAAGGATTTCATGCTGTATTCTAATAAATCCTTTAAAAATGCTCTAAACGATTTACTGCCATGTAAATTGATTAATGTAGTAGTTAAGCTATCAGGCATAGATGAGGATAAGAAGGTAAACTTAATTACTAGGGAAGAAAGAAAAGGATTTGTTTATTTACTTCAAAATTTTACAATGCAAATAATTGGGCTTAGACCCATAGAGGAAGCCATAGTTACTGCTGGTGGAGTTGATACTAAGCAAATTGATCCTTCAACTATGAAATCCAAACTAATTGATAACATGTATTTTGCAGGTGAAGTAATAGACGTTGATGCTTATACAGGAGGCTATAATATACAAATAGCCTTGTCAACTGGATATATAGCAGGCAGCAAGGTAGGTGAAAATTAATGATAGCTATAAGAGGCGCAACTACAATTAATGAAGACAATATAAAAGAGGTAAGAGAAGCTTCTTTAGAATTATTTAATGAAATTATAAAAGAAAATAAAATAGAAACTGAAAATATAATTTCAATTATATTTTCATGCACTAGTGACATTAAAAGCACTTATCCAGGAAAACATATAAGAGAGCACTTTGGACTTAATAAGGTTGCAATAATGCATTTTATTGAGATGGAAGTTCATAATAGCCTAAAAAAATGCATTAGAGTGATGGTGCATGTAAACAAAGATAATAATAAAGAAATAAAATATATTTACTTAAATAATGCAAAAAAGCTTAGACAAGATTTGATAAATTGAAAATGTTAAAGGATTTTAATATCTTTTATAGAATATAATAAAGTGGCTTAATTTAATTTTTGAAGAGGGGTCGTAAAATTGAATTTTTCAGTAGCGATAGATGGTCCAGCTGGGGCAGGAAAGAGTACAATTGCTAAAATTGTGGCTGGTAATTTTGGATTAATGTATATAAATACTGGTGCAATGTACAGAGCTGTTACTTTTAAAGCCTTAGAAAAAAACATTTCCTATAAAGAAAAAGATAGTTTAATAGAACTTATGGATAATTTAGAGATGCATTTTCAAAATGAGGACTTAATTGTAAATGGTGAAAATATTAGCAGTGAAATAAATTTGCCTTTAATAAGTAACAATGTATCTAATTATGCTGCTATTGCGGAAGTTAGGCACAAGCTAGTAGCACTTCAGCAAAAAATAGCTGAAAAGTACTGCGTAGTAATGGATGGAAGGGACATTGGAACTGTGGTATTAAAAAATGCTCCGATAAAATTCTTCTTAACTGCCTCTGCAGAAGAAAGAGCTAAGAGAAGATGCACTGAGCTTTTAGATAAAGATATAATTGTGGATTTTGATGAAATATTAAATGATATAATTAAAAGAGATTACATCGATTCACATAGAGAAACTGATCCTCTAAGAAAAGCAAAAGATGCAATTGAAATAGACTCCTCTTTAATGTGCATAGATGAGGTAGTTAATAAAATGTGCCAATATATTAGCAGCTTTTTAGTAAAAAATAAAAAGGAGGAAGCTTAAAGAAAATATGAAAGTTGTTTTAGCTGAAAAGGCAGGCTTTTGCTTTGGCGTTAAAAGAGCTGTGGATGAAGCCATTAAGGTTAAAAAAGAATGTAATAAAAGAATATATACTTTAGGACCTTTAATTCATAACAATGATGTTGTAAAGTTTCTCGAAGAAAATGATGTATTTTCAATAGAGCTTAATAATATTGATGTATTAAAAAAAGGTGATGTAATTATAATCCGTTCCCATGGTGTTTCTCCTGCAACCTTTAAAGAGCTGGAAGAAATGGGGTTACAAATAATTAATGCTACTTGTCCTTATGTATCTAATATTCAACTTAAAGTTAAGGAATTTTATGATAAAGGTTTTACAATTGTAATAGTAGGCGATAAAAAACATCCTGAGGTTATAGGTATTAATGGCTGGTGTAATAATACAGCTATTATTGTTAAAACTAAAGAAGAACTAGGTATGCTTCCAAGAAAGGTGTGTGTGGTTTCACAGACTACAGAGAAACAGGAAAATTGGGAGGATGTAATAGAGTATATACTTAAAAATTGTAAGGAAATTATGGCTTTTAACACAATTTGTAATGCTACAGAAGAGAGACAAAAAAGTGTAGAAGAATTATCAAAGAAAGTAGATATGATGATTGTTCTTGGGGGCTATAATAGTTCTAATACTACAAAACTCTATGAAATATGTAAGAAAAATTGCAGTAATACTATACATGTAGAAAATTGGAACGAAATACCTAAGGAATATTTTCTTGGGAAAAATATAAATACTATAGGTGTTACAGCTGGAGCTTCAACACCTGATTGGATAATAAAGGAGGCAACTAATAAAATGAGTGATATGAATAATGAGGTAAATGAACAATTGGCTTTTATGCAGCAAAATGAAAATCATATTTTTGTAGGAAAGGTTGTAAAAGGAACTATTATTTCAGTAAATGAAAAAGAAGCTTATGTAAATATAAGTTACAAATCAGATGGATTACTTCCAAAGGAAGAAGTTACTAAGGAAAACGAAGTAAGCCTATTAGATATATTAAAGGCAGGAGAGGTGGTAGAGGTAAAGGTTATTAATAGAAATAACTCAGATGGGTATGTAGTTTTATCTAAAACTGAAATAGAGAGAGAACAGTCTTTTAAAGATGTTAAACAAGCTTTTGAAGATACTTTAACCTTAAAAGTTATTGTAAAATCTGCTGTTACAGGCGGGCTAATTGGAAGTTATAAAGGGGTAAGAATTTTCATACCTGCTTCACATATTGAATTATTCCATGTAGATAACTTAGAGCAATTTATAGGAAAAGAAGTAGAAATAAAAGTAATAGAATTTAAAACTGAAAGAAGAAATACCAGGATTGTTGGTTCAAGACGTGAAATATTAAAGGTTGAAAGAAATAAAATTGAAGAAGAAGCTTGGAAAACAATTAAAGAGGGAGATAGAGTTGTTGGGGAAGTAAAGAGACTTGCTCAATTTGGAGCTTTCGTTGAAGTTAATGGAGTTGATGGTTTACTTCATGTTTCTGAGGTTTCATGGGGAAAGGTAGATAAACCAAGTAGCGTTCTTAAGGTTGGTCAGAAGGTAGAAGTGCTAATTGTAGAAGCTAATAAAGAAGAAAAGAAGCTGTCCTTAAGCATTAAGAAGCTTACTGAAAATCCTTGGGAAAACGTTGAAGAAAAATATCCAGTTGGAACTATTGTATTGGGGAAAGTAGTTAGATTTGCTAATTTTGGAGCTTTTGTTGAACTAGAACCAGGAGTGGATGCTTTAGTACATATTTCCCAAATAAGCCATGAAAGAATTAATAAACCAGGGGATGTATTAAAAATTGGGGAGCAAATAAAAGCCAAAATTGTAGATGTAGATAAAGAAACAAGAAAAATAGGCTTAAGCATTAAAGAAGCTGAAGAGGTTTAAAATTTTAACTTATAATAAAGTAAGCTAAAAATAATGTTGATATACAGTTTGCATAGAAAATTTCTTGTAAACTGTTATCAACATTATTTTTAATATGCTTTAAATTGAAGCATAACTAAATAAAAAAATAATATAATTAATTATTGAAAAGATGTAGTGAAATTAAAGAGGATTTGTATATGTATGGCTGTGTTGGTTTTAATAAAAATTACTTTAAAGAGCTTATTGAGATTAATGACAATAGACTAAGATTTAACATATTAAATGAAGATTTTGTTAATTACTACAAAGAGCTTAATTTTATTAAACAACTTTTAATACATAATAAAGTGAAGTTACTTAGAGAAAATAATAAGGCACAGGGATATTTATGGGTATTTAAAAACGAAGATGGAAATCTTATCATAAACTCCATGTATATAAATGGAAATGAGGATATAATAAATAAGTACAGATTGCTTCTAAATTCTTTTAAGAGAAATAAATTTATATATAATTGCAGAAAAAACTTTAATAACTTTGAAGTCCTAACTGAAATCGGATTTAAAAAAAGCAAGGGCACCTTTAATATGAAAATGGCTCTTAATAATTTAAACTATACATTTGATAAGGCTCTCGAGGAATTTGAAGTTCTAAGAAAAGGAAAACAAGAAGAATTAAGATGTAATATACAAAATGAAGTATTTAGAGATGATAATAGAATGCCTTTAACCATTGATGATATGCTATATGATGAATATCAAAGCTATTATTATGAAGAAGGTGCTGTATTTATTAAATGCAATAAAGAATATGCAGGATATGGACAAATTATATTAATCGATAATGTGCCAACAATAGTAAATGTTGGAATATTAAAGGAGTTTAGAGGAAAAGGCCTAGGCAGATTACTAATGCAATATTTGTTATCTTTATTAGTGAAAAATGGATATAAAGAAGTAAAATTAAAGGTATCCTCTCATAATTTAACTGCTATAAATATGTATAAAAGCCTTGGTTTTGAAATTAATGGAGAGACTTTTATCTGGGAATATAATAATTAAAAAAGAGGGTCGCCCTAGTGACATAAGATATTTAACAAATGTTTCCTATGTCACTAGAGTGGCTCTTATAATTTACAAATTTTTAATTATTTAAATGCTATATATTCTTTTAAAGCAATTCCTATAATTTTAACGGCATCCTTAAGTTCCTCAGAATTCAAGCAGTAGGATAATCTTATTTCATTTTCTCCTAAACCTGAGGTTGCATAAAAGCCTTCTGCAGGTGCAAACATAACTTTTTAATAGTGTTTTTTCAATACATTGCCTAATCTTTTTATTCCTTCTAAAGTCATATCTTCGTTCATGCAGGAATAATTCAATCTAAAATGATTTGCTCCGCCGCCATTAGCATAAAATGAAGTGCCAGGTACATAAGCAACCTTTTCTTCTAAGGCATCTGGCAATATTATTGCAGCATCTAAGTCTTCTCTTAATTCAACCCATGTAAATAATCCACCTTTAGGTATAGTAAATATTACATCCTTTGGAAAGTATTTTTCAATAGAATCAAGCATAACATCTCTTCTTGTTCTATAGATAGATATAATATTTTTTATATGCTCATCTAAATCATAAGTTTGCATATAAAGTGCAGTTTCTCTTTGAGCTATGCTGCTGCATTGTAGATCTGCTCCTTGTTTTACTATTATATATTTTTGAAGAATTTCAGGATCTGCACATACCCAGCCTATTCTTAGCCCAGGGCAGAAGGTTTTAGAAAAAGTTCCTAAATATATTACATAACCATCTTCATCAAAACTCTTTATAGATGGATATTGTTCTCCTTCAAAGGTAAGTTCTCCATAAGGGCAATCCTCAATAACTGGTTTATTATATAGCTTAGCAAGTTCTGCAACACGTTTTCTTCTTTCAACAGACATGGTTTTACCACTTGGGTTTTGAAAATCTGGTATAGTATAAATCATCTTTGCGTTAGGGTTTTCTTTTAATGCCTTTTCAAGCTCAGTAACAATCATGCCGTCATCATCCATAGGTATTTCTACAAATTTAGGTTGATATGCCTTAAATGCATTTAAAGCTCCTAAATAGCTTGGACTTTCACAAATAATAACATCAGCTTCATCAACAAAGATCTTGGCGGAAAATTCCAGACCTTGTTGTGAACCGCTTGTTATCATTATGTTATCCAATGTTGCTTTTACTCCAGCCTTTGGCATTCTCTGCTTTGCTATTATATCTCTTAATGGACCATAACCTTCAGTGGTGCTGTATTGTAATGCTGCACGACCATCTTCTCTAAGCACTCTAGTAGTAATGCTTTCCAGTTTTTCTATTGGGAACAGTTCTGGTGCTGGAAGTCCACCAGCAAATGAAATAATATCCGGCATTTCAGTTAATTTTAAAAGTTCTCTAATTTCAGAAGCTTTTATACTTGAAGTTCTTTCTGCATAGCGTAAATTCATATTAGTACCCCCCAAATTTATTAGTTAGTGTAAAGTTTTTTACACTATTTTTTAGATTTTGTCTTTATATATCAAGGGTTACAGAGTTTTTTTGT
>Ga0255336_102035_pt1 | contig 11440 bp, 11 predicted proteins | sample MeOH1_35cm_T3_17_FD_189102 | JGI IMG/M metagenome (GOLD analysis project Ga0255336, IMG submission 189102) | Sandy soil microbial communities from University of British Columbia, Vancouver, Canada - MeOH1_35cm_T3_179 | ecosystem: Engineered > Artificial ecosystem > Sand microcosm > Unclassified ...
ACTATAAAAGAAATTAAAAAAATAATCACTGAGTTAGAGACACCAATAAGCATTATACTTATTGCAAAAGTAAGTGAAGCTGCAAAGAAAACTATTTTTATACTCATATTGCCAATAAATAAATTACCTGAGCCAGTACTTTTTGCAGGCTTGCCAATTAATGAAATGAATATAATAGAAAGTCTTCCCATTATAGGTGCTAAAATTATAATAATTCCCAACTTATTTTCAATAATATAAGTCAGCGAGGTTACTTTTAATAGTATATCCACTACTATAGCAATGCAAGCATAGCTGCCTATTCTGCTGTCTTTCATTATTTCAATTATCTTGTCCTTGCCCTTAAAGGCATAAAAGCCATCACAGGTATCTCCTAGCCCATCCACGTGAAGGGCACCTGTTATTAGCACTGAAACGATAAAAACTAATACTGCATTTATATTAGCTGGCAGAAAAATATTTAATATGTAATAGGCTGCCCATTCAATGCAACCTACTAATAAGCCAATTATAGGCAGATAAAAGGCTGCTTTTTTAAAATTATCCTGTTTACATTCAAGGTTTATATTTATAGGAATTCTAGTTAAAAACTGAAGCATAAGCAAAAAATTATTAAAATACTTAATCAAAAGATTCAACCCCTTATTTCATATGAGTAATGCTATCTATAAAAACATTTCCATACTCATACTTTATTAAACTTATATCGCAATTCTTGGAGCTGAATTTCCAAAAGTTATCTAAATTTTCTCCAAGCACATAACAAAATATGGTTCTAATTATGCCGCCATGAGTTACTACCAAAATGTTATTACTTTGTTCCTTAAAAAGCTCCGCCATGAATTCCTTTACTCTATTATAAAGCATTAAATAACTTTCTCCCCCAGGAGGAGAAAATCCCATCCAATTATTGCTCCAGGTTTCGTATTCCTTAGGATAAAGTCTTTGAATTTCTTTATAAGTCTTACCTTCAAACTCACCAAAGTCCATTTCATTTATTCTTTTATCGGCAATAAAATTATTAAACCTTTCATCAACAGCCAGTTTTGCGGTCTCCTTAGTTCTTAGCCTTTCACTTGTATATACTTTGTTAAAATTTACTTCTTTTAAAAATTCCTTTGCTTTAAGCGCTTGAGCTTTGCCATTTTCATTTAAACTAACGTCTAATTTCCCATAATAAAATTTATTTTTGTTTTCTTCAGTTTCTCCATGTCTTAAAAGATAGATGTTCATTTCTACTCCTAGATTAAGTGACTTATTTACTAGGTGGCAACGGAAAGGTCTAATGCCACATTAAATTTATTATAGCATAATTATATTGTCAACATTAAATGATAATTATTACTCTAGTTATAATTTCAATTACTAATAACTTAAATAGTAATTGTTAATAATATAATTGTTAATAAACTATTCATATTTAAAATTTGTAAACTTTTTTAGTATATTTTATAATTAATATGATTACATAATTATTATTTATAGCTAATGAAGTCTAGCAGGGAGCTAAACAATTGATAATTATTTAGTGCAGAATGAGGAATACAAGGAGTGTTAATATGCTTGATTTTAAGCCTCTTACTCTTGAAGACAAAGAAATTTTTGATAAATATTTAAAACCCTATAACTTTTTAACCTGTGAATATTCTTTTACTAATTTATTTATTTGGAGAATTGGTTTAGATATTCAATATGCTATTTATAAGGATGCTTTAATTATTAAAAAGAAAGACTTTTATAGTGATTATCACTTTATGCAGCCAATTGGATATACAAATGAAAATTTAAAGAATATTGTTGATACCCTAGAAACTATAAAGATAAATTTAAATTTAAAGAATCTATTTAAAGATGCTGAAACTCCATTTATAGAAGATTTAAAGGCTATTTATGGTGAAAAATTCACTATAGAAGAAGATAGAGCTAACTTTGATTACATATATGAAAGTTCAAAGCTTATTTCTCTTTCAGGCAAAAAGCTACATGGTAAGAAAAATCACTACAATAATTTTATAAAAAATAATAGTTTCCACGCAGAAGAAATAAGTAAAAACAACATTGAAGACTGTATCGAGGCAGCCTGTAAGTGGTGTAAGTTAAATGACTGTAAAGGCTACTTAAAATTTGAACTTAATGCCATTAAGGAGCTGCTATTAAATAAAGATAAACTTGATTTTATTGGTTTGGCGGTTTATGTTTCAGATAAGCTTTCTGCTTTTACCATAGGTGAAAAAATTAATAAAAATATGGCTATTATTCATATAGAAAAGGCTGATGCAGAAATTAATGGGCTATATACTTATATAAACAAAACCTTTACAGAAAATTACTTCTCTGAGGTACCCTATATTAATAGGGAGCAGGATTTAGGCAAGGAAGGTTTAAGAAAGGCAAAACTATCCTATCAGCCTTTCAAATTAGAGCCTAAGTATTCTGTATTTTAAATAGATTACAGGACTTACCATGAGCGGGATAAATGTTTTTATATTTAGCGAGAATGGTTACAGTAAATACCATCCAGCAGTAGTAAACTTAAAAAATTGCTATTTAATATGCCAATTGTCATAAAAAACAATCCACGCTAAAGTCAAGTATTTAACTTTAACGTGGATATGCTTGTTAATAACTTTATTTATTTTTCAATACTTTATTTTGATTTCTTATGAATTATTTATAGAATAAAATAATTCATATCAATATGGTATAAGAAACATCCATTAGCTACTTTAACTTTCCAATTAAGAACATAGTCTTCATACCCATAGAGGTAAACTTTTCTTCGTATTCTGTTACTATATTTTCAGTAAAATCGCTGTTATGAAGGTCGTAGGTTAAATATTTAATTTCAAAACCGCATTCTTTAAAATATTCTATAGATTCTTCAAAAAGCTCTGTATCATCTGTTTTAAACCATATTTCCGAGTTAGGTTTTAGAAATTTCTTATACTCAGTTAGAAATCTTGTATGAGTTAATCTTCTCTTTTTATGCCTATCCTTAGGCCATGGATTGCAAAAATTTATATATATTTTTGCAATTTCGTCCTTAGAAAATACCCCTTCTATTTGCTGTATATTAAGGGGAATAATTCTTGCATTTGTGACCTCAGCTTCTACTACTTTTTTTAATGTATTTACTAAGACTTCATCCTTTAAATCTATGGCTACATAATTAATATTTGGGTTTAGTTTAGCCTTTTCACTAATAAATCTTCCCATACCGCAGCCTAATTCTAAATATATTTCATTATTGTTTTCAAAAACCTGATTCCAGCTGCCGCAGCGTTCTATTGGCTTTGTAATAAAATACTTATTGCTTTCAAGTTCAGGCCTTGCCCACCATTTTTTCCTTAGTCTCATAAGTCCTCCAGTTAATAAATAATTGAATTAATAATTTTATACTTTTTCATACCTTATTATATATAATTTTTCACTTTAAAGCTATTTATTTTGAAAAAAGCAGGAAGGATCCTATCCTTCCTTTTAAACTTCATTTATATGAAATTTTTCATTTCTTTATTCACTCTTAACTTGTAAACTCCTATTAAGAAGAAAGTGCAGGCAAAGGCAAGTAAAATGGCTATATTAATTGCTACTCCACTAAGATTGCTTCCAGTCTGAAGCTTAGTTATTGCTGTAAGAGCCCACTTTTGAGGCATAAAGTTAGAAACCTTTTGAACAGCCGCAGGCATTAAATTTGTATCCCAAAAACATCCTCCCAGCATACAGCTTGGTGTAATTATTAGTGTAGACAGTCCGCTTGCTTGAGAAGTATCTTCAGAGAAAGCCACAATTAAAATTCCAAGTCCTATGGCTACAAGGCCAAAGCATAATAAAATTAAAATAAGCTCCCAGGAAGGTACATAGGTCTCCACCTTAAAAATTTTAATACCAAAAAGAACAACTACTGAAACTTGAAGAGCCATAATAAATAAATTAGCTATCAGATTTCCTATTAAATAGGTTTTAGAATTGACTGGAGAAGAAAGTATTCTATAATAGGTTCTATTTCGCTTTTCCTTTAAAATTAAATTTGATGTGGTAGTGGCACCAAGCATCATGAACATTACCAAAAATCCTAAACTTTGCAAGGTTATAGCCTTACTTTGAAACTGGTCCTTAACTGAAGCTTTTTCTAAAGTTACCCCATTATTTTTATATTGGCTGTAAATTTTATTAAAACTTTCAATATTACCTTTTGAAGCTGTACTAATATCCAGGAGGTTTTGAATATATATTTCCAGGCTGTTTTTAATCCATGCAGTAGTGTCTTCTCCTTTCATGGAGATTAGCTGAAGCTCCTTGAAGCTTTTGTTATAAATACTTTTACTAAAATCGCTTGGAATAACTAAAACGCAATCCACTTTTCCATTTACTACTGAACTATTAATAATATTGTCATCTATATTTGTAATCGTATATTTATCGCTTCCTTTTAGTTCTTCAATTAAATTCTTTGAAAGCACAGAATCTTCTTTGTCATTTATTCCTAATTTTATATTTCTTGAGCCTGCATTTGAGTATAGTGCCATGGAAATCATAACACTAGCAATTGGAATAATTAAAATAACAATTAGGTTACTTTTTTTTCTAAGTATCATTTTTAATGTGTTTAAGGCTACTAATAATGTATTTCTCATTATGACACTTTCTCCTCTCTGTATTTAATTGAAGCTAGCATTAAGAAAATTAAAGCAACTGTTAAATTAACAAGGATTGCAGGCAATACCTTACTGTAGTCATTACCATATATTACTTTAAATAATGCATCGTTTATCCACTTTACAGGTGAAATTTTAGCAATAGTTGTTAATATATTGCTGTTAAATTGCTCTAGTGGAAAATATCCGCCGCCTAACAGCACTATAATAGGAATAATAGAGTTTAATAACCCGTTTACCGCAGTATCATTTTTCATTAAAAATGCAGCCCCTTGTCCTAAGCTAACAGCCATTATTATCTCCGAAAGAATTATAACGCCATAAATCAATAAATTATCTCCTAAATAAGCATTTAATACATATTTGCTAAATAGAATTACAATAAGCATTTGTAATAAAGTTAATAGGACACTTCCTAATAGCTTTCCTATAAAAAACTCATGTCTTTTTAAAGGGCTTATAAGAACTCTATTATAGGTCTTTCTTATCCTTTCATTAGTAATGGCATAAGAAGCTGTCATGGAGCTATATAATATAATAAGAGTTAGCATAGTTACTGCATAATAATCCTTTGCCCTTGGTTCTCTTTTCTTTTCAAGACCAACCGTTTTCACAAGCTCTGAATTTGTTTTGCTACTGACTATTTCATTTAAAGCTGCAGGATTTACTTTTCCTATCTCATAGTACAAATTATATTTTTCTACAAAGGAACCTAATGCACTTTCTACAAGTCCAGCTGAAAAATCAAATCTATCATTTTTATAGAAGGTTAACTTATTTGCACTTTCATCAATTTTTATATAGGCACTATAGGCTGCATTTTTAACACTATTAATTCCTTCATGTTCACTATCAGTTTTTAAAAATTGAACTCCAATATTCTTAAGCCTGCCTTCAAAACCTTCAAAGGCTTTTTGTAAATTTCCATTTCCTGTACTTGAATATATTACTTTTGTATTTAAATTAATTTTTTCTCCTTCAAAAACCCCTGATAAGGCTATTCCTAAAATACTCATTAAAACAATAGGGAAAAGCACCATCATCATCATTGCTCTTTTATTTTTTAAGTTGTGTTTTATATCTTTTATTACAATTTTTATTATATTCATAGCCTAATCCCTCAGCTTTCTGCCAGTTAAGGTTAGGAATACAGTTTCAAGGTCAGGAATCTTGCTTTCAACATTCTTAATGTTAATTTTATTTGAAGTAAAATATAATATAAGCTTATCTAAATTATTTAATTCCTTTTCACTGTTTATTTTAATTGTATTCTCATCTATCTCTACAGTTTTTACCCCTTGGATTTCTTTAAGCTTTTCCTCATTTACTCTAGATCCATCTCTTACAGTAATAACCACTGTATTAGAGTCTGTTATTATTGACTTAAGTTCTTCCTTTGTGCCCTCTGCTATTACCTTTCCATGATCCATAATAGCAATTCTAGTGCAGATTTCTTCAACTTCTTCCATATAGTGAGAAGTATATATTATTGTGCAGCCCATTTCATTTAGTCTTTTAACTGACTGAAGAATATGATTCCTTGATTGAGGGTCTATTCCCACTGTAGGTTCATCCATAATAATAAGCTTTGGTCTATGAGCTATTGCACAGGCAATATTTAGTCTTCGCTTCATACCACCAGAGAATTCACCTGGAAGATTTTTAGCTTTATCGCTTAACCCCACAAATTCAAGTGCTTCCTCTACTCTTTCTCTTAATTCCTTACCCTTTAGACCGTATAGACTAGCAAAAAACTTAACATTTTCAAAGGCTGATAGATCTTCATAAATTGCAATATCCTGAGGTACTACGCCTAAATTTATTTTTACCTCGGTTCCATGTTTATTAATGTTTTGTCCTAAGACTTCAATGCTGCCAGAATTCGTATTTAGAAGGCCTGAAATAATATTGATTATTGTACTTTTACCTGCTCCGTTTGGTCCAAGGAGTCCAAAAATTTCTCCCTCTTCAATGTTTAGGCTCACTTTATCCACAGCTGCTATGTCCCCAAATATTTTGACTAAGCCTTCTATTTTTATAACCTTCATTTTAAACCACCTCATTAAATAATAACTATAATAATATAATATATAAAAAAAGACCTCCTAGTAAGTATAGGAAGTCACTTCTTAGCTATGACAAAAGTCATATAAAATTTTACTGTCAATAAAGCACAATTTTATAGCTTTCCATTTTTCAAGTAGTAAACAGCAATTTGTGTTCTATGCTGGAGCACTGTTTTATCTAAAATAGAGGTTATATAATTTTTAACTGTTCCTTCAGATATATAAAGGCAATTTGATATTTCCTTGTTAGAAAGGCCCTTAGAAATAAGCTCCATAATTTGTAGCTCTCTTTCTGAAAATAAGCTTTTATCTAATTTGCCTTTACCGTCATTTAATCCTTCTTTAAGTTTTTCTAGAACAACATCTTGGATTACAGAATTTCCCGCATATACCATATTTATAGCTTCTTTAATTCTATCTGGAGGGTTATTTTTTAGTAAATAGCCTTTTGCCCCATTTTTTACAGCTTCAAATATGAATTCATCATCATCAAAGGTTGTTAATATCAGTGTCTTTGTTTTGCTTTTTAAGGATATTTCCTTAACCGCCTGTACTCCATTCATAACAGGCATTCTTACATCTAATAATGCAATGTCTATATATTCTGATATACAATGCTCAAGAGCCTTTTGCCCATTATCTACACAGGCTACAACCTCAAAAGCTTCATCCATACCTAAAATTATTTTTAAGCTTTCCCTTATAAGTGAATCATCATCAGCAATTAAAAGCCTTATAGCCAATATAATCACTCCAATCAATAAGTACTAAACTTCAACTGGTAATAAAAAAATAACAGAAAATCCTGCAGATCCGTCTAAAATAACTTTACCGCCAGCACCTTCTGTCCTTTCTTCAAAGCCAATTATTCCAATACCTTTAATAAGCTTATTTGCACCTATTCCATTGTCCTTAACTTCACATTTAATAAATTTATTTAAAACTTCAATGCTTACGCTTACCTTAGTTGCTTTAGAATGTTTTATTATATTAGTTAATGCTTCTAAAACATTCTCCTGAAGAAGCTTCCACTGCATACTAGTAATTATCTCTAAATTGCCTTTATGATATAAAACTCCAATTATATTGCTAGAGAGCATAAATTTATCTATAATAAGCTTTATTTTGCTTAATCCAAGCTGCTCTGAAGGAGGTTTAACATTTCTTAAGGTAACTCTTATGTTATCCATTCCCACTCTTAAGGTATCTATAGTATTTTGCAGTATATGCTCTGCTTCAGTTTTATCTCTTTGTAGTAAAACTTTAGCTGCCTCTAATTGCATTAAGCTTCCAGCAATAGTATGTCCTATTTTATCATGTATTTCCTGCGCAATTTTATTTCTCTCTTCTAGCTGAGATAGATATTTTATCTGATTTTCATAATCCGAATTCTTGATTAAATTGTTTTTTAAATTATAATTCTTTTCTCTAAGTTCACTCCCAGACTTCAATAAATCATTTATCTTTTTAGAACTTCTAAATGATAGTAAATTAATAAGGTAGCTTAAGAGTAAGATTAAAATATACTCAGGAATTAAACTTTCCTTTAGGAAAAAAATCTGAATAATACTTATTGTATACGATATAAGCATAAAATCACTATAATATAATGAGAAAAGTTCATAAAGTCCTAAAGGTACTAATAATATAAACAAATTGTTCTGAAATTTATAACTGATAAACAATAACATTAATGAACTAAAGGAAAGCAGAATCTTCAAAGTCCTATTTTTAATTATATACATAAACATACTTATACAGATATAACTTAAAAATATTAATATAAAGGATGGACTTATATAATTAGAAATAAAAAAGGTTTTTAATAAAATATATATTACTATAAATAATTTGCTTAAAATAATCCATGTTTCCATGTTAAATCCTGCTTACAATATTCATTATTAAATTACCAATAAATTCAGATGGTATACGGATAACATATGTAGATAATGGACTTACAAGGAAAATTATCATAATAATAAACTGATATTGATATATTTTATCAGATATATTAAAAAACAGTTTAGGAAATAAGTCTCTTAATATATGGAAACCATCAAATCCTGGAATTGGTATTAAATTTAATATAAATAGCATACAGTTCATATTCACAGATAAATATAAAATATAATAGATTATTGTAACTAAATTAGAACTTAAATTTATACCTTTACCAAATTTAATAAATAGAGCTAAAACTAATGCAGATAAAAAGGCTATTACTAAATTTGCAAGTGGTCCAGAAATAGAAACCTTTAAATCATCTTTATAATAATTTTTATAAGCACTTGGATTAGTTTCAACTGGTTTTGCCCATCCAAAGTGAAATATTAATATCATAATTAACCCTATTGGATCAATATGCACAAACGGATTAAGTGTTAATCTTCCTTGAAACCTTGGAGTTTTATCACCTAATCTATCTGCAGCAAAAGCATGAGCATACTCGTGAAAAGTGAGTCCTAACAATATGCCTGGCAATAAAAGTACTGTAGTTAAAATCTGATCTCTCAATATAACCCCTCCATATTAAAAGGTTTTTTTACTTAATATTCCTTCAGAAACAGAATACACACCTGCGTTATATATCTGCAAAAATTGACCTTCATATTGAACTTCCTTATTATCAGTAATATTATAAACTATACCTTTAAGATTATCATTTGTATAGATCTTCCCATTCCCAGCAACATATATATTCTCAGCCTTTACAGGGCCTTGCAGATCTATACTTTTCCAATTACTTGTATTATCACTTATCTGCCCATAATATATCTTTGTAATATTATTTCCTTCCCTTTTACCTATATATAAATTATCCTCTTCGTCAGTTGCAAGAAGAGCAGGGCTAGTTACTCCCTTTATATTTATAGGGTTTTGAGAGCCTGTAACATATATTTTATGATAAGTTAAATTTTCATACGCCATTCTTGAATCTGTTCTAAAAGTTACTATATTACCAGTAAAATAGCTATTAATCTTTAATTTATTCATTCGTGCCATTACATCTATGGAGTAAATACTGTTTCTGCTTCCACTGTGTCCTATCTTAGCATAAATCATGTTTGTAAGAGCACTAAATTCTAAATCTTGTACTTCTGACTTTTTATCTGGCAGGGAAATAAATACTGGATTTCCATTATTGTCATTATTTATATCAAATTTTTTCCCTTTTTGAGGTTCATATCTGGATAATTTTATTGAATCACCTTTTGTTGTAGCCTTTTTTTCAGCAATTAATAAATTATCCACATCAGACTGCCATTTATAATAAGACAGTTTTATATCTCTATCAAAATTTACTTCTTTTAGATCTCCTGTTTGCGTGTTAACTACTTTTAAAGTGTCGTTGTCATAGTAGGCTAGATATTTACCATCATAGGAAACACTTAATTGTGTTGCACTAGTTGGTACATTTATTTTTACATTTTTTACATCAGGTTTTTTAGTATTATCAACCTTTTTAGCCTGAAAATTTGTTTCAGTTACGAAATAAAATTTATCTAAATATAAAAGTACAGAAGACTGTATAATCAAAGAAATTACAATCCAAGTAACTATTCTTTTAAAATTTTTCATAATTCCTCCCTTAAATAAGCCATAACTTATTTCTCTACGTAAACTGCAGTTGCTACAGATCTTTCCCCTAATGGATCACTTGGATTACTTATAACCCCTCCATCATAATACATGGTTGAAGAAGAACCTCCATCAAGATTTGTAGCATTCCAAGCTTCAAACTGAAGCATTATCTGCTGAACATCCTGAAGGCTGGCACCAAGTTTTAAACCTTGTCTTCCGTCAATTACTAGTAGTAAAATTGTTCCATCTTGTTTCTGTCCTATGGCAGTTCTTGGATTTGGTCCTGCATCTAATCCCTTTTGAGCTTTACCATTAACAATAAGTGCTGGTCCAAAGGCAATAGCTTGCGTTGCCTTTTCCTTTTTTAAATCAGCAAGGCTTTTTTCTCCAACAATTAAGTGACCATCACTTGTCATTGCCATTACACTTGTCTTTGCGTTTTGAGACATATCGGTAAATATTTCTCTTCCGTTAGAAATAACAAACCCAAGTGGAGTTCCCCCAGTTCCGGCCCATACTTTACCATCAGATGACTTATCAGTAAAACCTCCTCCGTTAATTGCTGCAATAGCATTATTATTTTCAGCTATTTGGCTGGTTCTTTGCCCTTCTTTACCAAGCTTTTTTGTATAGCCGACTTTAATTCTAAAAGGATCTTTTATTTCTAGCATGTAGCCATCAAATTTTTTTCCTGGAATATCATATCTCGTAATTGTATTATCATGACTATTAGATATGGTAACATCATTTATCTGCTCATCAGCAGTACTTCCGGTAGTCCATGAACCTAAATTATTTGCATCTCTATTTAATATTTTGCTAATTCTGTCCTTTGAAAGGAAAGTAGTAGCCAAATATTGGTGAGTTTTTGTCTGCATTATTGCACTAACCATTGATTTCTTTACATTTTGAAAAGGTCCATAGTATAACATAAAAGGACCAGTAATTGCAGTAAAAATTATTTCAAAAATTAGAAGCATCAAAAAGAATTTCCATGAAAATTTCTTTTTCTTTATAGTAGTATTATTTTTCTCATTTGTAGTCATATTTTCTGTATCATCCTTTCTGGGGCTATATTTTTTATATAAACTCAAAGTATTTTTTATTTATAGTTTAATACAAATACATTCT
>Ga0255336_102037_pt1 | contig 11429 bp, 12 predicted proteins | sample MeOH1_35cm_T3_17_FD_189102 | JGI IMG/M metagenome (GOLD analysis project Ga0255336, IMG submission 189102) | Sandy soil microbial communities from University of British Columbia, Vancouver, Canada - MeOH1_35cm_T3_179 | ecosystem: Engineered > Artificial ecosystem > Sand microcosm > Unclassified ...
GAAATACGGGTTGGAGCTTCACCCGGATAAGACCACCATGGTCGATTTCCGCTACAAGCCGAGGTCTGCCAAGGACGAGGACGGCAAGGTGCTGGCGACAAGTTTCAACTTCCTCGGGTTCCTGCATGTCTGGGTGAAATCGAGAAAGGGCTGGCCGATGCCTGGGCAACTGACGGCGAAGAATCGCTTGGCTCGCGCTAAGAAGGCGATCAATCAGCAGTGCCGCGCAATGCGGCACTGGTCGGTCCGGGATCAGCATCAAACGCTCTGCAGGATGCTCAAGGGGCATTTCGCCTACTTTGGCATCAGCGGTAACTCCAAGCGCATCGGGGCCCTAAGATTTCATGCCGCCTACTGTTGGCGCAAGTGGCTATCGCGCAGATCGTCCAAAAGCAGTATTCCATGGCCTGCATTCAAAGAGATACTCAAGAGGTTTCCCTTGCCGCAAGCTCGAATTGTGCACTGCTATACCGATACGTGAGCGAATCTGTGCAATGAAGAACCGGATGCCTTAATTGGGCTCGTCCGGGTCTGTGAGGGATGGGGGCGGTAACGTCCCCGTCTACTCGGAAACTGGGAACTCTTCATGTGATGCCAAGGGAAAACCTTATAAGTGGGACCCACGAAGGGGGAAAGTACCGATGCACTTGAAGGGGGCGGATCATCCCGTACTCGTGTAATGCGAGTGGAGCGAAGGGGATGACTCAGCTCAGAGAAGGTTGCCGCCAACCGGTGAACCGGGATGAGCATCTACCTTCCGCGTCGATCTGTCATCGCAAGATGGCGGAAGAATGGCTGGGACGAGCCGGGTAAATCGAGAGGTTTACGCACGGTTCTGTGGGCGGCTGGTGGTGAAATTCCACCGGCCGACCCGGCAGCCGGATGAGGTGCGAGCCTCACGTCCGGTTCTGCGAGAGCCTCGGGGTGAAACTCCCCGGGGCTACTGTGCGTCCAGCGAAGGCTGGCGTGTTCAGCAGGAGACAGACCTGCCGGGGTAAGAGTCAGAGGCCCCGTAGCTTGGATAGCAGGGTGGCGGGAAACCAAGACTCTGAAGCCTATCGACAGGCATTTCCTTGGGGAATGCGCGAGTCATCGGGCCGTAACAAAAGTGAACGTGATGTGGCCTCGAAAAAGGGAAGTTCCGAGGGCCGAGCCTCCAGTAGACGGGTGAAGGCCGCATGGGTAGCCGAAATTCTGACCGATACGGCTATTCCACTTCGGCGGGGTGGAAGCGACGGCACGATGACAAGGACATGCTGAGCAACTGGAGAAGCCCTCCTCGCCCCGGCGCGAAATCGCCGGAGCAAGGTAGGTCCTATAACCGGCGAACCCGGGAAGTGGATCGAAGGCGAGAGGGTGGCGGATGGGTCCGTACTAGCTGTGAGGCCGGGTAACGCCGGAGGAGCGAAGGGGCCCTGCTGTTTGTAGTTTCCTCGACAACATGGGAGGCAAGGACGAAATGACAAAGGCGTCCAGCAGTTTGCAGGACCTGAGGCGGGGAATATACGTCAAGGCGAAGGCTGAACCGTCCTGGCGTTTCTGGGGGTTGTACGTCCATGTCTGCAAGATGGAAACGCTGCGCGAGGCGTATGCGCTGGCCAGAAAGAACAACGGCGCTCCGGGCATCGACGGAGTGACGTTCGAGGTCATCGAGGCGCAAGGCGCAGAGGCATTCCTTGAGCAGATACAGAGCGAGTTGGTCGAGCGCGCCTACGTACCGTTACGGGCACGGCGGCAGGAGATACCGAAGGACGGAGGAAAAGTACGTGTCCTGTCGATCCCTGCTATCCGGGACCGAGTGGTTCAAGGTGCACTCAAGCTCATATTGGAGCCGATCTTCGAGGCAGACTTCCAACCGGGGTCGTACGGTTATCGTCCCAAGCGTACCGCGCATGAAGCGGTGCATCGGGTGGCGACGGCAATTGTTCAGTGGAAGACCCGCGTCATAGATCTGGATTTACGCGCCTACTTTGACACCGTGCGGCATCATCTGCTGCTCGAGAAGGTGGCGCGTCGGGTCAATGACCGTGATGTCATGCATCTGCTGAAGCTGATGCTGACAGCGTCGGGCAAACAAGGCGTTCCGCAAGGCGGGGTGATTTCGCCGTTACTCAGTAACCTCTATCTCACCGAGGTAGACCGGATGCTGGAGCGTGCGAAAGAAGCCACGCGCAACGGGAAGTACACCTACGTCGAGTACGCCCGCTTTGCTGATGATCTCGTCGTGTTAATCGATGCCCATCCACGCCATGCGTGGCTGCTGGGGGCGGTGAGCAAGCGACTTCGGGAAGAGTTTGCCAAACTACAGGTCGAAGTCAATGAAGAGAAGAGCCGCACGGTGGATCTGGATCGCGCGGAGAGCTTCGGCTTTCTGGGATTCGACTTTCGTCGAATCCGCAGCGTAAAGAACCGAGTATGGCGAGCGCAATATACGCCCAAGCTGAAGAAGCGCACGGCGTTGTTGCGTCAACTTAAGGAAGTGTTCCGGCGACACCGATCGCAGCCGACAGATCGGGTGGTACAACTGATCAATCCCGTGCTGCGGGGATGGGTGAATTACTTCGCTGTTGGACACTCCGACGAGTGCTTCAGCTTTGTGAAAGACTGGGTGGAAAAGAAGATCCGGCGACATATGGGGCGAGCCCGGAATCGCGGGGGCTTCGGCTGGAAGCGGTGGAGTAAGCGTTGGCTGTATGAGGAACTGAAGCTGTTCAACGGCTATCGGGTTCATCGTGCTGCCACGCCGAAAGCGCGCTCAGCCTGATAGGTCTCATAACCCTTGAGGTGAAGCAAACAGGAGAGCGTGCGGGAAATCGGCCCGCTGCGTTCGACGTGGCGGGAGCTGGAAACGTGACTATGGCAGCCGGACTGAGGTCCACCGCGAAAGCGGTGGGGAAGCCACCGGAGCCTACTGTGCGCGCGCCAGTTCTCGACCCTACCACGACTAAATCCCGTTGACATTTACGCGTTCCGTGCTACCTGAGGCTTTGGAACAATGATTGAGCCGCTACGAAACAGAAAGGCTCCGCGATTTTGTGGATTCCGGAGGCCAGTTGTATTGCTGCAGCGGGCGAGGTGCCCAAGCTTGCTGCAGCTTGCGCCCGGGCAGTATTAAAGCCAGTCTGCAGCGCAGCGAATGGACCACTCGGCTGGTTAGAACCAGGGTCGACATCAATGACGGTAAGGTTCGACGGTGATACGCCTTGCCCGGTAAAGAACTCCGCAGTCAATTGAGTATTCACGAAGAAAACCAAATTGTCAGAGTGAGCCCCACACATCTGGAGCGGGACGTTTGGAACATAATTGCGCAAGTCGTTGAGCAACGCGTCCTGGCGTAAGCCACTCGCGGGAGCACAGGGCCGGATCGGCTCATTCGAACCCGCGGCGCTGCAGGGATGGTTGGTGACATCGGTTAGAAACGTGCTACGAAAGCCGTTGGTCACGAAGAAATTGGCCGGCGCGAATCCGGCTTGCGCCAGCAATGCGGTGTCCGGATTGGAGGTGTCCGGGCCGGGTGACGTTCCAGTTTGGAACACGGCGTCGACGGGCAGCAAGTTTTGCGCGAACAGGGTCGTTTGCGGAGTCGTCCCCGGCAGCAGGCCAAGGGCGGTATTCGTGTAGGGTGGCGCAACAAGTTCGGCCGGGTTGGCGAGCACATTGCCGTAGGAATTCTGCCAACCGTTCGCCACAAGATCCAAGAGAAGCGGGGCAACGGCGCTCGTCTCTCCTTCGAACTCTCGGTCAAGAAAAAGCGACAGGGCATATGGACCGCTGCCCGTCGCGGCAGCCGTGACTTTGAACTCGTTGGTGTCGGCTTGCATTGCCCGCTGCGTTGCCAATGCTGCGTAGCCGCCCTGCGAATAGCCAGTGACGAAAAGCTTCCCGGAATCGGTTATTCCCAAATTCCCGAATGCACTGCGTGCGGCCCGTAGCGCGTCCATCGTGTCTGAGGACTGTTGGATCGCGTTGACAAAGGGATGATACGAAAGGGTCGATCCGGCATAGCCGGCATAGTTTGGCGCGACCACCACGAACCCCTGGGCCGCATAGAACGCCGCAACGAGCGCGCTGTCGAGTTCCCCGTCGATGTCGCCGTCAAGCTTGGTCATGTCGAAGTTCTTGTCGGTCGTCACGCCGTGGTCGTACAGAACAACGGGTTGAGCGCCGCCGCAACCTGGAGCGTTACCCGAAGGCACCATGACCGCGCCACCTGCCGTGGTTGGTTCGTCCCTTCCCCCAACCGTCTTGTAGCCGAACGAATAGATCGTAATTCCACATTTGGGCTGTCCGGCTACCAAAAGTAAGGAAGGGGAAATAGCTTTGAGCTGTGTCGTCAGCGCGGCAGCGGTCAGCGTCTGAACTATCGTCGGGGCGGCGGTTAGCTGGCCAGGGGACGCCCCACCATTGTTCGACGAGTTATCGTGGTCGTGATTTCCGCCACAAGCGGTTGCGAGGAGTGCGACCACCAACACCGCGCTGACGTTTCGGTAGTTCATGCTTGTCATCCATATTGTTATCGCTTCAAACGCATGGAATGCCACGCGTCTGCTGCTCGGGTGGAGTAAGAGAAACTTGGGAGCGTCGCGCATCCGTAACACGAGGTACTGCACCGCGCCTCTCCGTGCGGGGAGGTATCCAGTTCGAGGCACGAATGGCGCTCCTGTCACCGGTTGAAGTTCGTATACCTGTGTGCTGTGGCCCGACTAAGACGCTTCACGCTATGGAAAAATTCCATGCGACTCGTGAAAAGTGTATCGGCTGGGATCGAGCAAATAAAACCTGCCACCGGCGCCAGATCGATTGGTCGGGGCCTGGGGCCAGTATCGGTTGCGGCCGATTGACTCGAGGTACAACCTGCGCCGCTTTACCTGCCGCCAGGAGCGATGTGCGTTCTCGTGTGTGGTGCCTTCGGCGCCGGTATAAATTTTGAGCTTCCCCCTGTTTTCCGTGTTCCAGTACATTCGCAGTTGATAAGAAAGGCGACGTGCCGACTTAACGATGGTAGCCCGCGGACTATAAGTTGCCCGCCGAAACCAGTTCTGGGCACATCGCACGCGCGCGCTTGTCCAGAATGCTGGTATCGGGCGATCGCTTCCGATCGTTCCCGTCAAGGTTGTCAACCAGGTGCTGAATTGCGGCCGCGTGTTGATGCACGCTCCAGCAGGCGGCTATACGAACCAGTTGAGTGGAACATGCATCGAGGTGGAAGTTGGTCGGAATGTCACGGACCGCATCGCGAACGCTTTTGGCATCGGTAAGCTGCTCATGACATTCGCCCGCATCTATGCGCAACGAACCTACGTTCAGGTCGATGTGCTGCAATTGCTCGATGTCGAGTCGGGTCACCGCATTGCTCGACTTCTTCATGTTCTTGGCGACCGCTTCCGTCACCTCCCACAAGTCCTGCCGATACAACGAAGCGCGCACCTCCTGGATGTCGGAGAGGCGTGCAGGATCCTTGATGATCGTCGAGACCGGTAATCTCGCATCTGCGATCGTGGTACCTCTCGAATTGAAGGGCAGTCCCGCGTCGAGTGCGACGATCAGGCCTCGGCTCTGGGTGTTCTTGATCAGCTTGCGCAAAAACAGTTGCGTGATCGATTCGACACCGGAGTTGTCCGCCACGCCACCGTCGATCAGGTGCAAATAGGCCTTGTCGTCATCGATCTGGTATGCGACCGGCCCGATGGCGAGTGGAAAGGAAGCCGATGTCGCGACCGCACGCGATATTGGAAACGAAGTCGAAGGAACCGAGGTCATGCGCGGGTTAGAGAAAGAGTCGAAGCCTTCGGGCGTCAATGGATCCTTCCGATCGCATTGGGCGATCTTCTGGAGATACATGGGGTCGATCTTGTACTGCTGGTTGCCGGAGGCATACACCACATCCTTCAGCAACTGCTCGGTGTTCAGGCAGAAATTGCTGCTCGGTATGGTCGTCATCACAAATCGCCGGCCGCTGTCATAGTGCGTGGCGTTGAAGATCAGATAAGGGGCCGTGCCAGACGCTTCGTGCTGGTCGAGATCGGCGAACGTCGCTCCGTCAAGGAATTGACTATCGATCACCTTCGAGAGCCGCGTCTCGGTCGAGCCGAACGTCAAGCCTTCCAACCCGAGAGCTGTCCCCGCCCAGTCGAAATTCATCGTCGTATGAAAGCCGTCGAAGAAATCGGTATAAGTCTTCGGCACGGTCCCGCCGCTCACCAGCGCATCGTAGCGGCCGAGTCCCTTCATGCCGAAGTAGGATGCGGCGAAGCCCCCGCCGGACACGCTGGAGATATAGCCGATCGTGTCCAGGAAGCTGGTTTGCCGCGGTGTCGTTGCATTGGCAGGTGCCAGCACTTCAACAGGCAAGCTGCCCAGCAGTTCCAGTACATACGACGCGAACAGCGCCGACCGGTTGCCGCCACCGGAGATGGCTACACCGACCAGCGGTCGGGCCGAATCGAGGGCGTCCGTGGACTCGTTGCTGCGATAGACGCTCGGCGGGCCTGATTTGAATTGGTAGACCGAACAGGACTGGAATGACATGCCGACCATCATGGCGAGCAAAGCGGGTTTCATACACTGCCTCATCCGGCGCAGACACCGCTGCGCTCCACCACGACCAACGCGCACACCGGTTTCAGGCGTGTTATCACGCGAGAGACAGGCATCTGCAACAGCCGGGGCTCGACATTGACGATCATTTGCTGCGCGAATGATTTACTGCTCATCATTTTGAGGACCACCGGGCATCGATGCCTGATGGCTCTCCTGATTGGGACTTCACGGACGCTCGTGTCGTCGCGAGCTTGTGACATAGGAGGTAGAACACCTGGACAGGTGGAATAATTCCGGTCACTCCAAATCCCCGTTCTTGTCGAGCTTTGGACCGGCAGCACTTCGCACTGAAGCGAAATCTACTGCGTGCGTCGCTCTATCGCAAACAACGCGGCGAACGCTTTGCCGCGTGGCATCGTTTTACCGAGCTTAGCCAAAATCCGTCCGGTTTTTGAGGAAAAGTCAGTTTACCGAACTAGTCGATGTTCTCGATGCGGCTCAGGATGGCGAGAAGATCTTCTTCCCTGCTTGCATCACCGGGTGCGGATATGGCGATCCCCCCAGCGGATTGGATCGAGCGAGCCTCCTGTTCAAGCCGATCGGCGGACCGGCCTGTCACGACCACGGTGAAGCCGTCTTCGGCAAAGCGTTTGGCGACTGCGGCGCCGGTTCCGTGAATTGGCCCCAAGCCGACGACCCAGGCAACTTTCGCACCAGTTTCTGCAGGATTTTTGTCTCTCATGTCTTCCTCTCAAGGAGATGCTTGATGCCCCCAAACTTCTGAGCGTGATTCGACTAACACGGGTTTAATGCTGCGGCTTCCACAAGCACTTTGCCCGAATATCGCTCGCTACACGCTTCTATCGAAGAACACGCAACCACAAAACTTTATTCCCTGCTGGAGGAAGGCTATGTTCGGAAGGGTATAAGTTCCCATGCAACGGACGCGACTATGCATTTTTGACGCAGACCGGCTTGCCAAAGGCGTTCTACAAGTTAATGAGGTTAGCGATGATGAGGCCTTCGCTCTCCTGCGAGGCGATCTTCTGCGTCAGCAGGATCGCGCCAACGCATCGCTTGATGCGCGAAATTTGCGCCTCGACTCGTGAGCGCAGACCATAGCCGTATTTCGTGTGGAACACATAGATGCCTTTGTCCTGAATGTATTTCACGATCTGGTCATGCCAGCGCGTATCGTCCTCGCCGTGCACGACTGCGTGAGCGGGCGGTGGGATGACAGGCGTCACGCCCGCGCGTGAGAAAGCCTCGGTGCGCTCGATGCTGTAGTACGCTCCATCGGCGATTACCGTATCCACCGGCAGATTCGCAGGCAGCACGGCGATCATGCTTTCACTGTCGGAAATTTCCGTGGTCGTGATGCGGATCGCGTGAACGTTCATGTTCGAGTCGATCGCCAGATGCATCTTGCGCCATGGGGTATGCGTGGCTTGGTGGCCGTACTTCTGTTCGTACCACTGACTGGGCTCGTCCGAAGCTTAGACCCGTGGCGTCAATCATGCTCACCGCCTCGCCACGCGCGAGCCGTCTGGCCAGCAGGAAGCACCGCTGCGTGACGCTTACTTCGAGCACGGCAAACCGGTCGCATAGATGGCCGCAGTTGTGCACCGGGATGTCCAGTCCCCGGGTAGCCCAGTAGTCATCCATGTAGCCGGTGTTCTGGCGCATGCCCCAACCGAACAGCCGGTAGAACCGTGTAAATCAGCTCAATGTAACCGGCCGTGTAAGTCGGCTCGCGTCCCGAGACCCCACATGTGTAGGGTCTCGCATTGATAAACAGCACCTTCAAATCGCCACTGGGAAAATACAAGCTGATCATGCCGCGGTTCTTCAAACTCAGGTTATATGCACGGGTATTATTCACCCTATATTCAGCCTTCTCGTGCTTGCGCCCCTCGCCCTGTTTCAGTCTGGCTTTGTATGGCCTTATTGTGACCTGCTTTCTTATGATCGCGCAGTTCTACCCGAACCGCGACTGATCGGCAAGCCCCCTTCCGAACAAAGCCGGTTGGAGGCGCTTTCAACTTGCCGAGAGACAGACGGAACGGTGGCAGGTGTGGAGGGAGTTTAGAAAACAGTCGTTGGGTGAGTTCGTGCCAGGCAGCAAACCGGGACGCGAGTTGATTGCGATGGAGCGAAGCGCGCAGCAGATGCCTTTTCAGCGCGAAGTGTTGCCGAATCGGCCCAAAGCATGAAAGAAATTGCTGCGTGCGTTTCGGGTCGCGAAAACCGCGCATACGACGTTCGCGTTTGCGCGTCGGTTGATGGCTGTTCTCAGCCCGGTTGTTTAGCAAGGTTGCTGCTTTGACGAACACGGGTTTCACGTTCGCTAGCTCTGGAATCTCGGCCTTGCAGCCGGATAGCTACGCAACTGGTCGGTGATCTCCGCGGTACAGGGATCGAGCGCAGCACGCGCTTGAAGAAACGTTTGGCCGCGGCTTTTCACCCGGTAGATACGCGTGTAGTGAATCTCGGGACGACCTTTGGCGTTCCTTTCGATCGGCCGCATCTTCCATTGACAGCCCATGTACCGCGCCTGCTGGATATAGTAGAAGATCTTGTGCAAGGCCAGCTTGGGAGGAGGTCCACGGCGGCCCCGACTCAGATGTGGCAAAACAAATTCCTCAAACTGCTCAAGGCTCGATTTCACCGGAATCGCTTGCCAGCATGGCTTTCCATCCATTCAGGGCATCGAAAATCTGGACTTTAACCGATCCTGCGCTTAACAGACGAATATTCGGTGCCCGCAAGCCTCGCAGACAAATTCGATCGCTCGACAAAACTCGCAACCAGTTGCTGCCAGCATGCACGCGTAAAACGCGGCGACTGCTTCAGGCTTGTTCGTGAAATGTAGCGCGACGCGATCACCCGGCTTCAAACCCTAGTGATAAAGCCTCGCGCAAGCCTTCTGATGTAAAGGGCCAGGCGCTGGTAGGTCCATGTGTCCTCTCGGGCGACCATGGCAACGTCGTTGGGGAGCAGCGGCTGAGTTGAACAGGCGTTCGTGTAACGTGACCAGTCGGGACGGTTGTGAGGGATAGGCGTGAGATTCAAGGCTATACATGGATGTTCCTCGGAAGAATGTTCGGCCGTCGCTGACTGGTCCCTTCCTTCTGGAACACGCAGGGCTCCCGGATTATTCAGGGGCGTCGTACGTCGTATTCATCGCCGTGCCTTCCAACGACATCGGGCCCGAAGCTCAACGGGCTGGGGGGAGCTGCTCATAATCGGAAGGTAGGGCAGCGATTGCTCGGCGCAGACAGCGTCGTTTTTTCCCGCAGCCTTGGGTAAGGCGTCGAGCGACGATGAACCCGTCGGTGGCGATGCGTGGTGATGAAAGCCACACGTTAAAGTCGCCTGACTCTTAATTAGTTTTATTAATAAATCGGTTACGACGCACCGCTTAGGAACCGATGAAAAGGATCATTCAACGGAAACTTGTAATCGCTCAAATCCACGAAGCACGTTATGAACGTGACGCACGTCCTCGTGCACCCGAAAGCGTTTCACTCTTGCAGCAAATGCGGTGAAAATGGCGACCATTTCCAGCTTGGCGAGATGCAGGCCAACACAGGCATGCGGTCCCGTTCCAAATGCCACATGGTCTGCCGGGTTTCGTTCCACTTGGAACTTGTGCGGCTGCGAATACTTGCGTTCGTCCCGATTGGCCGCGCCATAGAAGACGATTGCTCGCGAACCGGCGGGCAACACCACTTCATTCATTGCGTAATCGCTCAACACGAGTCGGGAAAAGCCTTGCAAGGGAGTTTCCATTCGCAGGATTTCATTTATAGCGCTTGGCACCAGCGCGGGCGAATTGCGGACCTTCTCCCATTCTTCGGGATTGTTCGCGAACAGCCATACGCCGCTGCTTATCGCGCAAATGGTCGTATCAAGACTCGGACCCATGTAATCAATCATCATGGCCGGACAGACGGCCGGATCGATTTCACCAGAGTCCGCGGCATCTAGTATGGCTTCTGCCCAACTGCCTAACTTCAGCTTGCCGCGCACGGCTTCTGTGGTCGCATAGCGCATCATTTGTTCTAATTTAGGGAAAGCCGCTCGCGTGCGGTCGTTCATCGGCCCAATACAGTTGAACAAAGCATCGCCCCACTGGAGCATTTGCTCTCGTCCCTCCGCCGGCAGTCCAACAGCGCTTCCAACGACGGCGACAGGTATTGGGGTAGCCAGATCTGCCACGGCGCAGAATTCTCTTTTCGCAAATAGACGGTCGACCAGCAATTCCGCCATTCGCGTTATTTCGTCCCGCAACGAAGCTAGCGCCGCCGAGGACAGAGGTTTGGCGACTATTCTTCTCAGACGCTGGTGTTCAGCGCCGTCGCTGCACAGCGTGTTGCCGCGTAGTACCAGATTCATATCGTCGTTCATCATGACTCCCGATGCGGACGAAAAGACGTCGTCATCCTTGAGCGCGCGGGCCACGCTTTCGTATCGAGTAAGAGCAAACATTTCATATCTTTCGAGCCACACGGCAGATCCCATGCCTTGCAGCTTTGCGTACGAAGGCCACGGCAAAATCAACGATTCATCCGAGTAGGGATCGATGTCGGAAACCGGTGTTCCTTGAGTAAGGCGCGCTTTTGACATTGGATAATTTCCGTGAACAAGTGGTCGATTTTTCGGGGGCGACAATGGGGTGGCGAGCTGGATTTTGCGAGTTCTCACACGGCTGGGACACGTAGGCTCCGCTTTAGATCGAAAGCAATTGATAGACGCCGTAAAAACCGCTTCTCTCTTCATGCTCCTACAACGTCGGCAGCCGCATTTTTATTCCAAGGCTACTGACATCCTCAGCGTCAGATCTGTCCTTCAACGAGGATGGCCATCGCTCACGGTAGCGGCAGGAC
>Ga0255336_102039_pt1 | contig 11421 bp, 10 predicted proteins | sample MeOH1_35cm_T3_17_FD_189102 | JGI IMG/M metagenome (GOLD analysis project Ga0255336, IMG submission 189102) | Sandy soil microbial communities from University of British Columbia, Vancouver, Canada - MeOH1_35cm_T3_179 | ecosystem: Engineered > Artificial ecosystem > Sand microcosm > Unclassified ...
GGCCGCGCACATCGGCGGCATAGGCAGCAGCCGCCTCGCCGATGGTCTTGCCAAGCTCGGCATAGCGCTTGACGAAACGCGGCTTGAAGCTGCTGAAAAGACCCAGCATGTCATCGACCACCAGGACCTGGCCGTCACAGCCGGCCGAGGCACCGATGCCGATGGTGGGCGCGGCGACCCGCGCGGTGATGGCGACCGCCAGTTGCTCCATGACACCTTCGACGACGATCGAGAAGGCGCCGGCTTCGGCAATGGCGATGGCATCGGCCATGATGCCCGCCCCTTCATCGGTGGCACGGCCACGGGCGCGATAGCCGCCCAAAGTGTTGACCGATTGCGGCATGAGGCCGACATGGCCCATCACCGGAATGCCACGGCGCACCAGGAAGTCGACGGTGGGTGCCAGATCGCGGCCGCCTTCCATCTTCACGGCGGAACAGCCGGTCTCCTGCATCATGCGCACGGCATTGCGATAGGCCTGCTCGGTGCTTTCCTGATAGCTGCCGAAGGGCATGTCGACGACGACACAGGCCCGGCTCGAGCCGCGCTTCACCGCCGCGCCATGGGCAATCATCATGTCGAGGGTGACCGGCAGCGTGCTGTCGAAACCGTAGAGCACCATGCCGAGAGAGTCGCCCACCATGAGAAGATCGACATGGGGATCGATCAATTGCGCCATCGGCGTCGTATAGGCCGTGAGGCAGACGATCGGTTCGCCGCCTTTGCGCGCCATCAATTCGGGGCAGGAAATGCGCGTCTGACGCGCACCGCTCTGATTGCCAGTGCCCTGGTCCGACAGATGTACACTCACATCACCCTCCCGCACGATCGGTATTCGCAACGCCATCATCGGGGCCTTTATCGGCCCTTTCTATGCATTTTCCGCCATCTTTTTGCGCTGCACAACAGCTTTTCCGCAAGAGCGTCCTGCCGTCACCGCATGGCAGGCACGCCGGTGATGCCCTGAGCGCCTTACGGTTTTAGCAGGCTGGCCAGCACCGTTCCGGCGTTCTATAGCAGATCAGAGGCACCGGGCATGCAAGGCCTTGGGCCGCACGTATCTCAGCACGACAGGCAGGGATCATCGCCTATGACCATCCGCTCCGTGGTGCCAGCCCGGCATCTCGTCTCCTTTGCCAGCCTCATGCTGGCCGCTGTTTTTCTCACCGGCTGTCAGAGTGCAGTTCAGTCCGACAAGACCATACCAGCCACTGACAAGGCGCCAATTGCCTCAGCGCCGAATGTCACGGCCTACCAGCATATGGCTGTTTCGGCGACGCCGCTCGCCAGCGAAGCAGGTCTGGAGATTCTGCGCACGGGCGGCAATGCCATCGATGCAGCGATTGCCATGCAGGCCGTACTGACCCTGGTCGAGCCGCAATCCTCCGGCATTGGCGGCGGCGGCTTCCTGCTTTACAGCGATGCCACCGGCCGGCAGCTGCAGGCCTATGACGGGCGCGAGACGGCGCCGGCCAATGTGCAGCCCGATCTTTTCCTCGACGACCAGGGGCAGCCGGTCGACTTCCACACCGCGCAGATCGGCGGCCAGTCGGTCGGCGTCCCCGGCGTCTTGCGCATGCTGGAACTGGCACATCGCGATCATGGCCGCCTGCCCTGGGCACGCCTGTTCGCGCCGGCGATCCGCCTCGCCGAACAGGGCTTCCCGGTGCCGCCGCGTCTCGCTGCGGCGATCGCCGATGATGACGATATTCCGAAGATCGCCGCCTTGCGCAGCTACTATCTCGACGCCAACGGCAAGCCCCTGGCGACCGGCGCCGCCTTGCGCAACCCGGCGCTGGCGGAGACCTTCCGCATCATCGCCGCGCAAGGTGCCGACGCCTTCTATCACGGCAGGATCGCCGCCGATATCGTCGCCGCCGTGCAGGCCAATTCCCCGGTAAAGCCGGCGACCTTGCAGCTCGGCGATCTCACCGCCTATCAGGCCAGGGCCCGCGCGGCCCTCTGTATGCCCTATCGCGATTATCGCATCTGCGGCATGCCGCCACCCAGTTCCGGCGGCCTTGCCGTGGCACAGATTCTGGGGCTTCTCTCCCACACCAATTATGCCGATCTGGCACCTGACAGCCTGGCCGCCGCACACTTGCTGGGCGAAGCCAGCAAGCTCGCCTTTGCCGACCGCGACCGCTATGTCGGCGACCCTGACAAGGTGCGGGTACCGACCGCCGCTCTGATGGCGCCCGACTACATCGCCAGCCGCGCCGATCTCATCCGCCGTGACCAGGTGATGCAAAAGGCCGAGCCCGGCAAGGTCGATCTTTCCATGACCCTGGGCCGGGCCAGCGAGAGCCAGTTCGAACCGGTCTCCACCAGCCATCTCGTGGTGGTCGATGATGCCGGCAATGTCGTCAGCTTCACCAGCAGCATCGAAAGCGCCTTCGGCGCGCATATCCTGGTCGACGGTTTCATGCTGAACAACGAACTGACCGACTTCGCCTTCAAGCCGGTCGATCAGGGAAGCTTCCTCGCCAATCGGGTCGAGGCCGGCAAGCGCCCACGCAGCTCGATGTCGCCGACCATCGTGCTCGGTCGCGACAGCAAGCCAGTCCTGGCGGTCGGCTCGCCCGGCGGCCCCTATATCATCGGCTATGTCGCCCAGGCGCTGCTGCTGATGCTCGATCACGATGACACGCCGGGCCAAGCCGTGGCCGCCGCGCATGTCCTCAACCGCAACGGCCCGACCTATCTGGAACTGGGCACATCGGCTGAGGCGCTGGCGCCGCAACTACAGGCGATCGGCCAGAAGGTCAAAATTCAGCCCTTGATGAGCGGCCTCAATATCGTGCAAATGCGTGACGGCGTGCTGATTGGCGCCAGCGACCCGCGGCGGGATGGCATCGCCCTCGGCGATTGAAGCCAGACGACTGACCCGGACGATTAAGAACAGAACCAGGAGTTATTGATGACCGATTGTGCAACCCTGCGCCTGAAACCTGGCGGTGACCGGCGCCTGCTGACCGGTCACCCCTGGATCTACTCCAACGAGATCGACATGACACCAGAGGCGAAGGCCCTGACGCCTGGCATCGTCGTCACGGTCCTGCGCACCGACGGCAAGGCCCTGGGCACCGCCGTCTTCAATCCGAAACCCTTGATCAGTGCCCGGATGCTCAGTCGCGATCCGCAGGCCAAGGTCGATGCGGCCTTCCTGCGCAACCGCCTGCAGCGTGCCCTCGATCTGCGGCAACGCCTGATCGGCGTGCCGCATTATCGCTTGGCCCATGCCGAGGCCGACGGCCTGCCCGGCGCCGTGATCGACCGCTATGGCGATACCCTCGTCATCCAGGCGGCCGGTGCCGGCATGGAGCGGCTGGCCGAGCCTTTGCTTGAAGCGCTCGACAGCGTCATCGCCCCGAAGACCATTCTGATGCGCGGCGACGGCCCGGCCCGCGAGATGGAAGGCCTGCCGCCCTATAGCCGCATGCTGAAAGGCGAGATCGCGGGACCGGTACCGGTGATCGAATACCAGGCGCAGTTCCTCGCCGATCCGCGCGAAGGACAGAAGACCGGCTGGTTCTTCGACCAGCGCGACAACCGCGCCCTGGTCGCCCGCTTCGCCAAGGACCGTCGTGTCCTCGATCTGTACAGCTACATGGGCGGCTTCGCGATCCAATCGGCGCTCGCCGGTGCCACCGCGGTGCTGGCGGTCGATCGCTCCGATCTGGCCCTGCGCACAGCAGCTGCCGCCGCCGAACAGAACGGTGTCGCGCCGCGTTTCGCCACGGAGAAGTCGGAAGTCTTCGACTTCCTGGAAGCGACCGCCAACCAACCCCGCTATGACGTGGTGGTGGCCGATCCGCCGGCTTTCGTCAAATCGAAGAAGGATTTCAACCAGGGGGCGCGGGGCTATCGCAAGTTGGCCCGGCTGGCGGCGGCCCGCGTGGCGCCCGGCGGCATTCTCTTCATCGCCTCCTGCTCGCATAACATGCCGGTCGACGAATTCGGCGCCCAGGTGGCGCGCGGCCTCAACGATACTGGCCGCCAGGGCCGGGTTCTCTTTCAGACCTTCGCCGCCCCCGACCATCCGGTGCATCCCTCGCTGCCGGAAAGCGCCTATCTCAAGGCCCTGACCCTGCAGCTCGACTGATGGCAAAAGAAACGGGCGCCGCTAGAGCGCGATGGTTTCAGGTGGAATCGCCCCAGCGATTCCACCTGATGGCATCCGGCTCTAGGCGCCCGTTTGATATCCGGTTGGTTCAGGCTTCCTGGCGGTGGGCTTCCCCGCCGTGCTGGCCATGCACCGCGATCAGCTTGAAGAGCAGCAGGATGCAGAAGACGAAGAAAGCGAGGGCGGCCCAATAGGGCATGCCTTCCTGGCTCTTCGACGCCACGAACAGCGCAGCAACGCCGAACACGGCGATCAAAAACATCATGACGAAACGCGAAAGATCCTGCATTGCCCATCCCATCCGCAGTGAGGTCGAAATCGCCGCTCTTATAGGCCAGAAGGGGCAAATGAGGCAACTCCGAGGCTGACACCCGGCTGCGGCGCGGGACGCAGTGCCGGATTCAGGCCAGTTGCCGCTCCATGAAGAGGCTATGGGGACTGGGGCCGTAGCTGCCGAACGGCCCTCTTTCACGGTAGCCGCAGGCCCGGTAGAGGCGCAGGGCTTCGGTGCTGTCGGGGCCGGTTTCCAACTGAATGACGCGGATGCCCGCGGCCGTGGCGATGGTCTCCAGTTCCTGCATCAAGGCCCGGCCGATGCCCTGGCCACGTGCGGCCGGATCGACCACCACCCGCTTCACCTCGGCGGTTCCACCTTCGCCGATGACCAGGGCGCCGCAGCCCACCGCCTTGCCATGCCAGCGCGCCACCAGGAAGCGCACATGGGTTCCGGCAAGGAAATCGGCATCGACCATGTGCCGGTCTTCCGGCGGGTAGAGCGATGCGGCATAGGCTTCGGACAAGGAAAAGAGGGCCGCGACTTCCGGCTGCTGCGGGGATTCAAGCGTGATGCTGAGCATGGTCCTGGGGTCTGCTGGAGAAAAGATCAGGCGGCGATCGTACCCGAACGCTGCGGCAGGTAGAGGGAAAAAGTCGCGCCGTCGCTGCCATTGCGCTGCAGGCTGAGGTCACCGCCTTGTGCCCGCAGCAATTCCCGGGCGATGGCGAGGCCAAGCCCGGTGCCGCCGGCGCGGGCCGAGCCGCGGAACGGCACGAAGAGATTTTCCAGGGCCTTGGGCGGCAATCCGGGTCCGTCGTCGCGCACCTCGAGATGGTTGCGGCCGGCTTCCTGCCGCGCCGTCAGGCAGACCTCATGCGCCCCCGCCTGGAAGGCGTTCTCCGCCAGATTGCGGATGATGCGGAAGAGCTGTTCGCGATCAGCCGTGAGGGTGAAATCGGCGGGGAATTCCGCCCGCCAGACATTGCTGCCATTGAGCTGCGTCGCCAGGCTTTCGCCGATCTCGTCATGCAGCACGGTGAGCGGAAACTGACTGAGCTGCGGCTTCCGCGGCCCGTCGCGAGTGAAGTTCAAGGTGTCCGAGCAGAGATCGACGGCGCGGTCCAGGGACCGCACCAAAGCCGGCGCCGCTTTCCGCACATCGGGATCGTCGCTTTCGACGATGCGGTCGGCCACCAGCCGCGCCGTCGCCAGGATGCCGCGCAGATCGTGGTTGATCTTACCGACCGCCGTGCCCAAGGCGGCGAGGCGCGCATGCTGCATCAAGGCCTGGCGGACCTGCGCTTCCATATCGACCAGTTCGCGTTCCACCATGCCGATCTCATCGCTGCGGCGCGACACCGCCTGGTCATCGACCGCCAGTTCGGGATTGTCGCGGAAGCGCAGGATGCGCCAGGTCACCCGCTTCACCGGGCGGATGATCAGCCATTGCAAGGCAGCGAAGATCAGGCTGGCGGTGATCAGCGAGATCACCACCGAGACGCCCAGCACGCGCCAGGAATAGGCGATCATGGCCTGGTGCAGTGGCCATTCGTCGATCACCATTTCGACCTGGGTATCGGGTGCCCGGTCGGCATAGCCCTTGACCCGCAGGAGACGCTTGTCGGTCTGGCGCAGGGTATCGATGGCATCGCCGAGATCGTCGGTCCAGCTGCGGTCCGAGAGATCGATGGTGGCATTGACGATGAGCGGCGGTGCAGCACCCCGCAGCATCAGGTTCTTGCCATCGGTGGTATGGAGGGCGACGAGATAGGCGCCGACATGATCGAGCAGCTTCAGCTCCAACTGCGGGTCGATCATGTAATTGGGCTGTGCCTCCAGCGCCATGATGGCGAGATGGGCCGAGCTCAGCTTGCTGTCGAGCCAGGACATGCGGAAGCGGGCGATGGTCGGGGCATAGATCATCACCTCGCTGACCATGACGAAAATCACCGTCAGGATGAGGACGCGGGCCGAGAGGCCGAAGCCCGGCATGATGAGGTCCCGCTTCTTCGGCACGCCGACGGCCGGCACCGCGCTTGCGGCCCCCTTGCGTCCCGATTGTCTGAACCAATCCATCACGGCCATCGGCCTGTTTCCCCCATGCCGGCGATCCGGTGACCGGCGCTCGTGGCTTCTATGCTTTTACGATGGCGGCTCATCCGCCTTCGATTCATATGACTGAGCTGGTACGCGCGTTAAGCAAATTCCATATCCGCTCTACAGCCATTTCGAGAGGCGCCGGGGAATTCCCTGTTAACCTTTCCCGAAAGACGGCACGACCTAGCCTTCTTCCGGCATATTACAGGTGCCAGCCGGTCTGCCTACACCCTCGGGACGGCGCCTCACCTCATTGAGCGGTTCGGCCATCGTCTCGCCAGCGCCAGTCAGTTAATGAAACTTGGACGTTCTTTCAATGGGTTAATCTATATTTTTGATGCCCAATCCGGTGTCGGGATGGCCGCCATGGCTATGGCCGATACACAGCTTGCTCAGCCTCGTGCTAGAGAGGGTCAACATCGCTCCAGACAGTCCGGACGCGGGGGAGCGGGGCGAGACCGGCAAATGCGGTCAAAATCCGCCCTGACAATTGACTCTGGCGGTCGCTTTCTTTATACACCCGCCGCAATCGCAAAATACTGAAATGAGTGGAGATTTACCGTGAAGCGCACCTATCAGCCCAGCGTGCTTGTCCGCAAGCGCCGTCATGGCTTCCGTTCGCGCATGGCGACTGTTGGTGGCCGCAAGGTTCTTGCCTCGCGCCGCGCCAAGGGCCGCAAGCGTCTGAGCGCCTAAGGATCTGACCGGTGATCGGCCGCCTGAAGCGGCGGGCCGAATTCCTTCAAGTCGCAGCGGCCAATCGCAAATGGGTTGCCCCCGGCTTGATCCTGCAGGTCTGCCGCCACGTTCGATCGGAGACAGTCAACGCCACCCGAAAAGGTGGCGCTGATCTTTTGCGCGCGGAGCAAGGCGCGGCGGATCAGGTGCCGATGCGGGTCGGGTTCACCGCCAGCCGCAAGGTCGGCAACGCCGTCACCCGCAACCGCGCCAAGCGTCGCCTGCGGGCGGCGGTGGACATCATCGTTCCCCAGCATGGCGCCCCTGGCTACGACATTGTGCTGATCGCCCGCCAGGCTACCGTCAGCCGCGATTTTCCTGCTTTGGTGCAGGATCTGACCAACGGGCTTCGGAAGCTCGGCGCCTATCAGGCGGATCGCCCGTCATGAAGGTGCTGTCATGAAGCTTCTGCGCCGCGCCGCCATCCTGCCGATCCGCATCTACCAGATGGCGATTTCGCCCTTGCTGCCGCCCAGCTGCCGCTATCACCCAAGCTGCTCCGCCTATGCCGTGGAAGCCTTGGAGCGGCATGGCTTGATCCGCGGCGTCTGGCTCACCCTGTTGCGCCTCGCGCGCTGCCATCCCTGGGGCGGCAGCGGCTACGACCCGGTTCCTGAAACGGTGGAACCGGGCGGGAATGCGGCCAGCGGCCATAGCGGATGCCGGCACGGCCATCACCACCTACCCGGCTCTCTCTGCTGAGCGGCCCGGCACCAACCGATCATGAAGACCAGCCGAAACTAGGCCAGCCGAAACTAGGACTGTCATGGAACAAAAGAACCTGATTCTCGCCATTGTGCTCAGCATCGCCGTGCTGGTCGGCTGGCAATATTTCGTCGAAGCGCCGCGTCTGCATCAGCAGCAGATCGCGCAGCAGCAGCAGGCAGCCCAACAGGCAACCGAACCGGCCGGAACCAAGAGCACGGCCGCCACCGTACCGGCCGAACCGGCCGTGCCGCAGCTCGACCGTGACACGGCCCTGAAGCAGAGCCCGCGCGTCGCCATCGACAACCCGCGCCTCAAGGGCTCGATCGCCTTGAAGGGCGGCCGCCTCGACGATCTCGAGCTCAAGGATTATCGCGACACGCTCGATCACAACAGCCCGCTGGTGGCGCTGCTGTCGCCCTATGGTTCGCCCGGCGCCTATTATGCCGATTACGGCTGGACCAGCGACGACACCAAGATCGCCTTGCCCGGCGCCGACACGCTCTGGCAGGCCGACGGCACGACGCTGGCCCCCGGCAAGACCGTGACGCTGAGCTGGGACAACGGCCAGGGCCTCGTCTTCTCGCGCGCCTTCGCCATTGACGACAATTTCATGTTCACCGTCACCCAGTCGGTGGACAACAAGGGAAGCGCCCCGGTCAACCTGCGCCCCTATGCCCGCGTCAAGCGCTTCGGCACGCCGGCCCATCCCAGCCAGACCTATGTGCTGCATGAAGGCATGATCGGCGAACTGGGCGGCAGCCTGCGCGACCCGTCCTATTCCGACGTTCGCAAGCAGGCGGAAGATCCCGCCAAGGGCATCCTCAGCTATGGCGGCACGGGCGGCTGGGCCGGCATCACCGACAAATACTGGCTGGTGGCGCAGATCGCCGAGAATGCCGAACCGATCACCGGCGAATATTTCTACGAGCCGAAGACCGATTCCTATCAGGCGGATTATGCCGGCAAGCCGCGCGATATCGCCCCCGGCGCCAGTGCCAGCACGACCCAGCGCCTGTTCGCCGGCGCCAAGGAGGTCAATCTGCTGCGCGCCTATCGCGACAACCAGGCGATCGGCAATTTCGATTCGGCGATCGATTTCGGCTGGTACTGGTTCTTCACCAAGCCGCTGATGCTGCTCCTGGACTGGCTCTACAAGACGGTCGGTAATTTCGGCATCGCCATCATGATCCTGACCATCTGCGTCAAGACCCTGATGTTCCCGCTCGCCAACAAGTCCTACAAGTCGATGAACCGGATGAAGCAGCTGACGCCGCAAATCCAGGCGATGCGCGAGAAGTTCGGCGAGGACAAGGCCAAGCTCAACCAGGAGATGATGGCGCTCTATAAGCGCGAGAAGGTCAATCCGGCCGCCGGCTGCCTGCCCGTCTTCGTGCAGATCCCGGTCTTCTTCTCGCTCTACAAGGTGTTCTACGTCACCATCGAGATGCGCCAGGCGCCGTTCTTCGGCTGGATCCACGACCTTAGCGTGCCGGATCCGACCTCGTGGATGAACCTATTCGGCCTGCTGCCCTTTGACATTGCGCATCTCGCCGCTATGCCGCTGATCGGCGGCCTGTTCCACACCCTGTCGATCGGCATCTGGCCGCTGATCATGGGCTTCACCATGTGGATGCAGCAACGCCTCAACCCGACGCCGCCGGATCCCGTGCAGGCGAAGATGATGACGGCGATGCCGATCGTCTTCACCTTCATGCTGGGCAGCATGCCGGCCGGCCTCGTCATCTACTGGGCCTGGAACAACACGCTGTCGATCCTGCAGCAGCGTTTCCTGATGTGGCGGATGAATCATCCGATGCCGAGCCGGGCCAAGGCCTGAGCCCCAGCACGGAAGACAGGACAGTCTCGTGACGCGCGGCACCGGTGACGATTTCGATGGCGCCTGGCTGTTTGCCCAGGAATGCCAGTTTGTTGCCGGCGCCGATCGCGCCGCGGCACTGCCACCGCTCGGCCTGACCGAAGTGGCCGTTGCCGGCCGGTCGAATGTCGGCAAGTCGAGCCTGCTCAACGCCCTCACCGGCCGCAATCATCTGGCCCGCGTCTCACACACGCCGGGCCGCACCCAGCAGATCAATTTCTTCAATCTCGGCAACAAGCTGTGGCTGGTCGATCTGCCCGGCCATGGCTATGCCGAGGTCTCCAAGAGCCAGCGCAAGGCTTTCAGCGCCGTCACCCAGACTTATATCCGCAACCGCTCGACCCTGCGCCGGGTGCTGCTGCTGGTCGACAGCCGGCATGGCTACAAGGAATCCGACGAGCGGCTGATGGATCTGATGGACAGCTTCGGCCTCTCCTATCAGATCGTCATGACCAAGGCCGACAAGGCGAAACTGCCCGAGGTCGAGGCGATGCGGCAGAAACTGGCCACCAAGGTGGCAAAACGCCCGGCCTGCCACCCGGAAATCTTCGTCACCAGCGCCCATGACAGCATCGGCATCGCCGAATTGCGCGACAGCCTCGCCGAGATCGCCAAGGGCCAGTGAGCCGGTGCAACAGAGCTGGCGCAACTGAGCCGGCCTGCTGCTTGTGTTTCCCGTCGCCCGGCTCTTAGATAGCCTTCCGCTTTCCCCGAACCGGAGGAACGACATGAAGGCCTATTGCATCGTCTATGAGAGCGTCGACGACCCGCAGATGTTCGAGCAGTATCGCAGCCAGGTGATGCCGACCATCGAAGCCTTTGGCGGCCGCTTCCTGGCCCGCGGCGGCGCCTTCGATGCCCTGGAAGGCGAGATGCCGTATCAGCGCGTCGTCCTGCTGGAATTCCCCACGCGGGAGAAGGCCGAGGCCTGGTACCACTCGCCGGAATATCAGCGCATCCTGCCCTTCCGCCTCAAGGCGTCGCGCTGCCAGTTCATCCTGGTGGACGGAGTCGCGGGTTAACCCGCCGCCCGCACAATCTGACAAGGTTGTGACGGCGCCGGCTGCGGCGATTTCCCCTGTTGATTTCTGCAGCCGGAAGCCGCACTTTCTGCCCGCGCTGCGGGGGCCTTCGATGCCGCCACAGCCGCCTCCGGGGCGATCCGCCATAAGCCGAGCCGGTCCGGTGTCCTCACGGTTCACCGCTATAAGGTCCAGGTCATAGATCGATGTCCCAGATCAACTTCACCGACACCAAACACTGGCTTCGCACCGCGCGCACGCTGACCGAGGCGCTGCCCTATATGCAGAAATATGCCGGCCGCCGCCTGGTCATCAAATATGGCGGCCATGCCATGGTGAATCCGGAACTGGCGAAGGTCTTCGCCGCCGACATCACCCTGCTGCGCCAAACCGGTATCCTGCCGATCGTCGTCCATGGCGGCGGGCCGCAGATCGGCGAGCAGCTGAAACGCCTCAACATCCAGTCGACCTTCATCGACGGCCTGCGGGTGACCGATGCGCCCACCGTCGAGGTGGTCGAGATGGTCCTCTCCGGCACCATCAACAAGCAGATCGTGGCGGCCATCAATGCCGCCGG
>Ga0255336_102040_pt1 | contig 11421 bp, 10 predicted proteins | sample MeOH1_35cm_T3_17_FD_189102 | JGI IMG/M metagenome (GOLD analysis project Ga0255336, IMG submission 189102) | Sandy soil microbial communities from University of British Columbia, Vancouver, Canada - MeOH1_35cm_T3_179 | ecosystem: Engineered > Artificial ecosystem > Sand microcosm > Unclassified ...
TTGCGCGCGTGGCTGGCGACACGGCGACCGCGATGCAGCAGTTCGACAGCGCCCGCCGTGATGCGCGCATCGAGCTTGAGACCGACCAGCGCGTGCGGCACGCTGTAGCGGTGTTTGTTGATCTCGACGTGATAGTCAATGTGTTCTGTGGTTGACCACAGAACACATCTTGTGTGGCCAAGCGATTTCTGTGGTCTTGGCGCTGATGAGCTGCTTCCGGCGGAGATCCTCGCAGTCTAAAGACCACAGAAATCCAGTTAAAGTGAGCGCAGGAATCGCAGCAGGTCAGATTCCATTCGGCGCCGCGGCGCCTCGCCGGATGGCTGCAGTTGCGCCAAGGCACGCGACTTCATCTCCAGGTCGATCTGTGCGTAAATGTTGGTGGTGTTGAGCGACACATGGCCGAGCCACGCGCGGATGGTGTTGATGTCGACACCCGAGCGCAGGAGGTAGGTGGCCGTTGTATGGCGAATCGTGTGCGGGCTGACCCGCTTCGCACCGACCGCAGGGAACCTCGCCTCGATGCGCTTCGCGCAGCGCTCCACCAGTGAGTGGACTCCGAATCTAGTAATCGACGTACCACGCCGGTTCAAGAATGCATGCTGGTCAGCTGGCCGACCAACAATCAGTGCCGAGATCTCCGCTGCCGTTTGCGGCCAGAGGGGACATAATCGAACTTTGTTGCCTTTGCCCAGCAATCTGACAAACGCGTTGCCGTTGCCATCTCGCGACTGCAATTGCAGATCCTCAACCTTAACCTGTGCAACTTCTGTCGCTCGCGCACCAGTGTTGTACAGGAACATCAGCAGCGCATGGTCACGCCTTCCCTGTGCCGTTCGTAAGTCTGCCGCAGCAAGAAGTGCATCCATCTCGGGTTTCTCAAGGTAGGGAATCTCGGGGCGTGCGAACTTACGGAATGGGATCGCTAAGACACGCCCGGACCATTCCAGGTGCTCTGGTCCGTATTCGCCCACGAATCGCGCGAAGCTATGTATGGCCGCGAGACGTTGGTTGAGGGTTCTCGCGCCCACAGCTTTACCGGTCGTCGCTGTTGGGAGAAATCGGTTGATCAGGTCTCTGCTGATGTCGTCGAGCTTCAGCAGGTCAGGACGCGTTCGGAGTTCGCCCGCCACGTAGCGAATGAGCCTGGCCAGCGTGTCGCGGTAGCTCAATTGCGTGCTTCGCGCCACACATCTTACCGTGACGGGGTTGACGCGTTGATGTGCGGACTATCGCAGGAGTAGCTAGCGGCAATCTAATCATTAACGCTAGCCATTCGTCAGCGCAGCAACCTGACGCTATTGCACGTCCGAGGGATGGTTACTGAGTTGAGCCGCAACGTCCAGCAAATCGTCGACGCGAATAACGTCCGGCTCCAAATCCTCTACAACCGCGTCCCCAAACAAATAGCAAGTGCCGACCTTTGCAGCCTTGGCCGCCTGCATATCGGTCAACGAGTCTCCCACCATGACTGACGTGCCAAGATCAACGTGGTGCTCCGCCGCCGCCCTCAACAACATCCCCGGCGCCGGCTTCCTGCACTCGCAAGCAATCCCATACTCGCCAATCCCGGCCATCGGATGGTGCGGGCAGTAATAGACCTGCGTGATCGGCGCTCCCTGCGCAGCGAACTGTTCGAGCATCCAGCTTGTGAAAGCTGCAAACGTCTTTTCGCTGTAGTAACCGCGCGCGATCCCCGCCTGGTTGGTCACGACAAACACGTCGTAGTCCGCCTTGCGCGCCTGACGCACCAACTCAAAAATTCCCGGTACGAACACGCAGTCCTCGGCACGATGCAGGTAACCAATGTCGACATTGATCACCCCGTCGCGATCGAGAAACAGCGCACGCGTCAATGCTGTCATCGTCTCAAGCCACCATCTGCGGCACGAGCGTCTGTGCCAGCGCATAATCTTCGGGCACACCGATATCGATCAACTGGCTAACGGCCGGAACCGCGTGAACCTGAAGCTCGGCAAGATGAGCGTGCAAAAAGTCCTGCTCGAACGAAAACCGCTCCTGGTTCACATAGCGCATGAACGAAGCCCGCTTCACCAGATAGACACCGGCGTTGATAAAGCCTGCACCGGTCTGCCCCTTCTCGCGGAATGCGGTGGCCCGGCGCGGCGGCGCCGCGTCGAAATCCACGGCCCCGTAGCGCGCCACATCGTCAAGCTTTGCCACCGCCATGACGACGTCGGCCTCGCCCGATGCGCCCGCGGCACGCAGGTCGTCGAAATCGACGATGGTCATCGTATCGCCGTTGAGCACGAACGCTTCGTCGCCGCCAATCTCAGCCATCGCCTTGGCAATGGCGCCGCCCGTACCGAGCGGCTCATCTTCGATGACGTAGTGCACCTTCAGTGCTCCGAAGGCGTCGCCGAAGTAATCCTCGATCACGTCGCACTTATAGCCGACGGACAAGTACACATCCGCGATACCCTGCTGCTCGAGACGGCGCAGAACCCACCACAGGAATGGCTTGCCCGCCACCACGGCCATCGGCTTTGGCAGATGAGGTACGACCGAACGAAGGCGCGTACCAAGTCCGCCAGCCAGAACGATTGCGGGAATCATGCCGGGGTGAAAAGGCTCGACTCAACCAGGCCACAAATGATGTGGGCCAGCAGGATATGCCCTTCCTGGATCTTCGGCGTCGAGCGGGACGGCACTTCAATGCACACGTCGCACAGATCGAGCATCGCGTTACCGTTGGCGCCAGTGAACCCCGCCACATACATGCCCTTCGCGCGTGCCTCTTCCATGGCACGCAGGACGTTCGCAGACTTGCCAGACGTCGAGATGCCCCAGAAGAAGTCACCCTTGGTGGCAACGGCCTGCACCTGGCGTGCAAACACCTTCTCGTAACCGTAATCGTTGCCGATAGCGGTCAATGCAGAGGTATCCGTCGTCAATGCAAACGCCGGCAAGCCGGGACGGTCGAAGTTGAAGCGGCTGACAAACTCGCCAGCAATGTGCTGCGCGTCGGCTGCGCTGCCGCCATTACCGGCGATCAGCACCTTGTTGCCTGCCTTGAACGTGTCGACGATCGTCTGTGCGAAACCCGCGACCTTATCCAGCAGGACTTCGTCGGCGTGAATTGCGGTGAAAACGTCGACCGCCTTCGAGATTTCATTCCGGATCGTGTCTTTCATTAGGTCCTCCAGGAATACGCACCGTGTTCGGTGAAATTGCAGGTAAATACCTGGCCGTTAAATTGCGCGAGGGTACGCATTACGTCAGGCCGCTTCGTCGGATCAACAACGAACATCATAAAACCGCCGCCACCGGCGCCGGATACTTTGCCCGCACGTGCGCCCACCGCAATCGCCGCATCATAAATTGCATCGATGCTTGAATTGCTAATGCTGGTCGCCATCAGCTTCTTCGAGATCCATGAGAGGCGCATGGACTCGGCGAAGCTATCGAAGTCACCCTTGAGGATGGCTTCCTTCATCTTGACGGCTTCTTCTTTCACACGGTGCAACGCGTCCAGCGAGGTGGAATTGCCGCTGCGTACGCTGTCGGTCTGCTGCTGAATGATCCGCGCAGACTCGCGAGACACACCCGTGTAAAACAAGACCAATGAAGACTCGAGTTCCGCGCGCACCGACTGCTTGACGCGCAGCGGATTAACGATTACCCGGTCCTGATAAAACTCCATGAAATTAAAGCCGCCGAACGTGGCCGCGTACTGATCCTGCTTGCCGCCGGCAAACGCCAGATCCACGCGCTCGATGTCATACGCCAGTTGCGCGATGTCATATTCGCCAAGCGGAATCTGCAGATACTCGACGAAGGCGTGAACCAACGCCACCACCATTGTCGACGACGAGCCCAGACCCGACCCCGGCGGTGCTTCGGAATGCGTGGTCAGGAGCACAGGCAGCGGGATGCCAGCGTTGTAGTCGCGGACGATACGGTTGTACACGCCGACGTGCAGTTCCAGCCCCTTGACGAGGCCAAGCGACGCCGTAGCCGCGCCGGACCAGTGCACCGAGTTGTCCGCAGCCACCAGTTCGATCGTCTCGTCGTCACGGGGGGTAATGGTCGCGTACGCGAACTTGTCGATGGTGGCGTTCAGCACCAGCCCGCCAAAGTCGTCAGAGTACGGCGAAACGTCCGTACCGCCGCCTGCGAGTCCGAGGCGCAGCGGTGCGCGCGCGCGAACGGTTCCGGGTTTGAAAGAGGTAGTCATAAGCGATAAATCAAAGGTTGAAATCCAGATCCTGCTCGAACACCCCGCGAATTGCCGCGCTCGAGAAATTCGCGGCAACGTATGCACGCCCAGCTTCCGCCACACGGAACCAGCTCTCGTCATTACGAACCAGTTCAATCACGCTTGAGGCGAACACAGCCGGGTCGCCTGTCACCGGCAGAATGTCATCGAGTCCCGCCAACCCCTGAACGCCAATGGGTGTCGTCACCAACGGCGTACCAAAGTTAAGGGCTTCAACAACCTTGTTCTTGACGCCGGCACCGAAGCGCAACGGCACCACGGCCACGCGGGCGAGTCCATACAATTCGGCAAGCCGTTCATCCGTCACGTAGCCGGTCACCAACACCTGGGGCCCGGCCAGCGCCTTTACCTCGTCGGTCGGATTCGAACCCACCAGCGAGAGGTGAATATGCGGCAGTTCCGCAGTAATACGCGGCATGATCTCGTTCACGAGCCACTTCGCCGCGTCAACATTAGGCGGATGGCCAAACCCCGCGACGAAGATAATCTGGCTGCGCTCATGCAGCGTCGCAGCGCTTTCGGTCGCCGGACGAGGCTCGAAGAAATAAGGCGGCAAAGTTTGCGCTGCCACGCCCGGCGCCATCTTCTTGACCATATCGGTTTCCGTGGACGACGGGTAATAAACCAAGTCGACTGCCTTCCAGACCTTCAATTCAAGCTGACGCTCAGTCTCGGCTTGGCGCAGCAATTTCTGCTCGCCTGAGACCTCCGCCTGCTTCAAGGTCCGCTCGAAATGCAGGTCGTGGCCGTAATAGAGCAACTTCGCAGCAGGTGCGTATTTACGCAGCGGCTCGATGAACGGCTCGCTGACATAGGGTCGGTTCAAAAATGCAAAGTCGATGGTCTGATCGGTGTTTTTGATCCACTCGTCAAAACCGTCAATAAACTGCGGGCCGTAATAGACCTCGACACCCATTTGCTGGAGCGGCTTCACATAGGCTTCGTCGTACCAAAGGTTCTGTGGCCAGAACTTGACGTTGAGACCCATCTCCAGGAATACACGAATGAAGCAGATCAAGGAGCGCGAACCTGCATCGCGATCGGGCTGCGGAACATAGTGGTCGACAATCAAAACGGTCTTTCGGCTACGTGTGCGATCGCGCGCAGCACTCACCTGTGTGGCGTTGTCGAAGTGCTGCGCGTTGAGGACTTCAAGCCAACGCTCGCGAAACTTCTTCTGATTCTCTACCTGGTAAGCCTTGATGCCAGAGCCGGTGTCGGTTCCGTTCGAGATGCCTTCATAGTGGACAATGACCGATTCTGGCTGGTAATAGACTTTCTTACCCGCCAGACGGACCTTGAATGCCAGGTCGGAGTCTTCGCAGTAGGCCGGCACATAGCGCTCGTCGAAACCGCCCAGTTCGGTCCATAGATCCCTTCGGAGCAGCAACGAAGCACCCGACGAATAGTCGATTTCCTTGACGTAGTTGTAGGCGCTTTTGGACGGATCGTCGAGACGGCCGAAATTCCAAGCGGAGCCGTCCTTCCACATGATCCCGCCGGCTTCTTGCAAGCGGCCATCGGGATAGACGAGCTTGGAGCCGACCATACCGCAATCTGGGCGCGTATTGAACAACGCCACCATCGAGTCGAGCCAGCCGGGCGTCACTTCCGTATCGTTGTTCAGGAAGTAGAGGAATTCGCCGCGTGCGTGCGTCGCCGCGTAATTGCAGGAGCGGATAAAGCCCAGATTCTTCGGGTTCGAGACGAAGCGAAGACCCGGAATCTCTTGCATCCGCAGAATGTCTTTGTCTCCTGACGCGTCCTCAGCGACGATGACTTCGATCGGAATCGACGGCATGTAATCGACGATTGACCGAACGCAGGCGAGCGTGTATGGCAAATTGCCGTAGGCCGGAATGATGACCGATATGAGGGGCTTCTCCGCCTCGGGCAGCGTCAAAGAGGCGAGGACCGTATCGAACTCTTCCGGCTTGATCTGCGGGCGCCCCAAGACCTGGGTTAGCGGCGCACCTTGACGCTTCCACGCTTCGTAGAACACCACGCCTTCGAAAAGCGGGCCGGCAACGCGAAACACAATTTCGGCAAGCTTGTTCTTTTGCCGGTGACTGAGCGGCAACATCTTGTAGGCTGCTCGCCCCCAACGTTTGGCGTACGGACGAAGCGGCCGTAATACTGACGCGACATCGCCTCGGGCGACCCGCATAATGCCACGCAGCGGCCGCGTGATCTTCCATGAGGTGGACGCGTAGACGCTTGCCAACTCGCCCTGCAACTGGCCGAGACCCGTCTGCAATTCGTCGAGTTCATGGCGAATCGCCTCATACCTCTCGACGAGCGCGGCAGTTTCATCGTTCGCGGTCGCTCTCGGCGCTCGAATCTCATCTTCGCGTTCCCGCATCGATTCGGCTTGCCGTTGAACCTCCGCGTCGAGCGAAAGCGCCCACTCGGTGCGGTCGGCAAACTCCGCTTGCAACCGGCGGATTTCCGTGTCGCGCGCCTCGATTTCGGCGGTCTGACGATTCGCCCATGCCGCAATTTCCTCTTGCCGCGCATAGAGATCGCTACCCTCTTCAAAGAAGACCGAGGCTTCCAGCTTGGGCTGTCGATGCCCAGCGCCCTTCGAGCAAACCGCCAGAAAGTACATGATCGCGTCGAGTTTCGGCGTGCGCACCGCTATGCCGGCTTGATCGAGCGTCAGGGCGGCATAGGCCGCATCCAGACGTTCAGTCGGCAGGATCACCGAACTCGTTGCTAGGCGCTGGCCGTAGTAAGCCACACCGCTAAAATAGCGTTTCACTAGCGCATCGAGCTCTTCGAAATAGAGCTCGCGGACGTGAAACTCGTTATAGAAGTTTCGATCATCCGAATACACCTTCTTATTGGGCGACGACAGGATGAGAAAACCACCTGGCTTAAGTACGCGGTGAATCTCCGCGAGCATTTCATCGTGCTGCGTCAGGTGTTCGAGCGTCTCGAATGAGACGACCGCGTCGACGCTGGCGTCAGCCGACGGAATCGCCGTTGCGCTGCCCTGCCGAAACGAAAGATTCGGGACATCCCCGTAGCGCTCCACCGCATGCTCAACGGCTTCATGCGAAATATCGACGCCGGTCACCTCTTTGGCGCACCTGGCCAGAATCGCCGAGCCATAGCCTTCACCGCAGGCAATGTCCAGTACGTGCAGACCCTTGACCGTCTGTGCGGCCCAGCCATAGCGATGCAAATGTTCATAGCGCATGTCCCCTTCTTCGGTCGGGACATACCGTTCGCCGGTGAATTCGATCACGCCAGTGACCTCTCTTTTTCGACGCTAATGCTCAACATAGGGATACCAATTAAGCCGTGACGCATCGTGCTGTCCACGGTACGGAACTGCAACGCGTCATGGAGCCAATGCTGTTGGGTATGATCATCTTGGGTGCCGGATGCAACAGCCGCGTCGATGGAGTACGCGCCAACCGGCAGAATGGGCATACGGAACCGGAATGAGGCGAGGAATACGTCACCCTCACTCCCTTCGATGACGTCTTCGTAACTCAGGTGCGAGTTGTCGCCGAACAGTCGTTGCCCGAGGCGATCCTTCACGTAGAAGCCAAAAATCAATCCGGTCATCTGCGTGTGTACAGAGACTTTCAGCTGCAGGGTTATCAGTTCACCACCTTGCATGAGTTGGGCCTGACGCCCATCTTCGTCGATCAACGCAACATCGACGATCGAGGCGCCGCCCGCTCCAAATGCGCTCTCCTGCACCGCGGGATCGAATTGAAATACCTTGATTGTGTTGGCGGCTTTCAATTGCTCGACCCGCGGATCGACCACGTCCAGCGCCTTCATCTTGGCCCGGGCCCGGGCGGTCTTCACCGCACTCACTGCCACGCCCTGTGCCTTTCGATCCAGGACGTGCTGCTCGGCAAGATAAGCCTCGACCACTTCTTTGGCCAGCCCATCCATGCGCACCGAGCCATGATCGAGCCAGACCGCGCGCGAGCACAGGCTCGTCACCGCACCGACGTCGTGACTCACGAACAGCAGCGTGCCGTTCTTCTGAAACTCGCGCAGAAAGCGCATGCACTTCTGTGTAAACCGCACGTCGCCGACGGACAACGCCTCGTCCACCACGAGCACGTCCGCATCGACGTGCGCGGCAATCGCGAACGCCAGGCGCACGTACATCCCGCTCGAGTAGGTCTTGACGGGTTGCGAAACAAAGTCGCCAATCTCTGCGAACTCAATGATCGATTTGTAGCGTTCCTTCAACTGCTTTTCAGTCAAACCGTAAAGCATGCCGCTCAGGTAAACGTTCTCTTCGCCGGTGAAATCGGGATTGAAACCCGCGCCCAGTTCGAGCAGCGCGGCGATCCGGCCACTGCGCTTCACCTCACCTTGTGTCGGAAACAGCGTGCCGCAGACGAGTTGAAGGAAGGTCGACTTGCCAGATCCGTTCTGTCCGATGATCGCCACCGTCTCGCCGCGGCTGACCGTCAAATCGACATTCCTCAGCGCCCAGAACTCGCGGAAATATTCCTTCGGCTGTCGACCAACCATCCGCGAGATACGCGGCAGGATCATCTGCTTCAGCCGGTCTTGTGGGGCACCATAAATTTCATACCGCTTGCCGAGACCATGCACCTCGACAGCGGTTTCTTTCACGCTATCAGAGCACATCTGCGAATCCCTTACGCGTTTTCTGGAACCAGAACAGTCCAAGTGATGCGACGATATACGCAATCACCGAATAGATAGCCCAACCCACCCAGTTAACCTGCCCGCCCCAGATTGCGACGTTACGAATCTGGTCGATCACAAAGGTCAATGGATTGAGCATGATGATGGCGCGCAAGCGCGGCGGCACCGAGGTCAGCGGATAGAAGACGGGTGCCATGAACATCAGCAGCGACGACACAATGCCCATCACCTGGCCGAGATCGCGCATGAATACACCGAACGACGCAAGAAACCACACCAGCCCGGCGATCAAGACGATAAACGGCAACAAGATCACGGGAACGAAAATCACCGTCCACGGAATATGGCCCTGCCAGAACAGGATCGCGATCAGCAGGATGACAGACGCGACCAGCATGTGAAACAACGCAGTGCCAATCGCGATCCAGGGCAGTGTCTGTAGCGGGAATACCACCTTCTTGACGTAGTTCGGATTGCCGACCACGAGCATCGGCGCCCGTGTCAGGCACTCCGAGATCAGGTTGTGCGCCAGCACGCCAACAAACATGACCACCGCGAATTCGACATGGTCGGTCGACGTAGGCCGCCACCTAGACTTGAACACAAACCCAAATACAAACGTGTAAATGCTCAACATCAACAGCGGCGTAATGAACGACCAAAAGAGTCCGAGAAACGAACCCTTATAGCGGCCGGCCACCTCGCGTTTCACGAACTGCACGATCAGATGCCAATTCTCCGTGAGCGAGTACACGACTGCCAGCGGATGCAGCAGTCGATTCGGTGTTTCCATACCTGTTCCTGTTTGCAATGCGGGACGCGCTTACTGCCCCAAAAGATCGTCCAGCGCCAGCGCGAGCCCTTCGCGCCAGTCGAGGCGACCGAGCCCGAAGCGTCGGTCGAATTTATTGTTATCGAGCATGGAATACTGCGGGCGGCGCGCCGCCGCCGGATACTCGCTCGAAGAAATCGGCTCGATCGACGTTGCCTTGATCGCCATCTTCCCTGACGCGCGCGCAGCCTCGATAATCGCGCTCGCGAAGCCGTGCCATGTCGTCTCGCCAGCGGCCGTCATATGGAACAATCCGGACTCGAACTCACTGGCATTGCGCTCGCGTTGAGCCTGCGCCACGACATGGGCCGTCAGATCCGCGATCATGCGCGCCGAAGTCGGTGCACCCGTCTGGTCCGCCACCACGCGCAGACTGTCGCGCTCGCCGGCCACGCGCAGCATGGTTCGCAGGAAGTTGCGGCCGCGCGGCCCGTACACCCAAGTGGTCCGCAGCGTCAGCCAGTCGCCGGCCACGTTTTCAATCGCCCGCTCGCCCGCCAGCTTGCTCGCGCCGTAGGCATTCAGAGGCGCCACCAGATCGGTCTCGACGTATGGTGTTTTTGAAGACCCGTCGAATACATAATCGGTCGAGTAGTGGACCATCAACGCGTTCTGCCCGCGCGCCGCCTCTGCCAGCACGCCCACCGCCTCAGCGTTCACACGGTTTGCAAGCGCGGTCTCGGTTTCCGCATTGTCGACGGCCGTATAGGCCGCAGAGTTGACAATCACGTGCGGGCGCACCGACACCACCAGCTTCGCCAGCGTCTCCGGCTTGGCCAGATCTGCCTCGTTGCGATCGAACGCCACTACATGGCCGAGCGGCGCCAGCGCACGTCGCAACTCCCACCCGACCTGGCCATTGCGGCCAGTCAGCAGAATTCTCATGCGAACACCTCTGCCTCGGCGAGCGGCCGCCCTGCCGCATCTTTCGCGGCGACCCGCGGCTCGCCCTCGAGCGGCCATTCGATCGCCAGCGCCGGATCGCTCCAGAGCAGGCTGCGCTCGAAATCGGGGAACCAGTAGTCAGTGGTCTTATACAGAAATTCAGCGCTTTCCGACGTCACACAAAAACCATGCGCGAAACCGGGCGGCACCCACAATTGCCGCTTGTTGTCGGCAGACAGGCGCACGCCTTCCCACTTGCCGAAGGTCGGCGAACTGCGCCGGATATCCACCACGACGTCGAAAACCTCGCCGGACACCACGCGCACCAGCTTTCCCTGGGGGTGCTGGATCTGGTAATGCAAACCGCGCAGTACGCCCTTCACTGAGCGGGAATGGTTGTCCTGCACAAACTCGGCGCTGACGCCCGTCTCGTTCGCAAATTCGCGCGCGTTGAAGCTTTCGTAGAAGAAGCCGCGCGCGTCACCGAACACTTTGGGCTCGATGATTTTCACGTCCGGTAAAGCGGTCGCAATTACGTTGATGGCCATGCCAAGGGGTCCGAAAGTAGATTTTGCAGATAGCGCCCGTAGGCATTCTTCGAAAGCGGTATGGCCAGCTTCTCGAGTTGCTCCACGCTGATCCAGCGCCGCCGGAACGCAATTTCCTCGGGACATGCCACCACGAGCCCCTGGCGCTTCTGCAGCGTGGCGATGAACGTGGCCGCCTCGATCAGCGAATCATGCGTGCCCGTGTCGAGCCACGCATAACCGCGGCCCATGATCTCGACAGTGAGCGCCGCATTGGCGAGATAGCG
>Ga0255336_102041_pt1 | contig 11420 bp, 8 predicted proteins | sample MeOH1_35cm_T3_17_FD_189102 | JGI IMG/M metagenome (GOLD analysis project Ga0255336, IMG submission 189102) | Sandy soil microbial communities from University of British Columbia, Vancouver, Canada - MeOH1_35cm_T3_179 | ecosystem: Engineered > Artificial ecosystem > Sand microcosm > Unclassified ...
CGCCAGGCGCTCGTAGTCGCATGTCCGGAAGAAATTGCATACCGGCAACATTGGATCGACGGCGAGCAACTGCAGGCGCTTGCCCAACCACTCGCGAAGAACGCCTATGGCCAATATCTGCTTAATCTTCCGAAGGATCAGGTGGCATGGCCCAACCGCTAGACACATAGTGGTTGAACGAAGCGAGGCCGCTTCAAATTTCCCGGCAATAGCTGATACGCAACCCGCCGAACGTGCGCCGCCGCACATTTAGTTTGATACCGGACAGGTACGCTTCAAGGCGTAGACCGCAGTGGCGCGCGCGTTGCTGGATGTCTGTACGGAAACGCTCCTTTACGGGTCTGCCTGCAGACCGCATCAAGTACCGAGGCAATACATCGTGCTTCACAAGCAGTGACTTTCCCTTATCGTCAATACGCATCCGCTCAGCAAGAGTTGTCATTCCGGAATCGGCCGGCGGGAATGGAAGCGGCATCTTTCGGTCGGTTGACAGATCAAGTGCTCGCCCTAAGACACGTTCGCGATGAATGACATCAAAGATGTCAATTCAGCATTCGCGGCGACTCCGGCGTTACCTTCAGTCCTTACCCAATTTACTGGCAGAACGCGATGTTGAGACGAACCCTGCTCGCAAATTTCGTTGGCCAGACGGTGACCGCGTCGCTTGGCATCGTCATGGTCCCGATCTATGTGCATCATCTCGGGGTCGAAGCGTATGGTCTGATTGCCATCAACGCGGTGGTTCTCGCATGGGTGCTCGTTCTCGACTTCGGGCTCTCGCCAACGTTGTGCCGCGAACTCGGCAGCCTGCGGGCAGGCACTGGCTCGAAAGCTGAAGTCGGACTGCTGCTGGAATCGCTGGAGAAGCTGATTCTAGGCACAAGCGCCATTCTGTTCGTCCTGTCGATCTTCGTGGCGCCTTATTTCGCCGAGCGATGGCTGAACGCGTCCACACTGCCTCCGGCCGAGATTCGCACGGCATTCGTGCTGATGATGCTGACTGCGATCGCGCGCTGGCTTGGTGCGCTATACCGCGGGGGCGTGGTCGGCATCGATCGACAGGTAGCGTTAAACGGAATTGTCATCACCTTCGCCGTGATACGCACCGTGCTCGTTGTGCCAATCATCATGATCTGGCCGCGCATCGAGTTCTTCTTTGTCTGGCAGCTCCTGGCGATTGTCGCCGAAGCCGTTGCGATGCGCACACTGCTCGGCCGTACGATCGATATACCATTTGTGTCGATGCGCTTTTCATGGAAGGTGCTGTCGTCGCGCGCAAAGCTGTCGCTTTCGATTGCATTGGCGACGGTGATCTGGGCCTGCACTACACAGATCGACAAGATCGTTCTGTCGAAAATTCTGCCACTGGCGGATTTCGCAGTGTTCAGCCTTGCGACGCTATTGGCGAGCGGCATCCTGCTGCTGGCGAACCCGATTCAACAGGCATTCATTCCTCGGCTAACAACCGAAAGCTTCGGTGGCGGAGAACGAATTCGCGAGATGTATGCACTCGCCACTGAACTGACGTCGCTAGCGGTACTGCCGGTCGCCGCAGTCTTCTTCTGTGCGCCCGAGGCCGTGCTTCGATTCTGGTCGGCAAGTGCCCCGGTAACTCCCGACGCATTGCGAACGATGCAATGCTATGCGGCAGGAAACGCATTTTCGGCGATCGCTTCGCTGGCGTTTATCGTGCAGTACGCAAAAGGGAATCTGTTATTGCATCTGAAAGGCAATATCGGCTTTCTGATTCTCTACGCTCCCGCTGTGCTATTCGGCGGCATTCATTTCGGTGCCGTCGGCGCTGCATACGCGTGGTTGGGAATGAACTTTCTTCTTCTGTTCGGTTGGGTTGCGATCGTACATCGCAAGTTTATTGCTGGTATCAATGCAAGCTGGTATCGCGGCCTCGCTGCTCGCATCGCTGCGCTTGCTCCGGTCGGACTATTGTTGAGTCGCGCGGATCTGACAGCCACTCCGCGCATTGGTCTGTTCTTCGTGCTGTCAGGAGCGTGGCTCGCCATGGCTACATTGACCGTTGCGGTCTCGCCGATCATCCAACGAAAGGCTCGCCGCCTGGCCGGGCGGCTGGTCATAAACTGAGAGACAGCGGTATGCATACTAACCTTCAACCTCCAGTCTCCGAGCGAGGAGCGCCCGTATTGTCGGTCATCGTGCTTTGCTACCGGCAAGGCGAGTATGTCGGTCCGTGCCTGCAGAGCATACTTGACCAGACACTCGATGTACCGTTCGAAGTGATCGTAGGCGATGATAATTCGCCGGACAATTCCCTGGACGTTATCGAGTCGTTTCGATCGCGTTATCCGGATGTGATCAAGGTCGTTTCTCACGATACGAACGTGGGCTTCGCAGCGAATTTCGCCCATACCGTCTCGCTGGCAAAGGGCGAATACATCGCGAACATCGACGGCGACGACCTCATGCTTCCCGGCAAGCTTCAGCGCCAGCTCGACTTCCTGAGAGAGCACCCCGCATACGGTCTCGTTGTCCATAAGATGCGCACGGTGGATCAGGATACGTTGGGGCCGGTGTCATACCCATTGCCCCAAAAAAAACCCGCAACTTTCGACGCCGAATACCTAATCAAGAACGGACCGTATTTCTTTCATAGCTCGGAAATGTATCGGGCTCAACTGCGGCATCGCAGTCCCGTCGACGTAGGTCTGAAATCAGTCTGTGACGTGGCGCATCTCGTGCAGGTGCTGGTCGGTTCGCAAGGCTGCTACCTGGACGAAGAGTGGGGCCTTTACCGCGTCAACCGGACCGGTATGACCTCGATGCGAATCAACAATCCGGAGCGTCATAGGGAAAACATGAACGACATGATCGAGACCTGCCGGATCGCGGCCGACCTTGGCATGGCGAGCGACGCAGTCAACCGGGGGCGCGCAAGGTTCTATCTGACTTCGGCCATCTTCTACTTGGAGCATGGCCGCGAGGATAACTTCGAGGACTGCATCGAGTCGAGCTGGCGGGCTGCCAGAATCGGTATGAAACAACTGGTTTTGTATTCCATGCGTCGCTGGCCAAGAATGTTGCGCACCATCTATCCGTGGCTCAAGCAGATGGCCGGGCGGCAGCGGATCAGCGCATGAGTACGACTGTGCAGGGGAACGAGCGGGCCGCCACCAGGAAAGTGCGGCTCCTCGATTTGTGCAACCGGGCGGCTTTAGCCTGGAACCGACTCAAGACGCGCGTGTGGTATGCGCACGTATTCGAGTCGGTCGGCAGGAAAACGACGATCTTTCGTCCCATGCTGCTCGCCAACGTGCATTACGCGACGATTGGCGAGCGTGTACTGATCCGGCCTGGCGCGCGCATCGAACTTGTCGTGACGGACCCGGCTTTGCCGCCGCGACTCACGATCGGGAACCGGGTCAATATCGAGCAGAACGTTCACATCGTATGCGGCTCTTCGATCGAAATCGGCGAAGGCGTGACGATCACCGGGAACGTTGCCATTGTCGACGTCGAGCATCCGTACGAGGACGTCAACGACACGACACGTATTGGTGAACGTATTCGCACACGAGGTAATTACGTGGTGATCGGGCAGGGCGCATTCATCGGATTTAGCGCCGTCATTCTGCCCAACGTGAAGATCGGCCGTCATGTCGTGGTGGGCGCGCATGCAGTGGTGACCCGCGACGTTCCCGACTATTGCGTGGTCGCAGGAAATCCGGCGCAGATCATGAAGCGCTACAACTTCGAAACCAGATGTTGGGAAAGGGAGAAGCAATGAAAATCCTCATTACGGGCGGCGCCGGCTTTATCGGCTCGAGTCTGGCGCGCAAACTATGCGCAAACAACGCGGAAGTGACGGTGCTCGATAATCTCTCCCCACAGATCCACGGAGAGAATCCCAGTGTGACGTCGGCAATCTTCGCGTCGCTGCCGCAGAGCGTGCATTTCGTGAAGGGGTCGGTGACCGATCGGGCCGCCCTCGAACGCGTCATGCAGGGACAGGACGCCATCGTCCATCTCGCGGCCGAAACGGGTACGGGCCAATCGATGTACGAAGTCGACCGCTATGTGGACGTGAACGTGCATGGCACAGCGCTGATTCTGGACATACTGGTCAAGAATAGCCGCAATACCGTGCGCAATGTGGTCGTTGCTTCTTCGCGCGCGATATACGGTGAGGGCAAGTATCGTTCTCCGGCCGCTGGCATTCTGTATCCCGGTCCACGGCGCGAAAAAGATATGCTCGACGGCCAGTTCGAGCACCTCTGCCCGATAAGCGGAGAGCCGATGGAATGCGTGCCTACCGACGAGGAATCTAAAATCCATCCGACGTCGCTCTATGGCATCACGAAGCAGACTCAGGAACAGATGGTGATGACGACCTGCCGCTCTATCGGCATCGCCGCGTCGGCATTGCGTTATCAGAATGTTTATGGCCCGGGGCAATCCTTATCCAACCCTTACACGGGCATTCTCTCGATCTTTTCGACGCGCATTAAAAATGGCAATCCGATCAATATTTTCGAGGACGGACTGGAAAGCCGCGACTTCGTTTATATCGACGACGTGGTCGATGCGACCTATGCGGCGCTCACGAACGCCAATGCGGCGGACAACGTTTTCGGCATTGGCTCGGGCGTACGGACTTCTGTCATGGACGTCGCGAGGACGCTTTGCGAGGTGTATGCGAGCGATGTCAGCATAACCGTAACAGGCGCATTCCGTCTGGGAGATGTTCGCCACGTCTATGCCGATTTGACCAGGGCGAGGGACATGCTCGGATTCGAGCCCAAGATCTCGTTTGGCGAAGGTATCGCACGATTTGCCCAATGGGTCGACCAGCAGCAGGTGATGGCCGACACCTACGAGAAAAGTATTGCCGAGATGCGGGAAAAGGGCCTGTACAAGGGTTGTGAACGCGCGGCCTGACAACACGCACAATGCACACACGCAATGACGGAGGCGCCGCACGGCTGCCTGCGCAATTCATTTGAAGGATGCGATATGTCAACGAGATATGGTTCGCCGCTGATCGGGATTGTCACCGTGCTGTATCGCTCCGATTCCGTACTCCCCGATTTTTTCAGGAGCCTCGCCGCCCAGCGCGATGCGAATTTCAAGCTGTATGTGATCGACAACAGCGAGAAGGATACGGGAAGCACGATATCGCGCGAGCTCGCAGCGCTCCATGATATCCATGCAGATATTGTGTTCAACAACGACAATGTCGGCGTTGCCCGCGGCAACAATCAGGGTATAGAGATGGCGCTCGCAGACGGCTGCGATTACGTTTTGCTGGCCAATAACGACACCGATTTTCCGGATCCCGACGTGATCGCGGGACTGGTGCGGCACACCGAGGAAGCGGGAGCGTTGGCCGCCGTTCCCAAGATCACCTATCACGGCACGAACCGGATATGGTGTGCGGGGGGGCGATTCTCGCCGCTCACTGCAACCACGCCGCACGTAGGCGACAGGAAGGAAGATCGCGGGCAGTTCGACGAAGAGATGTTTACCGAATACGCACCAACCTGCTTCATGCTGCTGCATAAAAGCATTTTCCAGACGGTCGGCATGATGGATGAAAAGTACTTCGTCTATTACGACGACAGCGACTTCGTCTGGCGAATGAAAAGCGCGAATATCGGTCTGCTTTACGTGCCGACATCAAGCGTCGGTCACAAGGTGGCGGTGTCAACCGGTGGCAACGAAAGTCCATTCAGCCTGTTCTATACGGCGCGCAACCGCGTCTATTTCAGCCGCAAGCATCTGGCTCCCGTGCATCGCGCCATTGCGATTGCTTATGCCATCGTCACGTTGACGCTCAAATGCGTGAAGTTTTCGCCGGCGGCCAGGTCGAGTGTGTTTAAAGGACTTAGAGCCGGCTTCTCACTGTCAGTCGCCGATCATTGACCGGAGAAGAGCTGCCGGGTAGCGCAACGCTACTCTGGCGTGCAGCCATTTTCTGGGCACGCAACCGCGCATAAGCGATGGCGACGAAAGTCCACGGAGCGAGATAGGAGAACTCCGGGACGGAGATCATCATCATTACCCATGTCGTGACGCAGCACTGGCGCAATGCCATCCCCTCTGTTGACCAATCGAGTTTAAAAGCCGGATACAGGATCAGCAGGCTCACAAGCACGAGCCCTACAAGTCCGGTGTTGACGAGCAGGGTGGAGAAAAGATCGGTCGATCGTATATAGCCGAAGCCGACCCCGAACAGTTGGTTGGCAAGCGAGCCGCCCGCCCACATGTCCACGGAAGCTCGGAAGAGGCCGGATCTCTCGACGCCGGATACGTTGGTTCCGTCCAGTTTGTCGAGAACCATCTGTTGAAAAAGATCGGCGATATAGTCCTTCGCCAGATATGCAACCACAAAAAGCACGAACGCACCGGCCAGGGTCTTGACCGGATGGAAGCTGATCTTTCGCATGCGGATGAGTAGATAGACGACATAGCCTATAAACGCTGTCGACGACGTACTCATGATGAGCGATGCGCCGATGATCCACACAGGCAGGCGTCTCTTTGACGTCGCGTTGAAGTAAACCCAGAACGGGAACATCGAGAAGGCATACATCGACGGTTCGCCGGTGAGACTCTTCAGCCGTTGAATCGTGAAGCCGGCAACATCGATCCGTTGGATGGAGGTTCCCGTGGCCGCGCCTTCCGGTACGGCCGCGCCATTGTTCGGAAATTCGGAGCCGAAAGCCCGGTTGGAAATATAGTCGCCGGGCCGGCCCATCACGACAAAATAGACCACTTCGTATATGCCGTACGCAGCGAAAATCGCGGCGGAGGCGAGCAACCACTGCTGCCACGACGGCTTGTAAAAGATATAGACGTATGACGCGTAGAGCACCACGGCGGCGAGATAGATCGTCTGCGTGAACAAGCTCTTTCTCAGGACGAAAGTCAGCACATCCGTATCGTCGATCAGCACGACTTTTGTTAAATCCGGCTCGTAGGCAACCGCGGTGTCAGCGAGCTGAGACGCCAGGAAGAAAAATGTCCACACCGACGACGCGACGATCAGGAACTTGATGTAGCGGCTGCGTGAAGCGCCCGCACATGCCAACGCCACCGGCAGTGAAAGAAAACACATGACGTAACCGAGTGTCGTCCCCTGGATGGAGGGCAAGATCAGAACCGACGTCACGGGCATGGCGAATACCCAGACGAAATAATAGAGGTCGGCGTGCGAAGTGTTGCGTTGTTTCATGGGATTCCAGAGGAAGCTTGCAAACCGTCGCGGAACGCGGAAATGCATGTCGTCCGGACCACTGGCGAAGACTCGTCGGTGGTCCGGATGCTACTCGCGCCCGTGCGGGAATCAGCGGACTCTATTTAAGAAGCGTACTAAAAATGTCCGCCACGCGCGTCTGTTGCGTTTCGGTCAGGCCGGCCCAGAGGGGAAGGCGGATCAGGCGTTTTGACTGGTTGATGGTAACGTCGAGCGAACCGCCCACCTTGCCGTACCGTTGGCCGCCAGGAGATGAATGGAGCGGAACGTAGTGAAATACCGAGCCGATCTCCTGCCTCTTATATTCGTCGAGCAGGCGCTGCCGCATGTCTTCATCTTCCACCAGTACGTAGTACATGTGTCCATTGTGCTGGCATTCTTTCGGCACGACGGGGCGACGAAGCGCGCCTGCGCGTTCGAGCGGTTCGAGAAGCGCGTGATATCGCTCCCAACTCGCGAGGCGCGCTCGTGTAATCTTTTCAGCGCCTTCCAACTGGGCCCAGAGATAGGCGGCGATCAGTTCGCTCGGCAGGAATGATGAGCCGACTTCTTGCCAGGTGTATTTGTCGACTTCGCCGCGGAGATAACGGCTTCGATCGGTGCCTTTCTCGCGGATTATCTCGGCGCGTCTCGTGAGAGAGGGATCGTTGACAAGCAGGGCTCCGCCTTCACCGGAAATAATGTTTTTGGTCTCGTGAAAACTGTATGCTCCGAGATCGCCAATGGAGCCTAGGCCACGGCCCTTGTATGTGGCCATGACGCCCTGCGCTGCATCTTCCACGACTTTGAGTCCGTAGCGCAGCGCAATAGAAACAATCGTGTCCATTTCGCATGCCACGCCGGCGTAATGGACCGGGACAATCGCCCGGGTTCGTGGCGTGATCGCCGCCTCGATCAATCGCTCGTCGAGGTTCATGGTGTCTTCACGGACATCCACGAAAACAGGCACGCCACCGCGCAGAACGAACGCGTTCGCCGTCGAGACGAACGTATAGGATGGCATGATGATTTCGTCGCCGGGTTGAATGTCCAGCAGGAGGACTGCCATTTCAAGCGCGGCCGTACAGGAGTGGGTGAGCAGCGCCTTGCCGGATCCACTTCTTTGTTGCAGCCACTTGTTGCAACGTCCCGTGAAGGAGCCGTCGCCAGCCAGCTTTTTATTGAAGTGAGTTTCCGCGATGTACTTCAATTCGTTGCCCGTCATGGCGGGTGTATTGAAGGGAATGCGGTTCTCGTTGACTTCGATTCCAATTTGCGGCGTCGATCGGCTCATGAATGGTTCACCCCAATTGATTGAGAATCAATGGTTCTCGCTGCGACACATAGTTCAGTCTCGAAGCTGCCCGGCTTCGGGACCCTGCTTTTCCGGCGACCTCGCCAGGTGTTTCCAGAAAGTAGGTTGCACGAACGCACTTTCTGTAGACCTATGTTGCGTCACACCTCGTCCGTCTCATTGATCGTGCGCGTGTACTGCGCGGCCTGCTCATAGCTTCTCCAGTTGCTCGCCCGCTTGGGTATCGCATTGAAAACCGAACCGAGAAGTCGTCCTCCCGCGCGCCGCAGCTTCTTCACTGTTTCGGAGATCTCGTCTTCGCTTTGCATGCCGGAACGAAGCACAAGGACGGTTGCACCTGCATGGGGTGCCATGATCGCGGCGTCGGTGACCACCAGGAACGGCGGAGTGTCGACCAGCACGAGATCGAACTGCTCGCTTAACTGATCAACAATCTGTTTGAAGTCGTGCATCATCAACAGCTCCGACGGGTTGGCCGGATATGCGCCGCACGAAATAAAGGAGAGGCCACGAACCCCAACGGACCGAACGGCATCGACACTGCGGAGCTTGCCCTGGAGAATCTCGGACAGGCCGCCGCGATTGGACTGCTTGAAGAAGGAAGCGAGGTTGCCGCGCCGCATATCGGCATCGATAAGCAGAATTCGCAAGCCGACTTCCGTAAGAAGTATGGAAAGATTCGCCGCAACGAAGCTCTTGCCGGTGGATGGGCTCGGGCCGGTCAGCATCACAATGTTGTTCTTCTTGTTCAGACGATCACGGCACACCTGCGTACGTACTTCGCGAAGCGCCTCGACGGACGGCTCATGAGGCAGTCGGCTCGCGAGAATCCGCGCGGCAGCCTCGCGCGCGAGACCTGGGGCGAAGGCGGATCCCGACGACGGTGAGTCGAGCGGTTCCGGCGTGCCTGAATTGGGATCGGGCAAGCCAGGCACGCTTTCGCCTCGCCCGGATACCGGTTCCTGCGTCGGCTGAACCGAGGTTTCATTTTCCAGCTGAGCCTGCTGCCGGCTGAACAGCACTTCGCCAAGCACCGGCACGTCCAGGCGGCGTTCCACAAACAGCGGGTCGGTGACACCGGTCGTTGCGTAGCGTCGTAGCACGATGAAGAATGCGCCGATGAAAAAGCCCAGGCCACAGCCCCCGACAATCACCAGCGGGCGGTTCGGCTTGACCGGTCGATACGGCTGCATCGCCTCGTCGACAATGTGTGCTCCGCCTGTCGCGCTCGCGCGGCGTACGGAAAGCTCCTCGGCTTTGCTGACCATGCCCAGATAGATGGTTTCTGCCACCTTCGCATCGCGGGTCAGCTCGGCGTTGCGTCGCTCGGAGGTGGGCATGCTGACGAAGCGGGAGTCGAAGGCACGTCTTGCTTCTGCAAGCTGGGCGAGTTGCGTGTCGATCGTCTTGACCTGGGGGCTGTTGGGCGTGAAGAGCGACGCCGCCTGCGTGCGCTGCAATTGCAAGGCTGACGTGCGCTGCTGCAGTTCGATGCTTCCCTGCAGATAGGACTGCGCTTCGGTCGTCGGACGCATTGTCTCGGTCGACGATTGATAGTCACTCAAAGCCTGTTCGGCACGCGTGAGGTCTGCTTTGAGCCGCGGTAGCTCACCCTGAATGAATTCGAGCGTTTTCGTGTCGTTGAGCTGGCGACTCGCCACCGAGGACGCAATGTACTGCTGAGCGACCGCGTCGGCCACCTCGGCCGTTTGCACCCGGTCTTTCGAGGCGAAGGAAATCTGTACGATGCCCGTGTCTTTGGTCACTTCTGCGATCTTGAGCTGACGCCGCAATTTGTCGATCGCATCGAGCGTGTTGCGGTGGGTTACCGTGAACTGGGTGCCAGGTCTTGCCACGAGTTCTTTGACTGTAATTGAGAGTCCGTCCGGCGCGGTTGCGGGCTTACCTTTCTCGCCACGGAGCAGGAGATCTCCGTTGGGCGCGCGTAGTTCATACTGTCCGTTGTCGAGAGCGGTCAGTTCGAGAGGCTTTTCCTCAAGATCCGAAGGTACATTGAGCGAAGGAATCTGGAGCTTTTCGCCGCCCCAGGCGAACGAGCCCAGTCCGAACCACGGTTTCGAGGGGTGGCCAGGAAAAGCAAATTGCTCCGCGAAACGTCCGAGGATAGGAAGTGCGTGCGGTACAACCTCGACGTCGAACTGAAATTGGCGGATTACCGGCTCAAGTACCGAACGGCTCTGCATGAGCGAGATTTCCGCAGCGGTCGCCTGCGTGCCCGGCGGTTGTTGCGCTGTACCGTCCTGGCGGGAAATGCCGAGCGCATTCGAGTCCGGTGGAGCAGGCGGGTCGACACGCACGACGACGTCGGCGGAGTACGTCGGTGCGGTGAGAAAGGCATACGCCGTCGCGAGCGCAGTCGTGATGGCGATGAAAGCCAGCAGCGTCCAGATATGGTCTCGCAACAGATGAAGCATGTCGCGCAACGAAAAGTTACCCTCTTCGTTGCCTGCGCGAGACGATCCGGAATTGAGAATATGCGTGTTCAAAGGCGCCATCTCCAGGATTCGGGGTAACAAGCTTCGCGATGGAGCGACAAGCCTCGCGCCCCATCGATCATTGGACACCGGCCCCAGGACTCGCCCGGGGCCGAAATTGATACATGGGTTCTTATTGATTCGACGAATCGCCAGCTCGGATTTGATGTCGTTGCCTGGTCCGCCACTCGCCGATTCGCCGCAGCCGCACCGATCGACGCAACTCTGGGCAAGCGTGATATGAATACCGCCTTTCGTGCCTTGGGGTCTGTGGTATAGCGCACGTTGCGCCGTGCTGATGCGGTTAGGGAAGGTGGGTACTCGATGGCTGAAAACAGCTAATCGTTTTGCCAGCAGTGTGGTGGCTGGATAGGGTTCGGTTGCGATAACAGGGTGTTAGGGG
>Ga0255336_102043_pt1 | contig 11406 bp, 9 predicted proteins | sample MeOH1_35cm_T3_17_FD_189102 | JGI IMG/M metagenome (GOLD analysis project Ga0255336, IMG submission 189102) | Sandy soil microbial communities from University of British Columbia, Vancouver, Canada - MeOH1_35cm_T3_179 | ecosystem: Engineered > Artificial ecosystem > Sand microcosm > Unclassified ...
TACTATTTTTAGGACTTTAGTCCTATGTTTGGAATGAAATTCTACTAACATTTCGGTAAGTTGAAGGACTTAACTTTTTGGTATTTTCCTGATAAAGCGAAAGCACCGCAATTCCTTGCGGTGCTTTATTTCCTTATGGAGCCGATGGTCAGAGTCGAACTGACGACCTGTTTCATTACGAGTGAGCTTTTAGTTAGTTTGCGTATTTAGGCTCAGTTTGCTAAATCCTTTGTACAAGCGGGTTTGAATGTTTTGGGTTTTTGTAGCATTAGGTAGATTTAGGCGACATTTGGGACGTTTGGGCGACGATTTGGCGACACATCATAAAACGACATATTATTATCAGTAGCGTTGCACTAATATAATCGAGCTTTTGTCGATGAAAAAACCTGTCTATTCAATTTTCTTTAATCTTACTTTATTGGTATATACGCCCAGATGTCTCTTCCTGCCTAGGTCCAAAGAAGTATTGACCTAAGAGATAGTCCTGTACTCAATTTCAAGTTTGAGTAGAATCAGTGTGGTATAGGTCATGAGGGCTAAAAGTAATTGGTTAATGACTGCAGTTTCGCTCGTGCCGTAAAAATGCTTAATTTGAGCATTTTGCTTAACCATTTGAAGAACAAGTGTCGGGTAAAGGACTGGCGCGGCATCGGTTTCCTATGTCTGTCAATAATTTTGTGCTTTTGCCCCTCCAAGAATTTGGCATAATTATTAAATTTTTGGAGGGATATTCTATGTCCGTTTATTTGACTTCTCGAGTGCTCAATAATATCCCCTATTATATATTTACTTAAATCCCTACCCCTTGATCCAAGGCTCTAAATTGCAAAGCTTCTGCAATATGTCTCGTTTGAATTTCGTCGTCACCCTCCAGGTCAGCAACCGTCCGGGCGACACGCAAAATTCGATCATGTCCGCGGGCGCTTAAATTACCGATTTTTAATAAGCCCTTCGCCAAAGGGAATCCCAAGCGCCGTAGCATATCCCAGGGCAGAAGCGGTCCCAGAGTCTGGAACTGCCATCACAAGATCAGCCTCTATCGGACATTCACGAGCCAGTTCTATTCCCATTCTACGCCGACTCTCGGAGACGTTTAACTGATCCATTGTGCTGTCCGGTCGAGCAAAATAAATATATTTGAAGGCACAAAATGCATGCTCGACTTTGGCAAGTCCTGGACGCGAATGTAGTCCCTCTTCATCGATCACGACGATTTCACCTGGTTCTACATCCCTCACGAACTCTGCGCCAATGGTATCCAGTGCACAGCTTTCCGAAGTCAAACAATACCGATCACCCTTCTTCCCAATACATAACGGGCGAACACCATGAGGATCTCGGATTCCAAAAAGCCTATCCTCTGCCAATATAACCAGAGCATACCCTCCCTTTAGATCCATCATGGTCTTGACTACTGCATCTTCAAAGGAACGCCACATTCTTCTTTTGGTTTGTCCCCTCCAAATTCGAACATTATTGGCCTGCCTTTCCCTTAAGTTCTCACTTTAATCCGCCACAACCTATAAATTCTGAACTTGAGCGATTTTTTGGAGTCTCCCCGCTTAAAGCATCTTCTTGACCGTATGTCCTAGGGAGCAAGAAGGCTTCGTTTCGTTTAGATCATAAGGCTTTACTTTAGGCCTGAGTGAGGACCTTTTTTACCCGACGGAAGACTTCTTGATACGTTTCTTCGAGTCGTCCGAGATCCAGCCGGAAACGGTCTTTGTCCAACTTTTCCCCAGTTTCTATATCCCAATAGCGGCAAGTATCTGGAGATATTTCGTCTCCAAGGTAAACTTTTCCGTCTGCAATACCAAACTCTAACTTAAAGTCAATCAGTCGAATCCCCGCTTTGACCAAGATGTCCTGTAATATTTTATTAATTTTCAAGCCAGAATCCTGAATTTCTTCTACAGCACTTGCCCATCCCATCGCGGCAATATGGGTTTCATTAACCATTGGGTCTCCACGTTCATCATCTTTATAATACAACTCCACGACCGGTTGTGAGAGAACATAGCCCTCTGGCACGGACAAACGTTGGCCTAGGCTCGCTGTCACAACGTTACGCACAACGACTTCAAGAGGGATCATGTCTAGACGACGCACGAGCATATCTCTGTCACTTAACTGTCGCACATAATGTGTTCGTATTCCTGCTTTTTCTATTTCTTGAAAGAAGAGTGCCGATATCTCGTTATTGATTTCTCCCTTACCATGGATTGTTCCCTTTTTCTTTCCGTTTAAAGCCGTTGCATCATCTTTGTATTCCACCCATAAATAGTCGCTTTCATCTGTCGCGTAAACTCTCTTTGCTTTTCCCTCATATTTTAATTCTAACTTTTTCATAATATTTTTACCCCTTTCAATGATCAGGGTCTTAGCGCTTTCGGAGTCAGTTGTTAGCACAATCGCACACGTGTCCGATACAGGCTTAGTAGAGTATGCATCATCAAACAAGGCACTAATTTCTTCCTCAGACCTGTACTGTACCACTCGGACAATTCTAGGCCTTTCTCTTATTCCAAAATCTCAGTTATCTCTTTTTTGGTTGCCTTAACCACTGTCCCCACCTGTTCCTCCATAAACTGTCCCCCGGCCTCCAACGTCATTAAGGTATTCTCAAATAGGTTAACCAACGTACCATTTATTTTCGAATATCGTTCGTTGGCATTTGAGGGTTCCGTAACTTTCCCACCCCAAATTTCGTTCATACGATCAAAGAGGACGTTAGTGATCTGTCTCATGATCAGGGCTAAGACCGCAACTTTAGGATCCGCCAGAGCCACAGTGCTTTCATAAGTAGATGATTGGGCTTCCAAACGTCCAGCACTCATAAGATCTCGGTGAGCCTTCGTTCCTTTTAAAACAATCAGGTGGTGATAGAGCACATTAGCGGTGATCGGTAGATTTTTCAGTAGGTTATTTCGTTTGAGAAATTCAAAGTTGACCCGGATATCCTCCAAGGAGGAATCAGGCTCGAACATGATAAACCCGACATTGGGTTCGATCCCGTGTTTACGGAGGATACGGATAGCCCTCTCATTCTGAGCAACTGTCGTCATTTTATTGATTCGCTGCAAGGAACTATCACTACCGCTCTCCAGACCTATGAGAAGATGGTGCAAGCCTGCATCTACCAGTGCACTTACGGTTTCGTCATGGATATCATTCACCCGGGCCTCGATGCCGAAACGAATGTTTCTGGATTTAAGGAGGGTAGCCAAACGCAAAGCCCGTTGCTGGCCTCTTTCACCAGGGCCGAAAAAATTGGGATCGGTAAAATAAAACTCTTTGATCTTATGTTTAGCCATTAAATCATCGATTTCTGCAATGATATTTTCCGGAGTTCTCCCACGCCACTGAGACCCCTGACCATAAAAAGGGTTGATGTAACAAAACGTACACCCGCCGTAGCATCCTCTACTCCCCTGCAGGTTTACTTCAGGCAGACGAAACATGGCTTCTGTTCTCACGGGAAAAGGCAGAGCGTTTAGATCACTCACCAATTCGCGCCGTTGGGAAACGATTATACCCGAATCATCTCTCTGGGCAAAACCGGGAAATTTCTCTAGACTATCATGGTCAGATATTGCTTTCGCCAACTTGGCAAAGGTCAGTTCCGGTTCGCCTAGGATCACTGAATCAATATCCAAGCACTGCTGTAAAATGTCTTCAAAGTCAGTGGTCGGATAATACCCGTAAGCCGTGATATATGAGGAAAGTTGCTCAGCTTTAACCTTGTGGAGGAACTGGTACAAAGCCTTGTCCGTCTGCCAATGGTAGACCATATGAACCCCTAGTATGTCTGGTTTTATTGCCTTTACCCTACGCTCAATTTCCTGATAGTCGAGCTCATCCAGAAATCCTTCAATGATTTTGACCTCATGTCCTTCACCGGCGAGCATGCCTGCTATATAACCGGAATGAAGGCATGAGGAAAGGGGAGTATTGGCGATGTCGTTGCATCGTTCCGGACAGACTGTTCGTGGGTGCTCCAATAAAAGTATCTTCATTTTACGATCTCACTCCCTGCCACATAAATACGTTTCTACACTGCTGAAGTGTTTCCAGCTTGTATCTGAAGGTATTAAACGGTTTCGGGTTGTAATAGGTCGGATAGAGTAGATCCGTTTCCGCGTCGATGACTCCTTGTTCCCGAGCCATCCCTTCAATCACTGTGCCAGGTAAAATTCTGATATTATTTAAAACAATGGTTCCTAGATTCTTTTTCTTGCTGTGCAATTCATATATCCGTTCGACGAACTGAACACTTTTTTCACAGGTCTTTTCCGTTTCTCCAGGCACATTGACCATAAAATGATAGACACTGACCACGTCCGTTTGAGCGACGAGACTTGCTGCTTTTAAAATCTGAGCCTCACTCAGGCTTTTGCCTAAGACATCCAATGATTCTTGGCACAGACCATCAGGGGAAAAGGAAAAGCATTCACACCCAGCCCGTTCAAACAAAGCGACATTCTTTTCATTAAGCTGGTCTTCCCGCATAAATCCGTTCCACCGAACCTTCAACTTTCTACGGAGTAACTCCTCGCAGATCGCCTCCAAGTGACCGTGGGGAACGTTGAGTACGGGGTCGGTAAAATGGAAACTCTCAATACCATAGTCCTTGTGCAAGATTTCCATTTCATCCACCACAGCTGCGGTCTGACGGCACCGTAATCCCCTCCCTTGAAGTTGCGGGTAGACACAATAAGCACAGTTAAGTGCACATCCCCGTTTGGTCTCAATTCCGATCGTGGGAACGTAATTGTTAATTCCTTTGTAAAGTGCAGGGTTCAGTAAAAGCCTGTCCGCAGGGACATAATTTTTCATGTTGAAATTTGTAGCCGGAGGTGAAACTCGCACTATCGAACCCTCTCGCCAGCAGAGCCCGGGTATTGGGGATGGATTATCGATCGAACGAAGAAGAGTAGGGTACGATACTTCTGCTTCTCCTATAATACCGTAATCTAATTCAGGTATCTCTAGCATCAAGCGCTCTGGAAAAAGAGAAAACCCGGTACCGCCTACAATTAGCCAAGCTTTAGGCAAAACAGAGGCAATCATGCGAACCGCGACAATAAATGGAGCAACAAGCGAACTGGTTTTATTTCCCAGGGGATCAATATTACGTAGAGATAAACCAATAGCCTCAGGTTGGAACGTTAATAGTTTCTCCTTCAGTGCGCCGAAAGGGTCTCGTTCCAGATTCATGTCCAAGATACTCACTTCATGACCTGACCTTTTTATGCAGCCGGCCAGGAGGACAATTCCGATTGGATAGACTCTTTCCTGAAAAATATCTTCAACTGAAGGAGTTTGAATCATCAAAACACGCATGGTAACTCACTCCAATAGCAACAGAGCGAAATATCTGACGAACTCGCCCTTGTCGCGCAAAATTCGAAGATTAAGACCCGCCCGGCGGACGGTTTCAAAGACATCAATACCTGCTCCCTCCATAGAGGGCCTAGCATCCCGTGTATTGCGACACTCCCCATTAGTAACACTTGCAGCGCAGGGGTCACAAAGAGCGCACGGGCCGGCCCAATACGCGAACGCTTTATGAAAGCCCGCCAAAAAGGCTTCTCTTTCCGCATCTAAAACCTTCCTCTGAAACGTTTTCCCTGAAGGTTCCCCCTCCAGTAACAAAGCGTATGAAAAGTCCTTTAAAACTTCCCTCGTTTTTTGGGGAGAAGGACTATTGGGTGGGCAGTGTCCCTGTCCGTAACCATCACAGCCATACTGGCAGCGAAGATTCGTCCAGTCTGCGACATGAACGTTTTCTGTATTTATGGGAAGAACTTGGGCAAATCCCATTGCTTTAATCCGAGCGATCAAACGGGTTGTCCCATCCAGACGGAGACTCGCTAATTTCTTCTCGTCCTTCGCCGCGAAGATTAAAGCAGTATCGGATGCTAGAGGGATGAGCTCGGTTGTGTACAGTTTGGACATCGCGAGTTGTTTCCTGACCCAAGTTCCAGAAAAAATCCGACCATTGTAGGTATTAATAAACATATTCAAATCAAGCAGAGCGGCCTTGACCGGAAAGTGCTCAGGGAAGAAATCGTGGATGACCAGAAATCCTCCTGATTTAAGGCAATTCGCTGCTCGGTTTAGGATCAGAGGAATTTCTTCTTCTGAGTAGGCGTGAATGATGTTTGAGAGAATGACCAAGTCAAACCCTTCCCTGACTTGCCAGGGTTCCAGAATATTGGTGGGTCTATAGGAAACACGTTCCCCCAACCCCTTCTTGTCCATTAGCTCCCGGGTATAGTTAAGGACGCCCTGAAGGTCCATTAAAGTGGCCGATAGAGAGGGGAAATGCTCAAGAAATCCGGCGGCAATTATCCCGGAACCCGTTCCTACATCAAGTATCTTTCCCTGTAAATCAAGCCCCTCGAAAAAGGGAAGGATCTCATCTACTTTAGTTCTTGCCACATTGTCCATAGCCTTGATATAGTTGCGAATCCGCTGAGCTAGCTGCCCTGGGCCCTCGTCCTCAAGTGGAAAATCTACTCTGCCACCCGCTTTAAGGCACTTGGCAAGGTCCTGCCACCCTGACCTCAAACCTTTCCTCCAAAGGATAGAATCTCCTTGGTAGTCACTCTTGGTTGGTACAAGAAAGTCACTGGCAAGTCTGGTATTAAAATAACGTTCGCCGTCATCAACCACGAGCCCAAGGGCGCAAAGGGCCTGAAGAAAACGGTCCAAACCCGAAGGAGGAAGATCCAGTGCTCCTGCAATTTCTATAGCCGACATGCCTTCAGCCTCAATCAGATCAAAAACGTTCAGTTCAACTGCCGCAAACAGCACCTCAGAAAACCAGTACCCTGTCGCCAAATCTTCCAAATACTGAGGTCCTACCTCCTGAGGATTATGCCGAAATAAATGTGAAAAAGCCATTATCCGTTCACCCTAGATGCACCTTTGGCTACTCCGGCATCCGCGAAGGTTAGCATTTTACCCATGACCTGGGCCGCAGCCTCCACCACATTCATAGCTAAGGCGGCCCCGGTCCCTTCTCCCAACCGCAGATCCAAGTTAAGAATAGGCTTAAGGCCTAATTCCTTAAGCATTAACCGATGGCCGTATTCCATGGATTGGTGGGCAGAGATCATGTAATCCAGAGCGTAAGGTACTAATTTTTTAGCCAGCAGGGCTCCGGCAGTAGAGATAAACCCGTCCACCACCACGGGTACTTTATAATAAGCCGCTCCCAAAATAAGCCCGGCAATTCCGGCGATTTCGAATCCACCGACTTTTGCCAGTACGTCAACCGGGTCATTGGCATTAGGCTTATTCACATCCAATGCCCGCTGAATGACCCGCACCTTATTCTCCAGGGCAACGTCGTCGATTCCTGTTCCCCTTCCCGTAACCTCCTGAACAGAACGCCCGGAAAAGACGGCCAAGATGGCGCTACTCGGGCTTGTGTTGCCGATACCCATATCACCGGTCCCTAAAATTTCAACGCCTTCCTGAACTAGATCACCGGCAAGGTTAATACCGGCCTCCAGCCCTCGGATGGCTTGTTCGCGGGTCATAGCAGGCCCTCTACTCATATTTTGTGTCCCATAGTCCACTTTACGCGACAGGATTTTTCCATCTTTAACCAAATCACTCATGTCGGCAGCAACGCCCATGTCAACGACAAGCACCTGGACACCTGCCATTTCGCTAAGTACATTGATTGCCGCTCCGCCGACCACGAAATTGCCAACCATTTGAACCGTAACCTCTTGGGGACAAGCACTCACCCTTTCCGCGACAACCCCATGATCTCCGGCCATGGTGACCACCGTTTTGCGCCGGACAGAAGGGGTGAGACTCTGTTTAATTGCCGCCAGTTGTTCAGCGAGACTTAGAAGCTGACCCAGACTTCCTGGAGGAATGGCTAAATTGTTCAGATGGGTTTTGGCTCTTTGCCGCCACTCTTCACTGCACGGTTTAATTCCTTTGATTGCTTCTGTCAGTGTTAACTCCATCTTTATTCTCCCCTCGACACCGATTATTTTCAATAACAGCTAGGCTCATTCGCCTTCACTTAACCGTCTCTGCAACGCTTCGTCTTTCGCCTCGATATCCTGCAGTATCTGAGCTCGATAGTCTTTAACCTTAATACTCAAAGAACTATCTTGGTTCATCAGAATCTGTACTGCAAGCAATGCTGCATTCCGTGCAGCACCGATCCCTACGGTCGCAACGGGAATTCCTGGGGGCATTTGCACGATGGAGTAAAGGGCGTCGATTCCTTCCAAGGCACCACTGTTCATCGGAACACCGATCACAGGTAAAATCGTTGCCCCTGCTACAATTCCTGGCAAATGAGCAGCTAAACCTGCCGCCGCGATAATGAGTTTTCCACCTTGGGCTTCAAAACCTTTCACCCAATTTACAGTTCGTTTCAATGTCTTTTGATGGGAAGAAATTATAACTTCAAAAGGCACTTCAAATTGACGAAGAACTTCCAGGGCTTCTTCCATGACCTTATAATCAGAATCACTTCCCATGATAACTCCAACCTGGCTCACATGCCTCACCCTCCTTGAAATGCGCCAGCCCAGCCCCTGAATGTCTTAGTGTCATCCTGACCTGGCTGGCGCTTCTTTTTCTCACTCGTTTAAAGGTTTGACCTCATACTGTTAGCAAGTTCCACCCGTTTTCCCAAGGTATTCCCCCACTAATTTCACGGCACAGAAACCACCACACATAGAACAGGCTTCATCCCCCTCTTGATTACGTTCTTCACGAATCCGCCGAGCTGTTGCGGGATCAATAGCTAATTCCATTTGTTTGTTCCAGTCCAATGCTTTACGAGCTTTAGCCATTTCTAAGTCCCATTCCCATGCACCCTTAACTCCATTAACTAGATCTGCAGCATGCGTAGCAATGCGTGTGGCAACAACCCCGGCATGAACATCTTCTGCGGTTGGTAGGCGCAGATGTTCGGCAGGCGTTACATAACAAATGAAGTCTGCCCCTGAAATGGCAGCTGTTGTGGCACCGATGGCTGATGTGATATGGTCATAGCCCGGTGCAATATCCGTAACCAAATTGCCAAGGATATAATACGGCACATGATGACAAAGTTGTTTTTGGAGTAAGATTGTTGCGGGAATTTGATCCAACGGTACGTGGCCAGGTCCTTCGACCATGACTTGCACGCCAGCTTCCAGTGCGCGTTTCACCAATTCTCCAGCAACAATCACTCCTTGAACTTGGGCGCGATCCAGCGAATCTGCAATACACCCAGGCCGGATTGCATCCCCAATGCTAAGAACCACATCATATTTATTGCAAATCTCAAGAACACGATCAAATTGAGTATAGAGCGGATTCTCTTGCTCGTTGTGAAACATCCAGCCTGTTAAAAACGCTCCTCCACGACTCACAATATCTGTAATTCTTCCTTGCTTTTTTAAGCGTTCAACAATAGACATGTTTAAAGCGGAATGAATAGCCATAAAATCAATGCCACGCTCTGCCTGGCGTTCAATCATTTCAAACATATCCTCTACCTTCATATCGACAACGCTTCCGTTTTTCGCAATACTTTCCATTCCTGCTTGATAGATTGGGACAGAACCGATAGGTAAGGTGAACGTATCAAGTACCTTACGATGGAAGGCATCAACATCACCGCCAATGCTTAATTCCATAATGGCATCCGCACCAGCCGCTACAGCAACCTGTATTTTATGAAGCTCATCCCTGAAATCCACACAATCCGGTGATGTCCCAACGTTGGCGTTTACTTTGGTACGAAGTCCTTCTCCTACCGCAATCGCGATTGAGTTCTTGCGTTGTTTATTCTTTAAGATAACCACCCGTCCTTGGGCTACCTTCTCGGCTAACTCTTCCGCCGTAAGCCCTTCTACTTTTGCTAATCTCTCCACTTCAGGAGTAATAATTCCTTGTCTCGCTTTGATAAGTTGTGTCATCTTAATCTCTCCATTCTAAATTTACATTTTTACTTCTTTCTTAATGGACATACTTAGATGGTGTTTAACTCAATTTATCCAAGGCATAAGGCCACTTGTTTTTTTGCTGAAGATATCTTTTACCTTACTTCTGACTTCTGTCAACACTCCCATGGCAGTTCTTGAAAGAACTCACCGGCTACAGCCATGGCGCATCCCTTTTCACATTTATGGCAAAAGGGTTTTTCACTCCAGTGGAAATCCTTAAGCCGTTCCTGATCTATTGCTAATGTTTTCTGAGTCTCTAGATTCTGGTCCCGCCGGGCTTGACACATTTGACGGTCCCAGTTCTCTGCTCCCGGGTACCCTTTGGCTAGATCTGCCACGTGAGCAGCAATACGTGAAGCCACCACTCCTCGGTAGACATCCTGGGCATTGGGTAAACCAATATGCTCAGCCGGGGTGACGTAGCAGAGCAGATCTGCCCCAGCAGAACCAGCCATGGCTCCACCGATAGCCGCCGTAATTTCGTCATAGCCTGGTGCGACATCTGTCGATACCGGTCCAAAGACGAAATACGGGGCACCTTGACATACTTGTTTTTCTAACCGAATGGTCGCAGCAATTTGATTGGGCGGAATATGCCCAGGTCCTTTAATCATGATTTGCACTCCAGCTTGTCTGCTGCGTTTTACCAACTCACCTAAGATAACAAGTTCTTCGACCTGCGAACGACACATTGAGTCTGACCCTGCTCCCGGTCGCATAGCATCCGCTAAACTTAAGGTAACTTCGTATTTTTGGGCAATTTCAAGGATGCAGTCAAACATGGTGTACAAAAAATTTTCCTTGCCATGATAAAGCATCCAGCCCATCAGTAAGGACCCGCCTCGACTCACGAGATTAAGTATCCGCTGATCTTTTTTAGCCGTTTTTAATAATCCAGAATGCAAGGCACAATGCAAACCCATGAAATCCACTCCATCAGCGGCTTGTCGTTCCATCACCTGAAAAAAGTCTTCTGGCTCAAGTGCTAAAGCTGAGCCTTTCGTGCGGACAGCTTCGGCAAAGGCCTGATAAATCGGTAAAGTTCCGACAGGTAACGATACCCTTTCCACAATGCCTCTCCGCGCCTCGTCCATATCACCAGCTGTACTCAAATCCATAATGGCATGAGTACCTGCCCTGATGGCCTCATCCACTTTAAAGAGTTCATCTGCTAACCGATCTTCATCAGCGGCTAGGCCCAGACTGGCGCTAACCTTGGTACTTAGGCCTAATCCAAACCCTTGTGATTTTTGGGGCTGATGATGGTTGTTATAGGGTATAACAATCTGACCCGTGGCAACGCGTTCCATGAGAAGTTGGACGTTCATGTGTTCATTTTGCGCAATTCTTGTGAACAATGAGGTTTCTTGACCCTTTTGGGCCATTTCCATTAATGTCAATATCATACCTCTCCTTTCTCTGGTTTAGT
>Ga0255336_102044_pt1 | contig 11397 bp, 12 predicted proteins | sample MeOH1_35cm_T3_17_FD_189102 | JGI IMG/M metagenome (GOLD analysis project Ga0255336, IMG submission 189102) | Sandy soil microbial communities from University of British Columbia, Vancouver, Canada - MeOH1_35cm_T3_179 | ecosystem: Engineered > Artificial ecosystem > Sand microcosm > Unclassified ...
GCCAGCAAGCGTTCGATCACGGGCGCGTCCTGCTCGCCGATTATCCACTTGGCAGATTTCGCCGCCACCGCGAGAGCGTTCTCAAGCGCCGCTTCAGCCTGTTCGTAACACTCGAGCGGCATCTCGCCAAACCCCATGCGCTGAAGGTAGTAGGCCATATACACCGAACGGACCAACTCGTTGATCTGATGCCGATTCGCGCTGTCGCCTCGGCTGGCAGCCAACGCAAGATGATGGGCGAGCGACAACTCGCGCGCCGATTGCGCCGACATCGGCAGCAGCAACGACTTGCTCAGCGGCTTTCGGATGGCACCCGGGCGGGTGGGTTTCCGCTTGGTTCCTGCCATGTGCGTATCGAAGCAAAGTTCAGAAAAATATGGGTCAGCCTGCTGTCGACGCCGGAACTAGCCACTGGTCGTCGTGGGTGCCCGAGCTCGAAGTCGAACCGGCACGCTGGGTTATAGGGCGGCCCTCCGAATTAGAGGCGGACTCACAACCATCGCTCAACATCGGCTCGGACTGAGTAGCGCGGAGCGGCCAACCACGCCACAAGATCCGCGTGTAGGCGATTGCAGGTGCGCTCATTGAGGTCGAATTTCGTGTCCAATCGGCCGCTGCCATCGGCGTGCAAGGTTGCGCCCCTGGCCCATTCGCCCTCCCAGAATACGACCGTCGTCTCGTTGAGCTCCGCAGTCGTCCAACGCGGGCGATCGCGAAGCGCCATGGCGAGGTAAGCTTGGAAAGCAACGCAACCCATGTCCATACCTATCCCCTTGAGAAACTAAGTCTAGGCGCGAACGTGTCTCCAGTTTTAAGCGGTCGCAATGGCGGTGTGCGGTGGAACACACTCACTTGGTACGTAGCGTTTCGATCGACTGTCGCCGCGCAGTTCCCAATAAATGGGTAAAGGTGTTGAGCATTTGCTTAAGTCCATGCAGCGGGTTGAACATCCTCGATCACCTTGCGAGCGCCCATGCACTTCGAATACCGAGAGTTCGTAATTGAATGTTCGGCACTAAACGGCGGCGCTGGCTTCATCGCGCGGGTAATCGTTTCGGATTCGCCTTTGGACGAGACAAAAAGTCCGGCATTTAAGTCGGACCTCCCGAGGTCGTTTTCCACGGAATTGCAAGCTATCTACTTCGCGCGCAACGTTGGTGAGATGTGGTGCGATGAGAAAACGCTGGTTCCTACGAGCAGCGCTTCCCCGCATCGTTCGGCGCGTTCGGGATCTCGTCCCGGCTAATCCCCAAACGCGAGCGTTCCCGTGTGAAACTGCGAGACTTTTCGCCCACGCATTGCTCAAGAACTGTTCCCAGAAAACACTCGCCGCCGTTTAGTGGCGGATTTCGACCGCCGTTCACTCCCGTTCCAGCGAGGCGATCATCTTGCTGCTGAACACGGAACGCTGCGCCGTCTTGAGCTTCATCGCGATGTGGAACCAATCGAGGATCCGGCTGCGAGCCAGCTGACTGCCCTAGACTGCCTTCTCAAATTCACCAGTGTCGTCGCTGATCACGGTCACGTGCTCATCGCTCGCCACTGCGTTTCGGCTGAGGAACTGATCGAGTCGCGCTGCGGCCGAGGGGACTTCCTTGTGCACATAGGCGTACAACTTTGGGGTAGCGTCCGTTAACGTCGCTCGCCCGGCGACGATGTTGACGTGGCGGCCAAGGCCTCTCTCGGTGTCGCAATGCCGCAGCCACGCCGAGTCGACGCTCACGGAGGCGACGTGGCTGGATTCCCGAACCTTTACGTCTGCAACAGTCTGGGGCAGCTTCGCGATGTCACGCTCGATGTCAGCGTCGAGCTGTTTTCCAAGAATGTGAATCCGATCGCGGGTGCCGCTGAACGAAATGTCCATGTCCAGCGGCAGCATTTCCTTGAGCATATCCAAGCGTGAGTTAGAGGCCCTTTTGCGAGCCGCATTTCAGCGCAACAGGGCCGGCGTTCAGCCGATGCTGAAGGGCAGCGAGCGGCCAGAAAGAGACCTTCAATCCATTCACAAAGATTGACGACAATCGAGCGGTATAAGAGCGAGCTCACTCCGCGGGGTTGCGTAATGCGAAAATGCCGGCAGCAAGCTCAGACCTCGACGAGGATTAAAAATGAGTATGGCTGCACAAGTGGCCGCTCGGATACATACTCGGGCGGCCTTCAAACGTCCGCGTCACTTCGTAGCGAGTCCCGCATCGGTGCGCCGCTTAATGGCGCAGGAAATCGGGACTGTTCGTAACGACCCCTCAAACAGAAACTGCGTTATCCGTCCAGCTGCGCCGGAACATTTGCCATCCAGTGGCGCGCAATTTCTTCCCGTGTTGCACACCAAACGCCTTGACGGCCTTTGATGTGCTCGATCACACGCTCCAAGCCGGTAATGCGTCCCGGGCGGCCGATGATGCGGGTGTGCAAGCCGATGGACATCATCTTGGGCGTTTTGATCGACTCCTTCAGAAGGCATTCAAACGCGTCAATTATGTAATCCGCAAAATCGTCTCCACGTACGAAGGAGAAGCTGTCGAAGAAGCGCATGTCGTTCGTGTCAAACGCATACGGCACGACCAAATGGGCACGTCCATCTACCGCGACGTAGTAGGGTAGGTCATCGTTGTAGGCATCGCTATCGTAGAGAAAGCCACCATGCTCGGTCAGCAAACGGCGCGTGTTGGTTGAGGCTGAGGATTTTGTATGCCAACCCACCGGCGAGCGTCCGTACAGCCGGCGAATGCTGTCAGCGCTTCGCGCGATTAGCTCGCGCTCCTCGTCCTCGGCCAGTCCCGCATGCGATTCCCAGCGCCAGCCGTGACAGCAAATCTCGAAGCCGTGCTTGGCGGCGTCGCTTGCGATCCATGGCGTTGCTTCAAGCGCCCGAGCGCAGGCATTTAACGTGAGCGGAATGCCGGCGTCTATCAGTCGGCGGGTTATTCGCCAATATCCGACACGGGAGCCGTACTCGAAATTGCTCTGCATGCACAGGTCGGGCACCCTCATCACTTCGTGGTTGACCTCATGTCGGCTTTCGTTGCGGTCATCACCCGCGCTGATTGCCAATTCCGCACCTTCTTCGATATTAAGTACAAAGGACACGGCCAGGCCCGCGTTCCCGGGCCATCGCACTGTTGGCGGATTGTCGGCGTAACCGCTGAAATCGCGCGCAGAGACGAGAGCGGTCATGCGATCCTCGCTGGATATGTATCGGCGGGAATTGCCGTTTTTAGCCCTTGCTGATGGATCCGTTCGACAGCAGCCAGAATCGGTGCCACAGAAGCTTCAGCCTCGGTGTAACGCTCAGCAAGCTCGCGAAATTCACTGTTGATTTCTGCCAGGATGGCCGCTTCATCGATCCGAGCGAATTGACCCCTGTTGATCACCACCTCGCCGCCAACCATCGAGAAATCGAGCCCAGCCCCACGCTCCGCGTAGACCAACTGGCGTATCGGGTCGTTGAAAGGGGTGAATGTGACAGTATCGGTGCGGTAGGCAGCAATGTCCGCAATAGCACCGACGCGAAGAGACCCCAATGATTCGCCAAAGCCAAGGGCGCGGCCGCCGGCAAGCGTGCCAGCCTGCAAAGCCTCGCGCGCGGAAAGCCAGCGTCGATGGTCATCTCCGCGCAACTTCGAAACGGCCGCCGCGCTGCCGAGGACATTGAGCATGTTGACTGTGACTGTCGAGCATGAACCGTCGGACCCAAGGCTTACATTTACACCGGCGTCCAAGAGTTCCCGCACCGGCTGAACGCCAGAGCCGAGCAGTAGGTTGCTCCACGGATTGTGTTGCGCGGTGGCGCCGGTGCGTGCGAGCGCCTGGATCTCGCGAGGATTGAGCCAAACGGCGTGGATCAGACTAGTGGCAGGCTTCAAGAAGCCGATACGATCGAGGTACTCTACCTGCGGCATACCGTAGAAGAGCTGCCCGGTCACGATTTGCAATCGGGTCTCTTGGACGTGAGTGATCACCGGTAGAGTTAGTTCATCGGCAAGCGCACGTGCGCGCATGAGAAACGCCTCCGTGCAGCGCTGTGGTGCGGAGACCGAGACCAAAACGCCGACGCGGGACTCCAGAGGATGACGGTCTCGCGCAAGATCGCGCACAAGTGTTATACAGTCATCCGCAGCCGGCGGGCGGGCCTCGTGCAACTCCGTTGCGAGTTCAGGCGGGAAGTTTTCCGCGACGAACGGAAAGTTGTCGACGATAGGCTTATCCATCATGGCGAAGCCAACCAATGAGCGAATTCCGATGTCGTCATAGGCTTTTAGCACGGCATCAATGTTCTCTCGATTGATGGAAGCGCCAAGGGCAGTGTCGTCAACGAGCGTCGTGCACCCAGTGCGCAGAGATTCAATCGCACCGATCATCGTTCGCAAATACACTTGTCGCGGCGTCAGTTGGACCGGAATGCGCGTACGTACCAAGTGCATCCATAGTTCAAGCGGAAGGTTTTCTGTGCGCCCGCGCTGAAAATGTTCGTGCGAGTGTTGATGGCCATTGATAAGTCCCGGCACCAGCAGATGCTCATCAAGGTCGATAACTAAATCAGCCTCGGCGATGCCTCCCGCAGGTTCAATGGCCGCAATGCGGTCGCCGGCGATCAGCACGTCCAGCTTGCGGCCGTCGCAGGCTAACGCGTCGCCTAACAAGGCCGTGGCGTTGCGCAATAAGGTACGTCGGGTTTTCATCGGATTGACCTTGGATCTGTGGATCAGATGGTTAAAGCAAATGAAACGGATTCGCCTTCAATCTTTAGCGAAGGTGCTTCGAGATTCCAGCAACGCGCTCCATCACAATCATCATGATTAGGGTCACGGTAATCAGCACGCCCGATACCGCTGCCGCGCGCACATCCAGATTCGATTCAATCATTTGCCACATGCGAATCGGGAGCACTTGGCTTCGCGCGTCGGACAGAAATAACGACACGGCTACGTTGTCGAAGGACGCCATGAAACCGATGAACGCGCCCGCAAGGATGCCGCGCGAAATCAGCGGTAAGGTCACCGTCCGGAAAACATAGACTGCCGAGGCGCCGAGCGAATGTGCACTCTCAAGTAGGCTCGCATTCATTTGCAACAAGTTGGCGGATGTCGTACGCACGATGTAGGGCGAAATGATTGCAACGTGGCCAATGACCAGCGTAGTAAACGACAAACCGGCCTCAGCGAGGTTAAATAGCATCAGAAGTGACAGCCCGATGGCAAGAGTTGGCAACATCAGTGGAGACAGAAAGAGCGCCTCCAGTCCACGTGCCCATCCTTCCTTTCGTCGTGCGAGCGCAAGAGCCGCTGCAACCGACAGCACAACGGAGAGCGCGGTGGCGAGCGCGGCCAATTCTGCCGACAATAGGAAAGCGTCGACGAGTTCTGGAGAGTCACTCCATAACGCCTCGTACCAGCGTGCTGAGTATCCCGGAGGCGGGAACTTTAACGAATAGCCACTCGTGAATGAGGTAATGACCACGATCACGGTTGGCGCCAGCAACAAGATGGCGGCAACCATGCCCAGCATTCCGATGACGAGGCCAAATGATCGACGTTCCAACGAACTTGCTAGAGGCTCAGATATGGCTTGACGATCAGGCTCTGAGATCAACGCCTGAGCAGGAATTGGATTTTCAGGCATGAACGAATCCCGAGTTACGGCGACCCAGCGCATTCACGGTCACCACCACCGCCAGCACACAAACCAACAAGAGCATCGCGATGGCCGCTGCGAAAGGATAGTTGTTGGCCTGTATGGCCTGTTGATACATGTAGTACGGCATGAAGATCTGTTGACCACCTCCCACCAACGTTTGCGTTACAAAAGCGCTCACGCTGGATGCAAAAACCAGAAGACCACCCGCGAGTAACCCGGGCATTGAAAGCGGTACGGTAATTTTCCAGAACGTTCGCCAATGTCCCGCGCCCAAGGCGAGTGAGGCATCCCTGAGGTTGCGGTCGCAGTTCATGAGCGCCGTGATCAGAGGCAAAACCATAAGCGGGAGCTCGATCTGCGCAAGGGCTACCGCTACCGCGCCTGGGGTGTAAAGCAGTTTCACCGGCTCTTGAATCCACCCAAGGTTGGCCATCGCTGTATTGACGATGCCTTGTCGCCCAAGAATCACGACCCATGCGAAGGTTCGGACCACCGAACTCGTTAGCAGCGGAAGGACAATCAGCAGCATCAATGGCCCTTGCCAGCGCCCAGGAATCTGAACGTAAAGGTAGGCGAGCGGAAACCCGAGCAGCGTGCAAAGGATCGAAACCTTAAGGCCCAAAAGTAGCGTGCTTCCCAGGATTCCGAGGTTGAACCCGTCGCTGAGAAATTTGACGTACTGCGAGAAGCCATGGCGCGTCATCTCCATGTCCTCGAAGAGACTGACGTACGCAAGCAGCAGCATAGGGACGAAAACGAAGCCCACGAAAAAGATCCCGAGGGGGACGCTCAGCGCGAGAGGCGAGCCCGAGCGGGGCGCGACGGATTGTGTTTTCATGAGCGTCTCATGCTGAAAATACACCGGCCGGCGAGCCCGCGCGCAGGCTAAGTCCAACACGGTCTCCGGCGGCGTAACGCGGAAGGTCGGCGATCCGAGGCTGGGTGACTTTGACAGTTCGGCCGTCCGATAGCGTCAACTCGTACACAAACGACGGCCCCATTGGCAGCACCATCTCGACCGTGGCTGGCAGCGTAATATCAGATTGGGTTGTAAGCGCCAGGTGCTCTGGCCGCGCTGCAACGACGACCCGGCCGTCTTCAGAAAATGGCAGCGCCTGACCTAGCTTCAGTGCGCCGCCTCCCTCGCAGGCAACCTCGTAGAATCCATCCCGGGCCATCAGGTTGCCTGGCAGCAGGTTCGCTGTTCCGATGAACGTGGCGACAAACAGTGTTGCAGGGCAATCGTAGATGACCTCGGGCGTATCAAATTGCTCCACCCGCCCCGCGTTCATCACGGCGATTCGATCAGCCATGGACATCGCTTCCTCTTGGTCGTGAGTAACGAGGATGGTCGTGATGCCGAGTTCACGTTGGATGCGTTTGATTTCAATCTGCATGTCGAGCCGAAGGTTCTTATCAAGCGCGGCAAACGGCTCATCCAGCAACAGAACGCGTGGTTTGACGGCCAAGGTCCTTGCCAAGGCGACGCGTTGCTGCTGGCCGCCCGACAGTTCGCGTGGGTATCGGTTACCAAAGGCAGACATGCGAACCATGTCGAGCATTCGACGCGCCGTTGCCGACGCTTCGCCTGCGGATACGCCTCGCGCGCGCAGGCCGTAGGCCACATTCGCCTCCACTTTCATGTGCGGGAACAGCGCATAGTTCTGGAAGACAATCCCGGCGCCCCGCACATTGGTCGGCATGGCGTCGACCACGTCATTACCTATGCGAACCGTACCCCGCGTTTGCCCGACCAAGCCGGCGACGATGCGTAGCAGCGTGGTTTTGCCGCAACCGCTCGGGCCAAGCAGCGCAACTAGTTCGCCCGGCTCAATGTCTAGTGATATCGACTCGAGCGCGACAGAGCCGGCGTAGCGATGATGGATCCCGTCGACGCGGACGCTGACCGCGGAGGTAGAGTTGAGTGTGTTCATGCTCCGAGTACACTCAAGAAGCGTGCCAAATTAAGTTGAGCATTGGAGCCATGTATTTTCTAGATTGTGGCCAATTTATTTGAAATATTGTCCACAATCATGGTGCATGGTGGCGCCATTGTGATGCAAAGACGCACTCACTCAGGGCTTGCTAAATCAAGCTCGGCAATCCTGGCGTGGGAAAGCGGGATGGCACGGGGTTTGCATGTTGACGTTTTCGCTTGATTGCCAGGCGCCCCTCAGCAACGAAGGAAATTCTCATGAGCCTAACCCTGTCCCGCCGCAAGTTTCTCCGTAACGTCGGTCTGCTTAGTGCTGCTTATCAATTGCCATTTCATTCGGCGCTTGCGTTAGCACAAAGCAAAACGATCTCGGCCACTACCTATCCCGGCGCGTGGGAGACCGCTCAACGCTCGATAGTCCTCCCAGTGTTCGGCAAAGCGACGGGAGGATCAGTCAATCTCGTTCCCACGTTGGCAGTGGATGCGGTCTCTAAAGTCATCGCCTCACGGGCGAACCCCCCGTACGATGTGCTGCTCCTCGACGAGGGCCCCTATCTCGACGCGTTGCCGCACGACATTTTCGAAAAGATTCCGGTCGACAAGATTCCGAATCTTCGGGATGTGCCGACCAAGCTTCAAGATCCTCGTGGTTTCGGCGCGTTCATCTCGGGTCAGATCATTGGGATCGCCTACAACACCGAGAAGATCAAAAAGCCGCCCACGTCATGGAACGATCTTCTGAAGCCTGAATATAAAGGAAGAATTGGTATCGCAGGCATGGCTTCCACCTTGATGACCGCCTGGATGGTTGAGATCGCACGCTTGAACGGCGGTAGTGAGGAGAACCTGGACCCTGCGTTCAAATTCGTCCAAAAGATGCTGCCGAACGTCAGTGCAGTCGTAGAGAGTCCGGGAGCGCTTGCTACGCTGTTTCAACAAGGGCAGATTGATATCTCAATTCACTACAACAATAACGTTGGCGACCTGCAAAGCAAGGGCGTGCCAGTCGCACTGGCGAAGCCCGACACCGGCTGGATCTATATACGCAGTTGCTTGCACATAATTAAAAACACAAAGAATCCGGACCTGGCGGCGGCCTATATCAACGCCGCACTCGCCCCCGAGGTGCAAACGAAAATGGCGGCCGCACCTTACTTCCTTGCTCCTGTCAGCTCGAAGGCCGCGTTTAGCCCTGGTCTGCAGGTCTACGCAAAGAACACTGCCGACATCGCGAGCATGAACGTCGTCGATTGGGCAAAACTCAATCCTCTTCGCGTCGGTTACATCGACCGCTTTAATCGAGAAGTAAAGGTGTAGTGGGCAACAGGATACTGCTGTGAGAAGGGTTCTTTCTCTTGTTGCTGTGCAGGCGACCGATCGTATCGAAACCATCACGTACGTGCTTATTTCTTAAATCCGAGGACTATTAATTTGGCGATGATTTCCTTCAATATTGGCCACACTTTCGAGCATGATGGGCGGCAACGAGTAAAATGAGTGCTGCCGATATGCCCTCGTTATCTACAATGGCCAACGTACCTAACCGACCCAAGTCATCAAAGCCCGCGAAATCGGTTTCAAAGACCGACGTCTACGAGCGCATCTACCAAGCGGTGGTAGAGCATCGCCTCATGCCCGGCACGAAACTGTCGGAGGAGCGCGTGGCGGAATTGTTCTCGGTTAGCCGCACGCAAGTGCGAGGCGCGCTGGCGCGTCTCGCGGCTGAACAGCTTGTGACGGTGTATCCGAACCGAGGCGCTTTTGTAACGACTCCAACAGCTGACGAGGCTCGCGACGTCCTTGGTGTGCGCAAGACACTCGAACCAGCGGTCGTGGCTCGCTTGGTCGAACGTATTGCCCAGGGCAACGCGCCGGGAGCGGTCAAGCAGTTACGGGCGCTGGTTAAACGCGAACAGCAGACTCTCGCGGCTGGAGACCGCCGAACGTCGGTGCGGCTGTCGGGCGAGTTCCACATTCTGCTTGCGCAGCTTTCTGGGAGCACCATCATGACGCGAATGATGCGTGAGCTCACACCTCTCACGTGTCTCGCGAACTTGACCTTCGAAGCGCCGGAGCTGTCGGCTTGCCCGAATCTAGACCATGTTTCAATCATTGACGCGATAGAGGCTGGAAAAGCCAAGGTGGCGATGGCAGTGATGATCGATCACCTTCAGCACATCGAGGAGTCGCTTGTTCTTCGTAACGAAGAGAAGACAGAGATGGATCTTGCGCAGGCGTTATTTGGTTAATCGACAGCACCGAATTCTCGCGTTTCGCAAAGAGAAGCTACGCCGTTGCCAAGCTGTGCTGTTCTGCAGACCATATGACGATTATTGTGCTTGGAATACGACGCTTTGTGATGGGAGTCGACCGAAGCAATCCGCAATAAACTAGGTTTCAAGGTGCAACCTATTTTGGTGTAAACGACGAACAGAAAATTTTTATCACACATCACCGATCGAGTTTGAAATCGGACTTACCTCCGCGAGCTGGGTAGCGCGCCATCCTCTTCAACTTGCCATCGGCCCTTGAAGCACGCCGCGTTGGTGGCTTCAACCTGAGACTCCCAACATGCGAGAGATACTCCTGATCAACCCCAACACGTCCGTGGATACCACTGCGATGATGGTTGCGATCGCCCAGACGTGCGCGCCTAACGGCTATATGGTAAGCGGTGCGACTGCGGCACGCGGCGTGTCGATGATCCTCGACGCAGAGCGCCTGCAAGACGCATCTGAAGAAGTGATCGAGAGTTGGAAGCGGCATCGCGGCGAACTGTCGGGTATCGTCATCAGTGCATTCGGAGATCCGGGCATCGACATGCTGCGTGCCCTCACGGATGTGCCCATTGTCGGTATCTTTGAAGCGTCACTCTTTGAGGCGGCGCAGGGCGACAGGCCGTTCGGGATAGCCACAGTGACCCCGGATCTCGCTGATACGATTGATGCAAATGTGCAGAAAGTTGGGCTTGGCAGGCTGTACACCGGCATCCGTTTAACGCAGGGAGACCCAATGACGCTTGTATCCGATCCGGCTCGCTTGGAAGCGGCGCTTGCCGATGCTGTTGCGAGATGTATCGCGGACGACGGGGCGCGAGCGGTCGTAATCGGTGGCGGCCCACTCGGACAGGCGGCGGTAGGGTTGGCCCATCGATTCAGCGTTCCGGTTATTGCGCCGATCTCGGCCGCCATGCGCAGAATATCAGCGCTCTTGACGATGAGTTCATAGCATCCAGCGGCATGTTGGCCGTTGCACACGAGCAATCCTGAAGTTTGGGGAAAACGTCAGGTTCGCACTAAGTTGTGCCGCTGTTTGATCTTCTCCCGATCTACCGACGGAAATTTCGCAAGAAATGGTCGTTAATAGCTCCGGACGACGCCGCCTTGCTGAAGTTATTCTCTCGCGTGGATTTCCTTGTGCAACTGAATGACTTGCCGGTACTAACGGCGGAACCTAGATGTTGAACGTCCGGTTTAGAGAAAAGTGACTGACGGCTCTGGGTCGCGTGCTGCCGATCGTCGCTTGGCGAGGTTGAAGCTGCGTATGCAAATTGCATGAGTCGGCACCAGCCAACAGTTGCCGTCCGCGCTACTTAGAAAGCCGTAATTTCATTGACCGGTTGAATCCTCAATTCGTAACCTGCCGGATGCCCGATGGGAGCTTGCCGGCCTTTGCCGACGTTCAGACACTGGCGTTGGTGAGCTTGCAATTACCCACATCTCGATCGTGAATTCTGTTAACTTATATTTAATAAGGATACCTATGCTATGAAATGATAAAAAAACTTAAACCAGATGAAGGTGCGTGGATCGATCGAGAGCTTGTCA
>Ga0255336_102045_pt1 | contig 11396 bp, 11 predicted proteins | sample MeOH1_35cm_T3_17_FD_189102 | JGI IMG/M metagenome (GOLD analysis project Ga0255336, IMG submission 189102) | Sandy soil microbial communities from University of British Columbia, Vancouver, Canada - MeOH1_35cm_T3_179 | ecosystem: Engineered > Artificial ecosystem > Sand microcosm > Unclassified ...
GGTGCGCATCGTGGCGGTGGAACCGGAAGACAGCCCGGTCCTGTCCGGCGGCCAGCCCGGCCCGCATAAGATCCAGGGCATCGGCGCCGGCTTCATCCCGGACATCCTCAATCGCAAGGTGATCGACGAGGTGCTGACGGTCTCCAATGCCAATGCCTTCGCCATGGCGCGCAAGGTGGCGAAGATCGAGGGCCTGCCGGTCGGCATCTCCTCGGGTGCCGCCTTGTCGGCGGCCTGCGAGCTCGGAAGGCGGCCGGAGATGGCGGGCAAGCGCATCGTCATCATCCTGCCCTCCTTCGCAGAACGCTACCTCTCCACGGCTTTGTTTGAAGGCCTGGAATAAAACTGGCGGAGAAGACCGATATGGGCGGCATGGCGGATAAGAGCATTGCAGGCGCGGCAGCCAGGATCGACGCAATGGAACTGACCGATCCGCAATTGGAGCGCTATGCCCGCCATGTCGTGCTGGACGAGGTGGGCGAGGAAGGGCAGCTCAAGCTGCTGCAGGCGAAGGTGCTGGTGGTGGGGGCCGGCGGGCTCGGCGCCCCGCTGGCGCTCTATCTCGCCGCCGCCGGCATCGGCACGATCGGCCTCATCGATGACGACACGGTCGATCTTTCCAACCTGCAGCGCCAGGTGATCCATACCAATGCCGATATCGGCCGGCCGAAAGTCGACAGCGCCGCCGACGGTATCAAGCGGATCAATCCGGAGATCCAGGTCGTCACCCATCAGGAACGGCTGGAGGCCGGGAATGGCGGCGCGCTGATCGCCGGCTATGACCTCGTGGCCGATGGCAGCGACAATTTCCGCACGCGCTATCTGCTGAACGATCTTTGCATCGCGGAGAGGAAGACGCTGGTCAGCGCCGCCATGCTGCGCTTCGACGGCCAGCTCTCGACCTATAAGGCGTATCTGGGGAGCCCACATCCCTGCTATCGCTGCATCTTCGCCGACGAGCCGCCCGCCGATCTCATCCCGCGCTGCGAGACCGCCGGCATCCTGGGCGCGCTGGCCGGCGTGATGGGCTCATTGCAGGCGACCGAAGTGCTGAAGGAAGTGCTGGGCCTGGGCGAGAGTCTCAGCGGGCAGTTGCTGATCTATGACGCGCTGGGCACCACGTTCCGCAAGATCCGCGCGAAACGGCGCGAGGATTGCGTGAGCTGCGGGCATATCAATGCCGGGCATGACGAGGCGGGGCATAGCCAGATAGCGGGCTGACCTATTTGGGCGGGACCGGGCAGGCCATGTCGCCTTCCGCACATTGCAGATAGGCCTTGAGTTCGTCGGTGCGCTTGCCGGTCAACCCCTCACGGCATTGCGCCAGCAGCATCGGATACATGCTGCCGCGCGCCGCGGCGGCGGTGGCGAAGGTGCATTCGGAATCGCGAAAATTCAGCCAGGCTTTCTGCGCGGTGACGAGCAGCTTCGCCGCCGGCTGATCGCTTTTCAGACGGTCGGTGATCTGCTTATAGACGGCATTCAGCTCGGCATCGGCTTTCTTATAGGCTTCGTCGGCGCAGCTGTTCATCGTCGTCTGGGTGGCGGCGTTGCTGCAATCCTCCGCCTGGGCGGCGGAGAGCGGCGCCAGGGACAGAAGTGCCAGAGTCAGAAACGCCAGGGACAGAAACGCCGGGATGAGAGATCCGAGCATGACGGCGATCATCCGCATCGAGTCTTCCTCCGTTCGCAGTGTTCGGCCCGAGACTACCTCATTCAGGTGGTGAAGTATATTCAGCGCGGGCGGCAGAGCTACTCGACCGGCACGTTACTCGACCGGCACGCTACTCGACCGGCACGGGGAGCTGCGCGCAATGATGTGGCACCGGCGCCGTCTCGGCGGGATGAATGAGCAGCCAGCTCAGCAAGGCGGAAAGCCCGGCGAAAGCCGCCGCGACCAGCAGGATCGCCTGATAGCCGCTGCCGAAGCTGCTCGCGGCCAGATGGCGATAGAAAGACGGCCATCCCAGATTGGCGATGGGGCCGGATGCAGCGACGGGGCCGGACAGATCGCCGGCCGCGATGCTGCGGATGAAACCAAGCCGGTCGATGGCGTCACCGGCAGGCAAGCCGGACGTGACGGCCGCGGCGACGCGACCATAGAGGACGGCGCCCAAAGCGGCGAAGCCGATGACGATGCCGCTGAAGCGGACGGTGCCCGAGATGCCGGAGGCCATGCCGGCGCGTTCCGGCGGGATGACGGTCATGCCCACTTTCGCGACTTCGCCGTTCAGGATGCCGGCGCCGATGCCGGTGACGAGCATGCCGCCCAGCATGGCGATGTAGCTGAAGGCCGGCGCCTCGATCCCCATCCAGAGCAGGCCGAGGGCGATGAAGACGAGCCCGGCCGCCAGCAGGCCGCGCCCGGTGAAGCGATGCGTCAGATGCGCGGCGACGATGCGCGGCACGATGAAGAGCGGTAGGGCCATCGGCAGCATCAGCAGACCGGCGGCTTGCGGCCGGTAGCCGAGGCCGCTTTGAAAATAGATCGGGAGATAGGTCAGCATGGTGAGCAGGGCCGCCGCGAAAGCGAGGCCGGCGATATTGGCGCCGATATAAGTCGGGCGGCGGAAGAAGCCGAGATCGAGCATCGGCCGCTGCTGCAGGATCTCGACCATCAGGAAGATGACGAAGAACACGGCCGCCGCGGCGAATTCGCTAAGGATGCGCGGACTGTCCCAGCCCGCCCGGTTGCCGGTGATCAAAGCGAGGGTCGTGAGGAAGAGGCTGGAGCTGAAGAACAGGAAGCCCAGGATGTCGATCCGGCCCGCGCCGGGATCTTTCGATTCCCGTACCGCATAAGCGGTCAAGGCGATCATGACGATGCCGATCGGCAGGTTCACGTAGAAGGCCCATTGCCAGCCGAAGACCTGGGTGATGAAGCCGCCGGCAATCGGCCCCAGCGAAATCGCGATGCCGATGACGGAACCCCAGAAGGCAAAAGCGCGGGCGCGCGCCGGCCCGCGAAAGACATGCGACAGCGTCGCCAAGGCGGCGCTCAGCTGCAAGGCGGCACCGACGCCCTGCAACGCGCGGCCGGCATTCAGCACGGCGGCATCGGGTGCGGCGCCGCAGAGGAAGGAGGCGAAGGTGAAGATGGCGAGGCCGATCATCAGCAGCCGCTTGCGCCCGAACCGGTCCGCCAGCGCGCCGGCCGGCATGACGAGCGAGGCAAAGGTCAGCGTATAGGCGCTGATGACCCATTCGATATCCGCGAAATCCGCCTTCAGCGATTGCGCGATCGATGACAGCGACACCGCCACGATATTGGAATCGAGGTTGATCATGAAGGAGGGAACGGAAACGCAGAGTAGGATGAGGAAACGGTGTAAGCCGTCGAGTGGTGGGGTGGGCTCGGTCTTCGAACGGAATGTCGCCCCACTTGGCGTAAGCCGGCCGGTTTCGCTGCTCCGGCCCATCTCATCCATCATGTAATCCTCACAAGCGAGCTTATCGAATGTGTGGGCCGGAGATAAGCGGGTGAAATTATAAGGAAATAAGCATATGCGGGCATGTGCCGCTATTGGAAAATAGGCACGGACGCCAGTATCGTCAAGGGGGCCGGGGGAGACAGAGTGTGGCTAGTGCGCGGCGTACGGGCGAGATTTGTGGATAAATTGGGGGAGGAAGTAGATTGTCGCCCCTGATCAGCTACAACGCACTTTAATGAGCTGCGCTCAAGCGGTCACCGGCCCAGAAGGCGTCAAGTTCACCCATCATCATTTGCGGAGACCCTCATGAGTGAGGTGCGTTTTACCAGCTTCCCGCGCACTCAACCGCCACCCATCTTCATTATGGAGATTGTGAAGGCGTTCCAAGAGTGCGGCGACTCAATCGGGACAAGGGCGTTGACGAAAGGCCTGACCAGCGATGGAGTATTGGCAGTGCTCAGAGAACGGCTAGTTGCCCTACAGTTCCAGGTCGAGATGGGAAAAAGACATGGGCAGAAAATCAAACGCCCTGTCTTTTTTGGAGAGGGCGGGCGGGCGACATTGCAGTATGAGATAGATGCTTATCATATTGAATGGCGCTGCGGTTTGGAAGTCGAAGCCGGCAGAGCGTGGATGGGAAATGCGGTTTATCGCGATCTCATTCAGGCTCTGGTAATGGTTAATCTCGACTACTTGGTTTTGGCTGTACCGAATACCTACAAATACTTAACGCGATCCAAACCATCAGTAAGTCGCGACTATCAAAATACCGTAGCTATGGCTGACGCCCTCTATGGCCATTCACGCATTACCATGCCTTTTGGACTTACGGTTATTGGCTATTAATAACAATAAATTCTCCCCAGAATTGACCGGTACAGGGATAATCTGAAAAAAACATACAGCGTCATCCGGAATATGGGGAGAGCGGTCGATAGTCCATGATGGCGGCGAAGGACCGCAGAGGAGCGTCGGGATGTCGAAACTTGAAGATTTGCATGCCAATTTGATTGCCGGTGACCTCCGGGCTGCCTCGAAACTTGTAGAGATAGCGCTCCCCGCCATGGTGCGTCTGATCACGCGGCTCGTGCCCAAGCTGCATAATGGCCACGAAGATGCATGCCTGGAAACGTTGCTCGACTATCTTGAGGCACCGGCAGCCTATGACCCGGCTCGGGCGGGACTACTGACTTATCTCATTACCAAGGCGCATTCATGAGCACGAACTGCGGTGCGCGCGCAGAGCCGGCGCCAGTCCTACGAAAGCAAGTATGCTACCGAGCGTGACCTCACTGTTGGCGGTCAAATGAACGGCGAAAGTGAAGTTCTTGAACTGATCGAACTTCGCGGACTCATTGAAGCTCACGGCGATTTCATCTGTCATAATGAAGATGATGGAGAAATATTCTTGTTGATGGCCGCCGGAGAACGATTTCACCCTGCGTATCTAGAAGTGCTCAATTTGGATGACACCGCCGATAATCGTGCAGAAGTCGAGCGACGCCGCGAGCGTATCAGGGGACGAATACGTCGCCTTCAACCTCAACTGCAATCCTAACTGGAGAACGCTATGTCGAGTTTTGATGCGGAAAATACGGAGCGTTTGGGGCGAGCTCTTGCTCGCAGAGCCGAATATCGGCATGAGTTCATTGGTTCGGCATTTGCCCTATGGCGCAAACAGCATGGTGCCGTCGAGAATCAGCTGAAGTGTTCGGGTGATGCGGTGTGGCGTCTCGCCGTTACACCGAAGCCAACTTCCGACGGACGATTTGTCGAATCGGTGATGGAATTGGCTGTCAGCCATGGCGCCAATCCAACCGAACTAGTACGGATGCTGCGATGGGCCGAGACCGTGGTCACTCTCCGAGGCGCTGAGCAAGGAGATGGCCTATTGAAGGCTGCTTTAGATGTAGATTCAGATGAGATGGTATGAGCGGTAACTTCAACGTACGGGTAGTCGCGGCCGAAATTGTGTCGACATCCGACCGGGCTACTCGGAGGTTCCCGCGCGATATTGAGTTCGCAGCACTATTGCTTCCAGTTCACGTGGAAGCGATTGTAAATCTAACTGCTCGCAAGGTTGACGAGTGGCTACATTTTCATCTGCATTGGACGCTTTCTGACGCCATGGACGAGCGACGGTTGCGTGGCTGCTTAGTTGCACATCGTGGCCGTGGCTTGATATTCATCGAGGCTAGCGAAACCAACGAGGAACGGCGTTTCACGTTGAGCCATGAGCTCGCCCATTTTATTGGACATTACTTAGCCACTCGGGAGCTGGCTATTGAGCGATTAGGGTCGTCCGTTACGGCAGTACTAGATGGAGACCGAATCCCAACCCCAGCTGAGCGGCTGTCCGGCGTACTTACGAGATGTCCTCTCGGAGTTTTCCGTGATGTGCTCTCACGCGACGGATCTGAACCATTGACCGCTGTGGCTGAGCGTATGGAGACCGAGGCCGATGCCGCCGCATTCCTTGCTTTGGCGCCTCCCGGAGATGTCGCAATGCGATGTGAAACTACTGGTCGCCGACTTGATCGTGATGGCGTTTTGAAAACCCTGCAGGTCGACTTCGGGTTGGCATATACTGACGCTGTTAATCACCTTCCAGTTGTGTTCAAATTTATTCGTGGAAAGGCTCCGACCCTCGTGGAAAGTCTAAAAGCTGCGGCGGCGACGTCCGGATTGCCTCCCAAGCGGCCGATGTAAGCTGGAGGTATCAATGGTCGACGGCAGCAAGCCTGGCATTGAGGACAACGATGATGCAAACGGGGCTACGGCTAGCCGCGCACCGTCTTCTCGCGGGCGCAGCTATCGTTCTCACCGGCGAGTCGATCGAGGAGACACTTAATCTTGCTACGTGGGATCCGGCAGACCGCTTGGCAGAGCAATTTAGCCGCATAGAGCGCGAGATCGAGTCCGCGCTGGTTCGCGAGATGGATTCACGCGTAGCGATCCGCGAAAAGATTTTTCCGCTCCTCCAGTCGCGAGCCGATGCGCCACTGAATGCCGGCGTGCATCAGGTCTCTCTGGATGAACTTCGGATGATTCAAAGATCCTTACTGTTCAGTGGACATGTGCAAGCGGTTGACGGTGCGTCAGTGATCCATCAGACCCTTCCAATTACAATCGTCCAGACTGCAGTTGTGATGGCCAACTACCTTGGTGAAACAGGTGCCTGGGGTCATAGAATTTTTCAGAAAGACGTTCGGCTCCAGCCGCGCAATGGGCTGGACGAAGCCCTTGCCTTTCTTCAGGGGCGAGCAGAACAGGATGAAGAAGGAGGGGCAGGAATCACCGATATGCTGCGCCGCGGACTGATGATGCATGGTGAACTCAATGTTCTGGCTACGGCGGCCACTGCGCCTTGGCGTATCGGGCACGGTCATCCACTTCCGAAAGAATTGATTACTGGCACAGGCATACCTGAATTAATAGAACTTTCCATACCGCTTTTTCGTGAGCTTTTCTTCAACCACAAGCATTTTGTCTACGTACCACGAGGAAGCAAAGACCCACTCTTCCGGACCATCGGCGGCGCATTACTGCCACTCGAATACGCTATCGTTCAAGATGTAAGTACTTACCTAGAGAATGTAATTGAAGGCGGTCATTATGGCCGGGGACGCTTTAAGCAAGCAAAAGCCCTGCTCGACGCCTTTCACTTTGAAGCTGCGCATAAAATTGTCGCAGGTGTGTTTCGCGTATCACCGCATTCGCCGCCGCAGATTTTCTATGCGCATTCCGACCATGCTGCTGAAGCAGCTCTTGTCGCGATGGCTGATGCAATTTTGGTCGAAACTCGTGGTTTCCCTATGCTGCTCGATGTAGCAGGCATGCTGTGCCGCGAATTATTCCCCCCTGATGCAATTCTTCGTCCGGCTGCCGCTGTGTATGCCAAATCCTCTTTGTCCAACGGGCTTAACGCTTCGTATGACGAAAAGAAAGGTTGAAGATGAGTTCCACTAACGAACCGGAAAATGCCAATGTAATTGCCTTAGAACCGGCAGCTCGCGATGTCACAATGAGCAAGGATTCAGGCGTACCGTCGGTGACGGCTGAAGCAGTTCGACGCTTAGGAAGTATGGGCGATCAGTACGGCCAGCGTGAACTTCCGCCATCATATAAGGGCTCTTTTGGGCGAACGCTCTTTGACACTCCGGGAAGTAGCGATGGCCAACTGACTGTAGTGATGCATGCAGATGAAGTCGAGAGAATCACGGCTCAGGCATTACTTCGTATTTTAAGTTATCCCGATCAGCGCAGATATGTAGCCACGGTAACCGCTGGACCTTTTTACGATCCAGACGGCATTCGAGCTGATTCCACAGCTTTGGTGATCTCTGCAGTGAATGGTGCGATTGGCATGCCTGGCCACCATGGACGGGTCGAAGTATCTATACTTGGCGCCGAGACTGAGAATCGAATTGGCCCAGCGAACCGGCGACCTATGCCCAACTCACCTGTATTTACCGTCCCTGACAATGAGATGGCCGGTATTCTCGGCCTAGAGGGTGACTTTCCGCTCGGCGTGGTTATGGGACACCAAGCGGTAGAGGTTCCCGTTCCAGTTCATAAAAAATCCGTATTGTACCGCCATACGGCAATATTGGGTACAACGGGTGGCGGCAAGTCCACAACAGTGACCAATTATGTTGGCGGCTTAGCGCGCAACGGCGCTGCTGTGATATTGCTTGATACCGAAGGTGAATATACTACGATACATGAGGTGACAGACAATCCTGACATGTTGGCAATGCTTCCCGGGAGAAGCATCAAAGAGAAAGGAATGGACAACACTCATGTCTATACTTTGGTGGGTCGTGAGCCGTCTAATCCAGATCATCCGAACGCTAATGAATTTTCTCTGGATTTCACGGTTTTATCACCTTGGGCACTTATCGAGATTCTCAATCTCAATGAAGCTCAGCAAAGCCGGTTTCTAACTGCTTACGACATTGCCCGAAAGCTGCTGCAAGAAGCCGAGATATTCCCACGTAAGAAGAATGGAGCAGAAGAACAAGAAGCTTTGGACTATGACGAGCTCGAAAAAGGCTATCCAAAGTTGGAACTAGCACTTCTTATCGACGTCGTATCTCATTGCTTAGGCAAAGTGTCTAATCAGCAACCACATTTCTCGATCAGCGGGACACTCAAAATCGGAGGCGTCGCGGGCAAGCTGGAAAAGGTTGTAGCCCAAACAGATCTTGAGGGAAACAAGTTCAGCTGGATGAAAATTTCCGGCCTTCTATGGCGCCTACACCGGTTGAAGATTTTTGATCGGACGGACGCCCCAAAGTTAGACACTCGAGCGATGCTGACGGCTGGGCGGGTGAATATCATCGATCTCTCGGGATTGGATAGTCCTGTTCTGCGAAATCTAGCAATTGCTCAAATACTCAGGGAAACACAGGAGGTACAGGAAAGTGCTTATGCCGTATCGGTGGCAAAGCACACAATCCCGACGCCAGTAAACGTGATTATTGAAGAAGCGCATGAATTTCTTTCGACCGCTCGCATCCGTCAGATGCCCATTTTGTATGAACAGGTGGCGAAAATCGCCAAGCGTGGACGCAAGCGGTGGTTGGGTTTAACGTTCGTTACCCAGCTGCCACAGAACATGCCCGATGAGGTGTTAGCACTGGTTAACAATTGGATCTTGCACAAAATCCAAGACGAAAGTGTTGTTGGTCGTCTTCGGCGTACGATTCCCGCCATAGACTCGGCTCTTTGGAAAATGCTGGCGAGCTTGCAACCTGGGCAAGCTGTGGTCAGCCTCTCCCATATGCGCCGCCCTATTTTGACTCAAATGGATCCCTCACCTTATAGGCTCCGAATGGAGATATAAAATTCGGCCGCCAGAATCGCTGCTACCGATTAAACTGGCACTGTCACGGGATGGAGTAGGGATGGGACTGTAACGGTACTAGTGAGATGACGCAGATCACGTTATGCTACTGGAAATGACGGGGCATAGTCGTGATAGCAAAATCCATACACCCATTTCCTGCTCGTATGGCACCAGAGCTTGCATTGGCACATCTCACCGATTTATCTAAGGACCAGGTCGTGCTTGATCCTATGTCCGGGTCCGGAACGGTGTTACGCCAAGCGTCTGTACTTGGGCATCGGGCACGTGGATTTGACATGGACCCATTGGCAGTGCTGATGAGCCGAGTCTGGACAACAGTCGTTGCCGATGCAGATATTGAGTATCTTTTTAAGCGAGTCTTAAAGAGTGAGGGCAGGATCAGATCCGTCATTTTGCCCTGGATGGACGAGGATCCAGAAACCAGCGCGTTCGCTAAGTATTGGTTTGGCAGGAAGCAGCGTGAAAGGCTTCGACGCTTAGCATGCGTTTTGGCTCGCTACGCGGCAGATGCTAGAACGCTTGATGAGCAGGCAGCTGTAGATGTGCTGCGTCTAGCGTTAAGCAGGATCATTATTACAAAAGATAAAGGCGCATCTCTCGGACGTGACATCTCCCATAGCCGTCCTCACAAAGTCATGGATAAGAACGATTATGACGTTGATGTTGGTTTTGATCGGTCGGTTCGAACAATTCGCAAACGCTTAAGCGAGGAGCCACCTAGCAAAGTCGCTGTAAAGGTAAGCCTGGGAGACGCTCGTCAATTGACTGATTTAGGCGATGGTACTATTGACACGATTTTGACGTCTCCGCCTTATTTGAATGCTATCGACTACTTGCGTGGCCATCGCTTATCTCTAATTTGGCTAGGTCACCGACTTGGAGACTTGCGCACAATTCGCTCCAACAGCATCGGTAGCGAACGTGGCCCGGAGGGGCCAAGCGACACAGTGGAGCTCATCGCAATGAGAATGGCGATGGGAGAACTTGACTCTCTGCCGGACCGTTTCTCACGGATGATAGATCGTTATGTTCAAGATCTATATGTTATGATCAAAGAACTATCGCGCGTACTGAAAAAGAACGGGCAGGTGACACTTGTCGTTGGAAACTCCTGCCTTCGTGGCGTATTCATTAAAAACGCGACAGCGATCGAGACGGCGGCAGAGCTTTGCGGACTAAGAATGACCAACCGCATAGAGCGCGCTCTACCTCAGCAGAGTCGGTATCTGCCTGTGGATACCGACAGCGCACTTGGTAAGCGGATGCGAACAGAGATCATCCTTTCTTTTATTAAGCGTGTGGCCTAGCGGCAGGCATGCTCTTGTGGCTGTCTTCTAATCACTAAATTCAGGATTCTCATGTCAGACGAAGCGGCGGCAGCCTCTTAGCACCAGTGTAGATGACTTACCTCGCTTCGACAGCCGGTTCTCGATAGAAAGCAGAGCGTCGACGCCCGGGACCATTTCTTGGAAATAAGGCGTTCATCGAAAATTTAATAAGACTTCCTCATCCTGAGTTTCGGTGGAGGAGGCTATTGGAAATGCAGATCGAAGGCTTACGCGGACGCACGGCGATCGTCACTGCCGCCGGGCAGAATGTGGGGCGGGCGGTGGCGCTGGCTTTTGCCAGGGCCGGGGTGAATGTCGTTATCAACGGGTTGAGCCAGCGGGAGAAGATCGAGGCGGTCGCTCGGGAGGCGGAGGCGTTCGGCGTGCGGGCGCAGCCGATCCTAGCCGATGGCGCCGATTGGAACGCCGTGGAGAAAATGGTCGGGACGGCGCTGGAGGCGTTCGGCGCCATCGACATCGCCGTGTCGGTCGTCGGCATCCGGCCGCATCAAGCCTTCCACGAAATCTCCATCGAGGATTGGGACCGGGTGATCGGCACCAATCTCAATTCGGCTTTCTACCTGGATCGCGCCGTTTTGCCCGGGATGCGTGAGCGCGGCTTCGGGCGCATCATCCATATGGCGGGATCGGATGCGCAGTTTCCCCTGGCCAATCGCGCCCATGTGGTGGCGGCGAAACATGCGCTGCATGGCCTGGCGAAGGCGATTGCCGTGGAATACGGGCCGGACGGCATCACCGCCAACA
>Ga0255336_102046_pt1 | contig 11382 bp, 9 predicted proteins | sample MeOH1_35cm_T3_17_FD_189102 | JGI IMG/M metagenome (GOLD analysis project Ga0255336, IMG submission 189102) | Sandy soil microbial communities from University of British Columbia, Vancouver, Canada - MeOH1_35cm_T3_179 | ecosystem: Engineered > Artificial ecosystem > Sand microcosm > Unclassified ...
GAGAAGAACTGGCAGGGTTGCGGGCGCAATCGGCAAAGCTCGAAAAGCAGCAAAACTCCGGCGGAGGCGACATCCAGGTTCCCACCGGTAGCGTGCCGGAAGCCGGCTTGCAGTACATACGCGCTTTAAGAGACGTGAAATATTACGAAGCGGTCTTCGAGTTGCTCGCCAAGCAACTCGAAGTCTCAAGACTGGACGAGGCGCGTCAAGGTGCCGTGATTCAGGTCGTGGACCCCGCAGTCGAGCCGGACAGGAAAAGCTCTCCAAAACGGGGTCGGATTATTACCCTCGTCACGGTTGTTGGGTTTCTCGCGGGATGTATTCTGGCGCTTATTCTGTGGTGGAGGGAGCTCGTGCAATCTGGTCAATTTAACATTAACTTTGGTGAGTAGCTCCTTTAAATTGTATTGCGCATCCGGCATTGCTACACTCGGCGAAATTTCAGCCAGAATACGACGCGGCAAAGGACCTGCGCAATCTCTACGGTAGTGGCAGTCTAGAAGTCCGCATACAGCGCCGCAGACTCGTTCCGCTGATGATGTCGCGTTCGATCTCGCCAAGTCCATTCATAGTCAACCATGGATCGACTACTTGAATCGCCGCGCCGTGACGTGCTTCGTCCGGCTTGGAAGCTTCCAGGCAGCCGAAGTTGCCGAACCACCGGACAAAAAGTCCTCTCCCAAGCGCTCGATTATAGTGTTGTTGATGATGATCATTGCACTCGTGATTACTGCTTTCTAGGTCTTCCTTATCAGAAGTGTTGGCGCGGGCACAGAAAGACCGCCAAGGTTTGGAGTCTCCTTGAGTAACTCCTCAGCAGTAGCAAACAATGTAGGGAAGACTTAAAGGGTAGAGTGAACAGGAATGTGGAGATGATCGAATCGCGCGAAGAACACAAGGCGGGCAGGAGGCGCTTGCTCGACAACATTGCGTCGCTCTATCTGTTACAGGGTCTGAATTACGTTATTCCAATGGCTGTGCTGCCATATTTGGTGCGCGTGCTTGGCATGGAGGTATACGGTCTGGTTGCATTTAGTCAGGCATTTGCACAGTATTTTACAATCCTGACCGACTATGGATTTAACCTTTCGGCAACCCGCTTCGTGGCCCAGCATCGCTCAGACCAATCTGCGGTCAGACAGATGTTTTGGCAGGTTTTAATTCTAAAAGCTGCGTTGATGATTCTTGGGTTAGTTCTGCTACTTGTAATTGTGGCCACCATCCCACGTTTCCAGCATGATGGTGCATATCTCAGCGTTGCTTTCATTGCGGTTGTGGGCAATGTCATTTTCCCGCAGTGGTATTTCCAGGGGATTGAGAAGATGCGCTACATATCGATCTGCACAGGGATTGCCAGGATCATTTCTGCTGCACTGTTGTTTGTTTTTGTACACGGTCCCGGCGACGGTTTGCTCGCGCTCATCATTCAGTCCGGCGGTACGCTGATCGCAGGTTTCATGGGGATCATTTCAGCGTTTCACGTCATAGGTCTGCAGGTGGAGTTTCCCACACTGGCATCGCTACGTAAAACAGTCTACGCTGGGTGGCACCTGTTTATCTCGACGGCGGCCGTGAGCCTCTACTCAAATACAAACATGTTTCTCGTCGGCCTACTTGCGGGAAACGTAGAAGCGGGCTATTTCAGCGCGGCGGAGAAACTTATTCGTGCCATGAGCGGGTTGATTGGTCCCATCACGCAAGCCATTTTCCCGCACATCAACTCTCTAGCGCATCGCTCGCGCGAGGTTGCGCTTAGGCTTATCTCGAAGAGCCTGTGTTGGATGGTTGCGGTCACTCTTGTGTCGTCACTGGGGATGCTTGCCTTGGCCAAACCAATCGCAATTCTTTGCTTTGGAGTAGCAGCTTTCGGCAGCGTGCCCATCATCCGTTGGATTGCTCCTCTGCCTCTTTTAATTGCAATCAGCAACGTCCTGGGAATTCAAACGATGCTGACCTTCGGTCTAGACCGCCAGTTCAGCCGCATTCTTCTAGCTTCCGGTATCTTAAACGTCGTGATCGGAGTGCCGCTTATTCATTTCTTCGCCGCCCAGGGTGCGGGGGCTGCCGTCCTGATTACGGAGATGACCGTGGCAGTCACTATGATTGTTGTGTTGCAAAAGCATGGCATTCACGTTCTATTTCCGAGGAGTATTGCACTGTGAAAGTAGATGCACTGGTTGTAGGCGCCGGGTTCGCCGGGTGTGTTATCGCGGAATGCTGTGCGTCGGCGGGCCTCTCCGTGCTCGTCATTGATCGGCGGGAACATATCGGCGGGAACGCTTTTGACGAGAAGGACTCTTCCGGAGTCCTTGTTCACCGCTTTGGGCCGCACATCTTTCATACTGCTGCCGCACGCGTTGTCAAATACCTCTCTCGTTTCACGGACTGGCTGCCCTATGAACACCGCGTGCTTTCGTACGTTGAGGGCAAGCTATATCCTGTGCCGATCAATCGCACTACGATCAACTCCCTCTACGGTCTGTCTCTCGATGAGGCAGGAGTAGCCGCGTACTTGGAGCGCGTGCGTGAAAAACGAGAGCGAGTCGAGAATAGTGAGGATGTTGTCCTCAGCGGTGTCGGGGGTGATCTTTGCGACAAGTTTTTTAGGAACTACACCCGCAAGCAGTGGAACCTCGATCTTTCGCAGCTTAGCCCTGCCGTTGCCGGGCGGATTCCCGTGCGGACGAATGACGATGATCGTTATTTCACGGATTCATTTCAGAAGATGCCTGCTGAAGGTTATACTGCCATGTTTGAACGCATGTTGCAGCACCCAGCAATCACTCTTGAACTCGGCGTGACCTATCGGCAAGTGCACCCTCGAATGCAGCCCAAACAGGTGTTTTATAGTGGTCCGATTGATGAGTTTTACGATTTCAGGTTCGGGGTGCTTCCATACCGTTCCTTGCGTTTCGAGCATGAACACCTGAGCGGCGTGGCGCGGTATCAGCCGGTTGGCACCGTTAACTATCCCAATGATTTTGAGTTCACCCGCATCACGGAATTCAAACATCTCACCGGCCAGCGTCACTCCGGCACCTCTATTGTGCGCGAGTATTCGCAGGCCGGTGGGGATCCTTACTATCCAATCCTTACGCCCGAAAACCAGCAACGTTATCGGCAATACAAGCAACTCGCCGAGGCGGAATCTAATGTCCACTTCATCGGACGGCTCGCAGAGTACCGCTACTACAACATGGACCAGGTAGTGGCAACTGCTCTAAAGACTTCGGAGGCGCATCTTGGTAGCAGAGGAAGATAAATCGATGATTGAAACCGTTGCTGCCATCGTCGTTACCTATAACCGCAAGGAGCTACTCATAGAATGCCTGGAGGGGCTTCGAACGCAGTCGCGCCCCTTGGATCGAATCTTTATCATAGATAACGCATCGACCGATGGGACTTCAGAGCTATTGCGCGAGCGTGGGTTTATGGCGGATAGTCGGTTTGAGTACGTTTGTATGCAGGGAAATACTGGCGGGGCAGGAGGCTTTCACGCTGGAGTGAAGCGTGCTTTTGAAGCTGGCTATGACTGCTTCTGGCTAATGGATGACGATGTAGAGCCATATTCAGAGGGACTCGAAAGTCTGCTCAAGTATCGGAAGGATTCCGGATGCGTTCACGGAAGACGAAGGAACCCAGATGGTAGTGCTTTCCCGTGGGGAGACCGCTTTCACCCGAGTACGGTGACAATGACCCAGATCGGTGACCCACTTTTTACAATGAATCAGGAGGTACAAGAGATAAATGTGGGATGTTTTGAAGGAATGCTTATCGGTCGCGAAGTGGTGGCTAAGATTGGGTTCCCTGACCCTGAGTTTTTCATCGGTATGGATGACACATTCTACGGATACTTGGCTTCTCACGTAACGCGCGTACTTTATGTGAACGTATTTTCGCTACGTCGCAAGCGCTCTCTAGCTCTTACCAGTTCGGGCGGGTGGCGGCGGCGAACCCTCTGCAGACTAAGTCCCTTAGCCCTTTATTACGCTCATAGGAACAGGTTCCTGATTGCCCGGACACTTGGGAATCACTCCCTTCCGTTTGCGTTAGCTTCCTTACGGACCCTGGTGAGATCTTTGCTTAGAGAATTCATAGTATTCAGGTCTGCGGCAGGTGGAAGTTCGGTACTTCGGGGATTCAGGGACGGGATACGACTCATGTCAAGAACTTCCGACGAGAGTAATGACTTCGTTATGCGTGACTGAAATGTGGTACTGATAAATTGTCGCCCCTTCGAGGAGTGTTCTGCCAGTTAATGCTGGGTATGAGATGGAGAATCAGATGAATCGGCCAACCGCTGGTCGACAAGACTATATCAAGTTGTTTGAAATGCCCTTAGCTATTTGCATCTATCTGCTTTCATTCGTTTCGAAGGCCATAATGTGGATGCAGCCGACATTCTCTCAGGCTAATTGGCGGTATTTGTTGATTGTTAATGTGGTTGAGGCTGCGGCGTGGATAATCTGGATGCTAAGACGGCATGGGAAACAGCTTGCATTCGTCTTTCTGCCGCTTCCGCTGGTTTGTGCGCTGTATTCCTCGGTATCGGTAGCTTTGCTTGCAGCAGGAATGGATATTTATCCCTTTCCCGACTTCGCCGTGCGGGAAGGAATGCTGCTCCAATCTTTATTTGCAACCCATCTGTGGATTCTTACAGGGTTGTTCTTCTCACGCAAAGGCACAGGATTGTTTCGCACAAAAGTTACGGACTGGGTCAACGGCGCAACAGTCTCAAGTGTGGGGCTTTTTCTGTTCCTGATTGTTGGACTTGTTGTGGCTGTTTTGTACGTCGCTAACTTCTATGCTTCTGGTGCGGCTAGCTTGCTACAGACGAGCGGCGACAGAGCCTTAATCCTTGACACCCTGGAAACCGGAAAGGCTTGGCTTCTCACGGCTGCATTCGTTGCTTGGCTTATGGCATGTGCGATCCTTTGGTTGAGCCCCAAGGCTAGACTCTTAATAAAATACACTCACACGTGGAGCGCAGTTGTCATAGTGGTGGTGTTTTTCTCGACATACTCTCGACTAGGAAATCGCCGAGAATTGATGATAGGAGTGATATTTATTTGCTTACTCCTCCTCTTTAAAGGACGCACAAAACTAATCGCCATTGTATTGGCTGTTGCTATAGCGGGAGGTCTATATGTCGGTATCGCACGGTCCTCAGACTCTTATACACGAAGCGAGATGGATGCTGCTACATTCTATTTGAACCTATTCGGAGAGGCGATCCTTCCTAACTATCCACTCCTCGATCACGTAAGTTCTCGTCACGAGTTATGGTTGGGATCGAGTTATCTTCGCTTGCCCGGCTACATTTCCCCGTCTTTTGGGTTATGGAAAAAGCCAGAGTCTCTCTCGGAAACATTTGCTAAGCAATACGCTGACGGTGCAATGGGATACGCTTACACTCCGCTAGGTGAAGGTTACGCCAACTTCGGCATTGTATCGGCATTTCTAATTCCGTTGTTGCTGGTCCTATCTCAGCGGATGCTTCTACAAGGGGCTCTCGTTACGGGGAGACTTGCAGGGGTATATCTTCCAGCTGTGCTGACGTTTCTTTCGCTTCCGTTAGACATAAATCGCGGCGAGTTTGTTTCGATTGCTTTCGAAATAGTTCTATATTCGTTTTTAGTGTGGTTCTACTTGTGGCTCTGCGCCATGCGATTCAAGGGACAGGTATGAATATTTCGCTGGTAGTCACCTCGTACGATCGGCAACGCGATCTCGATCGATTTGCGAGGGGCATTGCCCAACAAACGAGTGGCGGTGATATCGAATTGATCTTCGTTGCACAGGGGGGCGCGCGGATTCTGATACCGAATGAATGCCCCGCTACCATCCGTGTTGTGGAAAGGCCCGCAGCTAGTCGAATCCCGCTGTCAAAGGCGCGGAATATCGGAGTGCAGTTTTTTGGGGGCGATATTATCGGTTTTCCAGATGATGATTGTTGGTACGAACCAGATCTCTTGTGCAAAGTGGTTCAGTACTTCGACGACCATCCTGACGTCGACTGCATCTGCACAAATGTGTTTGATCCAGAACGTCAACTTTCATATGGAAAGCGGCCCATTGGCGTTGTTCAAAAGGTATCTTTTCTCAACCTGTTTCGATTACCTACTTCGGCTGGTATGTTCATCCGACGTGGGGCATTTCTAAAAATAGGCGGGTGCTTCAATGAGTTTTTGGGGGTGGGGACTCGAATTGGATCGGGAGAAGAAATTGAAGTCGTGGCGCGCCTGTTAAGCGAGTCCCTTACCGTTCATTATGTGGGTTCGATTCAAGTCTATCATCCAGTGCTTGCATATTCCCCAAGTGATATTGCAAAAAATTATCAGTATGGAATGGGATTCGGCTATCTCAATGGTCTTCTGATAAAGGGCGGACATTTATTAGTTGCTATCTTTTTTTGTGAAATAGTGGCCCGCTCTTGCGTGGGAATGGTTAAGCACGTTTTCCGTCCAATCAATCGTTCGGTCTATTCGAGTCGTTTGCGAGGAATTATCAGTGGTTTCCGCGCTGGCTGGAGCACAAATGCACAATAAGCCGAGAGAGTTTCATTGTAAGCGTCTGAGCAGCCTTCAGTTAGTCTTCAATATTTATGTGCAAATGCTTGATGCAGTGTGGGCGCGAGGTGCGGGAAGGTGAGAATTCTTTACGATCACCAAGTGTTTTCGATGCAGGCCGCTGGGGGAATCTCTCGATATCATCTCCAATTGGCTAGAAGTCTAATGCAACAGGAGGGTTGCCAACCAGAAATTCTGATTGGCATCGGAGAGACGCAACTGGAATCGTCCGATGTTCAAAAATCGCCTGTCTGGCGCGGGTGCAGGACAAAAATAAGAATGCTGCCCGGACCTGGCAGATACCTGCTGAATGAATTGTTCGGTAATGTCGTTTCCGCAATGCGCGGGACATTCGATGTGTACCACCCCACGCTATCTCGCCGGATGCCGTTTGTGTCCTATAAAAAACTGGTCGTTACGCTCCATGACTGTATTCATGAGAGATTTTCGGACATGCTTCCAAACGCTGCTCGAGTGAAGCGCTGGAGGGCAGATTTGTTCAAGCGGGCGGATGCAATTATCTGCGTTTCGGAATCGACCCGCCGCGACCTGCTTGAGTTTTACGAAGTAGATGTCAGAAAGACTAGTGTCATCCACCATGGAGTTACACAGCTCGTTCCTTTAAACCGCCCGCACTCCCCGGTTGGGCCTCTTCGCCCATACTTGCTGTATGTGGGGTCGCGGGCTACATATAAGAATTTCCACGGCTTTTTGCGCGCGTTTCACCGGGCCGGCCTTTCGCGAACGTTCCAAATTGTCGCAGCTGGCGGCGGTCCATTCAACGCCCAAGAACGTGCGCAGGTCGATGAAGTGGGATCGGACGTGGTTATACACTTCGATAGTCCCTCAAACCCAGAGCTCGCGGATTTGTATTCACATGCACACGCTCTTGTTTATCCCTCGCTATACGAGGGATTTGGCTTCCCACCGCTCGAAGCAATGCAATTCGGAACCCCTGTGATCGCAGCAAATGCGTCGTCGATTCCCGAGATCTGCGGAGATGCGGCCGTCTACTTCGAAGTTAATGATGATGACTCATTCGTCGCAGCTTTAGTGTCGGCATGTTTCAATTCGTCGCTACGCGACAAGGTTTCAAATCGAGCGAAGACAGTGTTGGCAAAATATAGTTGGAAACGTTGCGCCACTGAAACTCTGAGAGTTTACAACTCTTAATCAACGAGTGCCGTCAACCTTTACTCCCAACTCTATTGCAGCAGAAACCGTGTAATGTCTGAGTCGTTGCTGACCGACAACGGAGGGAACGGCTTGTGCGCTGTGTTAATGTGACTGCACAAAAAAGGGATGATCAAAATGCTGGATGAATCCAAGCTCCGAGTGTGGATCGTGTCTGAGCTCTATTTTCCGGAAGAGACCTCGACCGGCCATTATATGACGGCGTTGGCTGAGCAGTTGGCGACCAAATTCGATGTACATGTATTATGCAACCAGCCGACTTATGAGGCGCGCGGGATCAGGGCGAGTAACAGAGAGCGACGGAACGGCGTAAACATAGTCCGTTGCAGTGGGTTAGCTCTGAACAAGAACCAACTCATTGGTAAGTTAGCGAACATGATTACAGTCACTTTCATGCTTTGGTTGCAGAGCTTCTTCGAAATTAAACGTCGAGACGTGGTGTTTGTGGTTACCAACCCACCGAGTTTAACTTTCTGTATCTGGTTCACATGTTGGCTGAAACGAGCAAAATGCGTGCTTATCTGTCACGACGTCTATCCTGACGTTCTCATACATGCTTCTACTTTTTGGGTCGGATCATGGCTCATACGCGCGATCGGATTCGCAAATGAAATGTTATTAAACCGATTGGATGCGATCGTAGCGATTGGACGGGATATGCGGAAACTCCTGCACCCACGCGTGAAGGGTGGGAGAGTTCCCATCGAGGTGTTTACGAATTGGGCGGACTTGGACACTGTGCATCCCATTCCTCGCGAGAAGACGGCGTTGCTTTCTGATCTAGGTTTGTGTGACAAGTTTGTCGTACAGTATTGCGGTAATATCGGACGTACCCACAATGTGGGTATTTTGCTGGACGCAGCAGAAGAACTGGTTTCATCTCCCGGTATCCACTTTCTGATTATCGGATCCGGAGCACAGATGGGTAACATTCGGCGGCAGATTGCGAATCGACAACTAAACAACATCACTATACGTGATCGGGTGGACAGGTCCGCTCTAAATGACGCTTTGAACTCCTGTGACATTGCCGTTATTTCACTTAATGTCGGAATGGCTGGTGTATCAGTGCCGAGTCGGATGTACAACATTTTGGCAATCGGTAAGCCGATATTAGCCATTATGGATGAGGAATCTGAGGTCGCGCGGGTAGTAGCTGAAGAGGGCACGGGCTGGGTTGTGAAAGAAGATGACTTATCTGTCCTCGTCAGCGCTATAAAAGAGGCGTCGCGCCGCCCGGACTTGCTCCGCGTTATGGGAGAACGTGGGCGTGTTGCTGCGTGTACCAAATACACTCTGCCAGTCGTAGGAGCCAAATTCGAGGTACTGATCGACGAACTAACGCACCATGCTATATCGGCGGTACTGGATGCGTAGAGTGCTCGTGACTGGTGCAACAGGATGTATCGGACGGGCTCTTACCGGGAAACTACTTGCGCGCGATCTTGAGGTTCGCGTGCTAGTTCGTGATCCAAACGCTTTTCATAGGATTTTTCCTCAGGCCGCTGCCAAGGTGACGGTGATCTGCGGCGAATTGAGCGATTCCATTGCGCTCAATCGTGCCGTTCACGGGGTCGATACAATATTTCATCTAGCGGCAAAGGTACATGTGGTGCCGCCATGTCCCGCACAGTCAAACGCTTTCAGAGTTAACGTAGAAGACACGCGGCGACTACTGCTAGCTTGCAGGAACGACTCGCTGAGAACGTTTGTATTCTTTAGCACTATCGCCGTCTTCGGGGCAAAATCATGTCCTTTAAGCGAGGAAGTCAAGTGCACTCCCGACACACCGTATGGCGTCAGCAAGTATGAAACCGAGCAAGTCATCCAACACTACTTCGCCGGGTCTGAAGTCAGGCCGACAGTGCTGCGATTAGCAATGGTCTTTGGTGAAGGAGATCGCGGCAACTTCCTACGCATGGTGCGTGCGATAGGGCGCCGACGCTTCTTTCTGCCTGGTCGCGGCGATGCGCAGAAAAGCATCGCGTATTCGGGCAATGTGGCGGATGTTGCCATACAAGCGGCGACCACCGAACGTGCGCGGGGTGAGGTTTTTGTCATTGCGGACGCGGTTTGGACCGTAAGAGAACTTGCACAATGCATAGCGCGCGCGCTGGGAATGCCATCGCCAACTTTGCAGATCCCTGCTTGGGCCTTGCATATCGCCGGCAAGTCACTACAACGACTTCGGGCGACCTTTGGCGTAAACGTTCCATTTACTGATATGGATGCTCGCGCGCTCTTGCGTGGTACCGTGTGTGACACGTCGAAGGTTCGTCGTATTTTAGGGTTTGAGCCAGGCGTTTCCGTGGAGGAAGGAATTGCCCGGACCATCAAGTGGTATCGCAGCACTAGCATGTGAGCTTGTAACAAACTACGCAGTAGGTTCGATCAGTTGGGCCTTAGCATCGACTATGGCTATGCGTACCCGTTTCTCGCGAGGTAGTCAAAACCTAAAATCGGATTTTACACTTAGCGGCTCAATTCATTGACGTACTTGTTTTCGTTGTATTCCGTTGCGATACCAGCAATCCGGCTAAATGATCACGCAAAGCAATTACGAATTCACTGGATACTAGTTATGAAGCGTTTGTTTGACATAATTATCTCAAGCGTACTCCTGTTCGCGTTAGCAATTCCGATGGTCTTGATCGCACTCGCCGTCAAATTGACGTCGAAAGGTCCAGTGTTTTACTGGTCGGACCGGGTTGGCTATAGGAATCGCATCTTCAGGATGCCGAAATTTCGTAGCATGCTGACGAGTACGCCCGAAGTTGCTACGCACCTGCTCCTCAATCCTAGTGTTCATCTCACTCCCATCGGCAGCTTCGTACGCCGAAGTAGTCTGGATGAACTCCCACAACTGTTTTCTGTATTGTGTGGTGATCTCAGCCTCGTGGGGCCGCGCCCCGCCCTGTTCAATCAGCATGATCTGATCGCACTTAGGACCGAGCGCGGTGTCCACGAACTTATGCCGGGAATAACCGGCTGGGCACAGGTCAATGGACGCGACGATCTGCCGATTCCAGTTAAGGTTCGTCTCGATGTCGAATACCTGCAGACCCGTTCTCTTTTTCTAGATCTCAGGATTCTTGGAATGACAGGTCTGAAGGTTCTGCGTCGCGAGGGTGTCTCGCACTGAGGACGTCTTCTTGGAAAAAGCCGGCTATTTCGGTAAATGTCTAATGTGTGGGCGCCGCTAATGTTGTTCTCGGCTTCATTAGCTGGTGAACTGCTGTCGGAAAGTAACATTGGTGGCGGATGGTGCAACAACTCGCTATGGCGACCCGACGCCGCAAGAGATTTCGTGCATTGGAAAGGCAAAGACCATGTTTGTAAAACAGCGCTCCTACGTGATTATTATTTTACAAATGATACTTATTGTCTGTTCAGTGACGTTCGCGTGGCTGCTGCGATTTGATTTTGGTTTCCCGCAGAGGACACTGTTTTTGTCGGCGTTACCGGTGCTGATCGTACTACGACTTCTTGCGATGGCCCGATTTAACTTATTCCATGGGTATTGGCGGTACACCGGCATAAGTGACGCACTGGACATTACGAAGGCGGTTGCGCTCGGCTCAGTCGGCTTCGTGATTGTGGAGCGTTTTGTAATCGGCGA
>Ga0255336_102047_pt1 | contig 11376 bp, 6 predicted proteins | sample MeOH1_35cm_T3_17_FD_189102 | JGI IMG/M metagenome (GOLD analysis project Ga0255336, IMG submission 189102) | Sandy soil microbial communities from University of British Columbia, Vancouver, Canada - MeOH1_35cm_T3_179 | ecosystem: Engineered > Artificial ecosystem > Sand microcosm > Unclassified ...
CACGCGAGATGATAATATCACTCGGTGCTGTGTCGGCATTGAACTGCAGGACATTGGCGCCGGAGGTGTCGCTGATCGTGTCCTGGCCATAGCCACGGCCGAAGATGTAGGTATCGTTGCCGCCGCGACCATCGAAATAGTCGTTGCCGGCACCGCCATTCATAATATTGGCATTGTCGTTGCCATAGAGGCTGTCATTGCCAGATGTACCGGTCAGCAACTTCGCAAAGACGGTAGCGTAATCCCACACCGTCCCGTCGGAGAACGTGATCTGACCGAGCGTGTTGGTCGAGGTGCTGCCAAAATAGCTGTAGATCGTTACCTTGTCTGTGGTGCCGGCGATCGTCAGCACCAGGTCGTTCATGGTGCCACCAGCACGCGAGATGATAATGTCACTCGGTGCTGTGTCGGCATTGAACTGCAGGACATTGGCGCCGGTGGTGTCGCTGATCGTGTCCTGGCCATAGCCACGGCCGAAGATGTAGGTGTCGTTGCCGCCGCGACCATCGAGATAGTCGTTGCCGGCACCGCCATTCATAATATTGGCATTGTCGTTGCCATAGAGGCTGTCATTGCCAGATGTACCGGTCAGCAGCTTCGCAAAGACGGTAGCGTAATCCCACACCGTCCCGTCGGAGAACGTGATCTGGCCGAGCGTGTTGGTCGAGGTGCTGCCAAAATAGCCGATGATGGTGACCTTGTCGGTCGTGCCGGTGATCGTCAGCAGCAGGTCGTTCGCCCCACTGCCGACACGCGAGAGAAGAATGTTACTCGCGGGAATATTGTCTAAGATAAGAATATTCCGGCCCTGTGAGTCATTGACAGTAGTTGGCCCATCGCCCTGTTGATAGAAATACGCGTCGTTGCCTGAACCTCCAGAAAGCCCCTGATCAGCAGGGACACTATTGTACCCCAACAACGACAATTTCGAACTCTGATCGGCGAAGGAATCCGCCGCAAAATCCGATGACGTCAAATAAGCAATAGCTTCGGCCTGGAAAACATCCAGCACGTACGCCAATGTAACGGATGCTCCATCTGCAAAATTAATTGATGCAAGGCCACCTACGCCAAAGTAGTTCTTAATCGTTAACACACTTCCCGTTAGCCGATTCTTGATAGTGAGATCTGAGGTTCCCAGCAGATGCTCGTATGACACATCGGTCGACTTAATTCCTGACATAACCACCCGAGAAGACGCGTCAGATAGCTGAATAGAGTCATTGCCGCTGTCAGCCGAATAAACATACAGACCATATGAGCTACCGATCGATTTGTCCCCCGTTCCGAGGTACACAACAGAATGCGCGGGAGCAGCTGGGAGTACTCCGTCAATGTCCCCTTCGTCGACTACCGAGAAGCCGTAGTCGTTCAGAAGGATTGCCTCCGCAGTTTTTGGTACCGCCGCCTTTTCGGCTGCCGCCAAGAATGAAGCCGCGAAGGCGTCCTTGTTTCCGCCTGCGACATCGATATATAGCGCCTCAACTATTTTAAGTGTCTTGCCCCAGTAGGCAGTCGCTTCAACGTCGTCGCTAGGCGCATCCGCCTTCAGCGTTGCAACTAGATCATTAAGGTCGACTGAGATTCGATCGGTATTGGGATCAAAGTGAATTTTGGCGAATGGGAATAGTGGAATTGATTCTGGCCCCGGGGAGTCCGTAGAATTTAAAAAATAGGCGATGGGCAGTTGGCTAACAAATCTGACCTTCATTTCGTCAATGAGTTGACGATATAGGTCTTCATCGATCGACCCTTGGTGCCCATTTAGAATTTGACCATAGTAGTTTGAATCTAATCCGAAGTATGCAAGAACGACACCGAGGTGTCTGGCGTCAATATATTGTCCTCGGTTCGACGGGTCTAGCGTCGATACTCCGGCCCATTTCTGGATTATCGATTGGAATGCAGCATCGAAGTCTCCAGGGGACATGTTGCCGCCATTCAATACTAGGGCTTTCACGTCATCTGCGAGAGATGGATCGAGTGTCATCGCGACACTTAGATTCGGCATCGTGCCATAACCAATCAACTCTGGAAGCGTTTGAGACTGGTCGCTATATGTAAATCCATCGGGAAGTTGATAGATTGTCTGGACTAGGCTTGCCTGGAGATTGCACTCCGCAATATTCCGAATGTTTGTTATTCCGGTTGACGGATCGGTAACTGTAAACGTGGCCTTCGAAATTATTTCATTTCCATTAACTGGCGCATTGACCGCAGTTGGAACGATGTTGATCGAAGTGATGCCCAACTGTGATAGCGTGAAAAGTTCACCAGCATCCGAAACACCGTCGGAATTGCTATCAACCCATACGCGCAGCAAGGAGTACGCCGCGTCGTTCGCGTCGATGACCTTGTCGCCATTAACGTCAAGCTGTTGAAGGTCTACGAAGCCATCGCCGCTGACGGCACCGAGCAGTTCGTTCGCCGTGATATTCGTTGTCGAGGGATCGCCTAGCTTCACCAGGAATCCCTCACCAGGCTTGATCCAACCTGTCTTTTGAGCAAATCCACTGTTCGTAAAATCAAAAAAAGCGGTCGACCCTTCCAGAGCCGTTAAGTCGATGCCACTACCCGCTAGATCGAGAACAAGAGGATCTTTTGGACCGGCGGGACTTCCCCCTACAGGAGATTTCGGCCTGCTATGGTGATTGGGACTACCGGGCTCGTTGGGGCTTTTAGGAGGCCACATCGGGCCGAGATCGTTCCCGTCGGGGGAGGTAGGATCTGATGGATAAAAGCTTTTATGTTGCGAGTCCCAAACCAGACTCCCTGCGGTCACTCCGTACGCCTCTGGGTTAAGCTCGTCGAGAGAATGTCCTATCGATCGAAGAGCAGCATCCACAAATCCCCAGCAGTTGACGCTTAAGCCCCCATAGTTCGTAGGGCCCATCGACATAGCATTATCTACAAACTGATTTACGGAAGCATATTGTTCGTCGGAGAGATCATATGAGCCAATCTGCTTGACCCATTTTGATTGACCATCTGGGCCAAGATCATTGTAGGCGTATGCGGTGTCATTTTCGAAATGAACCAGACCGTCGTTATCGGCTCCCAAATAGCCGTTCATATTGTTCCACGTATTCGGCACGTTATCCGGATTATTTAAATTATAGCCATAGGTAGTAGAAACGCCATCAGGGCTAGTTACTGTGATATTAACGTGTCCCCATGTAGTCCCGTAGAAATAGTTGACCGAGATTTTGCCAGACATGAGTTCCTCTTATTTTATTTGGTGAATCGCGTGAACGTCTTCGTTTCTGATGGCGCCACTACAGTTACGCTGAGTATTAATGGCGGTTGTTTTTCTTTTTCGAAGCACCGCAGCGTTCGGCTCAGGCGGCTTGCATACTGTTCGTCTGCCAGGGATACATCCGGACAAAGATTGCTCATTGCCGAGAAGAGCTGGTCGACAAAAGCAGACGAGACCGGCTGTTGGCCAACCTTTACGGCGATTGGCAGACAGAGCCGCCCGAGCCACCAATCGACAGGGCAGCCTTCGCCTAAGTCTAACTGGAGGGTTGCGTCGCTCATGTTTAGATTTTTCGGAGACCGCGACAGAATTTCCCAAACAGCAAATCCTGGCCAATAGCCCCCCACGCCGCGCATAAAAAAGTTGACGCCGACATAAGCTGGCCGTGCCAGCACCACAACAGCGAGAAGAACTGCGACCATCACGACCTTTCGCCTCGACAAACGCGGGGAAGCGAATTTTAAAGACATTGTGCTTACCTCTCTCTCATACTTTCATCGACATGCCGAACCAAGGGCGATAGCAGATAGTCGATGACACGCCTCTTCCCCGTCTGGATCTCCACAGAAACCTGCATGCCGGCGCCAAGTTTGGACGGGCCGGATTCGGTCGTGATGGTGTCGGAATTGAGCGCGATATGCGCGACATAGGCCGGCGCATTTGTAGCGTCATCGCTCATGCCGTCATTGTCGCTTGACGTCTCTTGCTTGCTCGTCTTCTTCGCACCATCGTTCTGCGAGATGGCATCCCGCGTCACATCGAGCACGGTGCCGTCGAGCAAGCCGTAGCGCGTGAAATTGAAGGTATCGATCTTGACGCGGGCAGTTTGCCCTGCATGGACGAAGCCGACATCCTTGTTCTGCACCATCGCCTCGACGATGAGGTTCGGCTGATCCGGCACGACGGAAAGCAACGGCTCCGCCGGCGTCACCACGCCGCCGATCGTATGCACGGCGAGCTGCTGCACGGTACCGTCGATCGGGGCGATCAAGGTCGATTGCCTGACCCGCACCTCGGCCTTGGCCAGCTCCGCCTGCAGCTCGCTGATCTGCGCCTTGACCTTATCGAGGTCCTGGAGCGTGTTGACCTGATACTCGGCAACGGTGGCTGAGCGCTGCTGCTTCAGCGCCTGTGCCGCTGCAAACGCTGCCTGTTTCGCCTGAGCCTCGACCGACAGCTCATGGGTCTGCTCGATCAGCTGCTGGTTGGCCTGGTACCAGGCGAGCTTGTTGCCGAATTCGCGCTCCTTGAGCTCGCGGCGGATCTGCTCTTGCCCCTCCACCATGGGGAGCGAGGCCTGCAGCTTTTCGATGGTCGCCTGCGCCTGCGACGCCTCCGCCTGCTTGGCGGCGATCTGCTGGTCAATATCGGCGAGCTTTGCCGCCTGCTGCGCCTGTTGCGCCAGCATCGCGGCCTGGCTCAGCGCGAGATCAGCGGCGCTGGCTTCGCGCGGTGGATCGACGAGCGCCGGTTGCGGGTCGCCGGGTTGCGTGAACTGGTTGGCACTTCCCAGCAACCGGGCGAGATTGAGCCTTGCCTGCAGGAGATCGCGGGCAAAGCGGTCGCGGTCAGCCGTCACCTCCGTGGCATCAAGCTCGATGAGGACATCACCGGCCTTGACGTGATCGCCGTCCGCAATACGGATCGCCGCGACGATGCCGGTCTCCAGCGGTTGCACCACCTTGGTGCGCCCCTGGGCGATGATGCGACCGGGCGCCGTGGCGATGATGTCGATCTCACCGACATAGGCCCAGATGAGCGCCGTCACCGCCATGGCGATGATGCCGAGCCCGATGGCGCGCCCCACGGGCGATGGCGGCGTGTCGATGATCTCAAGTGCTGCCGGCAGGAACTCCCGCTCATCCCTCTGCCGCTTCGGCAGCTTGACGACCTTGGCGCTGAGCGTCTCCGCCCTTGGTTGCGGCTGCGGGGCTTCGCCGCCCTGTTTTTCAGAACGGGGCGACATGCGCGGGAGCTCAGGCGACACCGATCACCTCCCCCGATTGGACGCGGTGAAGGGCGGCATAGCGGCCGCCGCTGCGGATCAGCTCCTCATGCGAACCATCTTCGACCACCTGCCCCTGTTCGACCGTGATGATGCGGTCGCAGTGCCGCACCGTGGAGAGGCGATGGGCGATGATGAGGACGGTGCGGTTCTGCGAGATGAGGCGCATGTTGCGCTGGATCGCCTGTTCGGATTCCAGATCGAGGGCGCTGGTCGCCTCATCAAAGATCAGGATCCTTGGGTTGGTCACCAGCGCTCGCGCGATGGCGATGCGCTGGCGCTGGCCACCGGAGAGGGTGCCGCCCCGCTCACCGATCTGGGTGTCGTAGCCTTCGGGGAGCTGCAGGATGAACTCATGGGCACCGGCGAGCTTCGCCGCCTGCACCACCTGCTCCAGCGGCATGCCGGGATCGGCCAGTGCGATGTTCTCGCGGACCGTGCGGTTGAACAGCACGTTCTCCTGCAGCACCACGCCGATCTGGCGCCGCAGCCAGGCGGCATCGACCATGGCGAGATCGATGCCATCGACCAGCACCCGGCCGCTTTCCGGCACATAGAGCCGCTGCACGAGCTTGGCGAGGGTAGACTTGCCGGAGCCGGAGGAGCCGACGATGCCGACCGACTGGCCGGGCTCGATCGCGAGATCGACGCCCTTGAGGACCTCCTGGCCGTCGATCCGGTAGCGGAACTTCACCTGGTCGAAGCGGATGCCGCCCTTGATCGCAGGCAAGGCGCCGCGCCCGGCCATCTGGGCCGGTTCCGGCGGGGTGTTGAGGATATCGCCCAGGCGTTCGATCGACAGCCTTGCCTGGTGGAAGTCCTGCCAGACCTGGGCCAGGCGCAGCACCGGCTGTGAGACCCTTCCCGCCAGCATGTTGAAGGCGACGAGCTCGCCCACCGTCATCTCGCCATTCATCACCGCCTTGGCGCCGAAGAACAGGATCGCCGCCGTCGCCAGCTTGGAGATGAGCTGGATCGAATTGCTGGCATAATTGCCGAGATTGCCGACCCGGAAGGAGGACATGACATAGCCGGCGAGCTGTTCTTCCCAGCGGCGCTGCATCTGCGGCTCGACCGCCATCGCCTTCAGGGTCTCGATGCCGGTGACGCTTTCCACCAGGAAGGCCTGGTTCTCCGCCCCGCGGCGGAATTTCTCGTCGAGGCCGGCGCGAAAGAGCGGTGTCACGGCGAGGCTGATCCCGGCATAAAGCGGCAAGGACAGGATGACGATCCCCGTCAGCCACAGGCTGTACCAGGCCATGACGGCGAGAAAGACCACGGTGAAGACGAGATCGATGACCAGGGTCAGGCTGGAGCCGGTGATGAACTGGCGGATATTCTCCAGCTCCCGCACCCGGGCGACGGAATCGCCGACCCGCCTGGCGCCGAAATAGCCCAAGGGCAAAGCGACCAGGTGGTGGAAGAGCCTGGCACCCAGCTCGACATCGATGCGGTTGGTCGTATGACTGAAGACATAGCTGCGCAAAGCCGTGAGGATCGTCTCGAAGATCGAGACGGCGACGAGGCCGATCAGCAGCACATCGAGGGTCGAGATGCCGCGATGCACCAGCACCTTGTCGACCACCACCTGGAAGAACAGCGGCGAGATGAGGCCGAAGACCTGCAGGAAGAACGAGGCCAGCAGCACCTGGCCGAGGATCTTCCGGTACTTGTAGATCGCCGACATGAACCAGGAGATGCCAAAGCGGGATCCGAGATCCGAGAGTGCCGCACGCTTGGTGATCAGCACCAGGCTGCCATCCCACAGGCTCTCGAAGGCGGAGCGGTCCAGCAGCTCCGGCCGGCCTCCCTCGCCGCGATGGATGAGAACCTTGTCGCCGTCGACCTTGGCGATGATCATCGCCCCGCCATCGAGCCGTCCGGCATAGGCCGGGAGATGGGTGACAGCGAGGCGGGCATAGGTGGTGACCAGGCGCCGCGCCTTCAGCCCTTGCCGGCGCGCCAGGCGAACGACGTCATCCGCATCGACATGGCGCAGCCCGGCGAATTCCCGCGCCAAAGCTTCGCGGCTGATGGCAAGGCCGTGAAAGCGGAAGATCAAGGTCAGGACGCCGAAAACCTGCGCTTGCTGCGCGTTCGCGCCCGATTGCTCAACGCTCGAAGACAAATGCCCCTGGGTCGACAAGACCCGCCCCCAACAAAGCCAATCCGAAGGCCCCGTTTCTTTCTCTATGACAGACCAGGCGGGGCACCGGCAGCCTGTCTTCGTGGCAAATCACTAGGAGGGTTTCGCCGATCCGCGAAAGAGAACTTCTATCATTTGCTGTAATATTCCTGACACAGACCTGAGCTTCAAGAATTTAGGCTTCAAAGCTCACGAATTCGTGAAAAGGAGCCTAACAAACGCTGATAGAGAAAAAAATACCTATTTATGATTAATTCCATTTTTTATGAAATGAAGGATTAGGAAAATTATCGTCATCAAATCAATAAGTTAATAACACCTAAGACTTCAGCATCCTTCAATTTAGGAGCATAGATCGCTCAGGGAAACCAAAGGCGCTTCGGCCGACTCCAGGGTATTTCCGATACGCGATTGCTTTGCCAAATGCTTAGCAAGGCAATTGCCCATGCATGCAAATTGCTTTGGTTCTATTTTAAAGGGTAGAGAGGCGCGCCTCGTCTTTCCTTTATAACTTTATAAAGTGCATGCTCGACAACGCCATGCTGAAAGACCTGACAATAAAAAAATTCTGACGCCCGCCGCAAAGCGGAAGGCTGTGGTTTACCTCTGTCAGGTTTATGCGGCGAGCCAACGCCGGGTGTGTTGCGTCATCGGAGCGGACGTCGATCCGGTATCGTTCATCACGGCCCGACGACACCCAGATCCGAATGCGGCTGCGGGAGCTGGCCGGGGTCCGGCGTCGCTCCGGCTATCGGCGCCTGCTGGTGCCGCTGCGCAGGGAGGGGATGGTGATGAACCACAAGAGGCTCCGGCGGCTCGACGAAATGCGGCAGATATGTGAGGATTGGCGCAGAGACCACAATGAAGTTGCGCCCACACAGCGCGATCGGCAACAAACCACCGATCTCGCGGATGAATTGCTCAGCGCTCCTTGGTCCAACCTGAGCAATGAGCGGCAAGGAACGACCAGCTTCGTGGTCCAACGTCGGGGGCAGGCTCACAATGACGAACTGACTCCACTTCCGAATGGCTGAGCCAAGGGGCTCAGGTCACGCCATATACCTTCTCCTATCCCTAAGACAGCTTGTTCGCGGGCGAGCTTCGGTGAGCGATTTCCGCACCTGGCTGAGAAACGACTACTGCTTGATTAGGGATGTCCAGAACATTGCCCATTAAGCCATCTAACACGGTCAGACAACGGGCGCTCCCCTGGAATGTCAGGCCGGCTTTGTCTACTTTCGCAGCAATCGAGATATTTCGAACTTCCTCATTACTAGCCATTACGCTCACCGCTGATTCGGAAGGAGGGGCGATGAAAGTTGCCATTGCGCGTGCTATTGATTCAAGAGCTCAGCAGTACTCGGCGAGTAAGTTTTCGAGACGGCCGGCTAGCGAATAGCTACACGAGGAAGAGCGTATGCCTCATCTCGATCCCGTTCAGCGCTGGCCTAGATCTGGCGACGCCATAGGCGCAAAGCAATTCTTGCGTGGAGTTTCTCGCATGGAGACTTGATGTATGCGACACGATTGCCTTTGTGCTCCCTGTTTGACTGGCATCCCAGGGGCTTACAAATTCGCTTACTACATTAATCTGTAATTAAAAATATCGATATACATCATATGTTTAAATCATATTTACAGAAGCTTCCCAAGCTTACGACGAGGGTTCGATTCCCTTCACCCGCTCCACTCCCTTCACCGCACCATTCTTCTTTTTTCTTAAATATGCCTACTCTTCCTTGCCGCGACGCAATCGTTGCCAGCGGGTGACGTTTCGCCCGAGCGGGTAGCGATTTCAGCAACGCTCGGTGCGAGGTCCCGCCCGCAACGACCGCCCGACCGAATCCCCCGCCGATCGTACCTTCCGGTGATCTTTCGCGATGGCAGCGTTGCCGGTGGCAGCCGCGTGGTCGGATCGCCGATTCTCTTTGGCGAATGACCCGGCGCATCTACACGTTATGGTTAAGTTCAAAACAGCCCTTTAACGCTTCTTTAAGGACCTGTGGAAATTTTAGGTGAAAAACGCAGAATCAATGGGATTCCGCCACTTCTTCTGTGGATAAACAGGGGGAAAAAGGCCGTGGGACTGTGCATATCTTAAGCATTGTCAGGTTCCGGCTCGAAGCGCATCATGCGCCCCCATTGAACGGGGACGACCGGCCAAAGCCCAGACCCGATGCCAGATCAAGGCAGAACAAACAGACGGGCAGATGCGCCTGACGACCGGTGCATCGCCAGGGGCAGGCCGGCAAATGCGATCAGATTGAAGCGAAGGGAAAGAGCGTGATCGAAGCGCCCTCCGTGGCATCCTTGGAATCGGCCAGCCTGCAACGGCTGGACGACTACTGGCGGGCGCAACGCGCCGGCCGCGAGATGCCGCGCCGGGCCGATATCGACCCGATCGGCCTGAAGCCAATCCTGCCCAAGGTCATCCTGGCGCGTGTCGACATGCCCAGCCAGCGCATCCACTACACGGTCGTCGGCACGCACTGCGTCGCCATGGCGGGGATGGATTTCACCGGCTGTTTCCTGGATGAACTCGATCTCAGCGGTGAGACCGACACCAACTGGCCGCAGCTCTATCAGCGCCTCTTGCATGAGCGGGCGCCCATCTTCGGCACCTGCCAGGTGGCCCTGGTCAACGGCCAGCGGCGGCCTTATGTGAGCGGGCTCTATCCGCTCAGCGATGAGCTGGGACGCATCAGCCATATCATCGAGCTCAAGGATGTGACGCTCGAGGCCGGCGATCGGCGACGCTTGCAGCCGGCCGTGCCGATCACCTTGCGCAAGCCGCAGCCCGACCGCGCGCTGGGCTGAGCCGCCAGGTCCGGTGCCGGACCTACCCGCCGTCAATCATCGAAGCCGATCGCCGCGTGCGGCCACGCCATGCGTGCGGCGCAGATTGTCGATCGCTCCGTTCTATGCTTGGCTGCCGCCGCGCCGATGATGCCGTCGCGGCACTGCCGGTCGCTGCGGATATCTGATCACCGAACGGAAGATTATGCTCACCATTTGCCAGGAAACGCCGCTGCAGGATGCGGTCATCGCTCTTCTCGAAAAATCCGACGCGTACATGGCCTCGCTCTATCCGGCGGAGAGCAATCACCTGCTGGATCCGCGAACGCTGGCGGCACCGCATATCGATTTCTTCGTCGCCCGCTGGAACGGTGACGCAATCGGCTGCGCCGCCTTGGTTGCCGGTGAGGGTGGAGAGGGCGAGTTGAAGCGCATGTTTGTCGACGATGCCGCGCGCGGCCGCGGTGCCGGGCGCGCCTTGCTGGCGCGGATCGAAGAAACAGCACGCAACAAAGGCATTCACCTGCTGCAGCTCGAGACCGGCGGCGAACAGCCGGAAGCGCTCGGCCTCTATCGCGCGGCCGGCTTCAGGGAACGCGGCCCCTTCGGCGCCTATAAGCCCGACCCCTTGAGCCTCTTCATGGAAAAGCAGCTGCAACCGGCCTAAACCGGCGGCAACTGCTTTCGCGCGAAGTTTTGTGTCTTAGAGCCGGATGCCTTCTTAGACGATGGCGCTGACCGGCATGATGGCATGGAAGACCGGTGTCTTGATGAGACGCTTCGCGGCCTCGATATCCGGCGCCATCTCGCGGTCCTCATCCCAGAAGGCGACGTCGCGGCGCAGGGCCGCCATCACCGTCTTCAGCTTGGCGCTGGTCTCCACCGGGCGCCTGAGATCGATGCCCTGGGCCGCCGCCAGGATCTCGATGGCGACGATGCCGGCGGTGTTGTCGGCCATGTCGCCGAGACGCCGCGCGCCATAGGTCGCCATGCTGACATGGTCCTCCTGATTGGCCGAGGTCGGCAGTGAATCGACGCTGCTGGGATGGGCGAGGCTCTTGTTCTCGCTGGCCAGCGCCGCCGCCGTCACATGGGCGATCATGAAGCCGGAATTGAGACCCGGCTCCGGCACCAGGAAGGCCGGCAGGTTGCTCATCCGGGCATCGGTCAGCA
>Ga0255336_102048_pt1 | contig 11375 bp, 11 predicted proteins | sample MeOH1_35cm_T3_17_FD_189102 | JGI IMG/M metagenome (GOLD analysis project Ga0255336, IMG submission 189102) | Sandy soil microbial communities from University of British Columbia, Vancouver, Canada - MeOH1_35cm_T3_179 | ecosystem: Engineered > Artificial ecosystem > Sand microcosm > Unclassified ...
TTTTCAATAGCTAACAAGACTTTTTAGTGATATAAAGAGAATATTGTAAATATCTATGGCTTGGAGGGTTACAATGGAGAATAAAAAGGTAAATATACTAATAACTAAGGAACAAATAGAAAAAAGGATAGCTGAACTTGGCTCTGAAATTTCAAAAAACTATGAGGGGAAAAACCTATATGTGCTTTCTTTACTTCGTGGAAGCTTTATATATACAGCAGACTTAGTAAGAAATATAACTGTACCAACAAAAATAGGTTTTATGACAACTTCAAGTTATGGGCATAATGAACAAAGCACTGGTTCTGTAATCATTGTTAATGATATACCTGATAATATTGAAGGCTGCGATGTCTTAGTTGTTGATGACATAGTAGATACAGGTATCACTATGGAATTTGTAATGGAACATGTAAAATCATTAGGTGCAAACACCGTAAAATCCTGTGTACTTCTTGATAAACCAGAAAGAAGGAAAGTAGATGTAAAGCCTGATTATTGCTGCTTTGAAATTCCTGATGTATTTGTTGTAGGTTATGGTCTTAATTATGGTGATTATTACAGAAATATACCTTATGTATTTAATTGGGAAGACTAATTAATCAAACCTAATTATACAAAAATGAAAATAAAAAATATGCTGTAGGAGTTTATTAGTGTTTATGCAACTAATACTCCTGCAGCATATTTTTTATTCTTAATATTATATTTTACCTACTATTTAATTTAAACCCTGCACCTTCTAAGCCCATATTAATGGAGGTAGCAGGTATTTTACCTACTATGATGGTTTCCGATATTGGCACTTCACTCATAACTTCTATATCTTCCTTTTTTAGCGGAATTACTATTCTCAATTTAGCTTGAACCTGTACATATATTTTATGTCTAGTCTGATTTATACCAGCGCTTTCAAATTCAGATTCATATTTTGTTTCTATATATCCAATAGGATTCATATATACAGTTATTTTAGGTCCTAGCTGAGCTAATAAGTTATTTTGAAGTATATACCCAAGAGGCAGCTTCACTCCATTATTTCCAAGCAGCTTAAGTTGTTTTTGAGAATCTAAAGCAACATCGCAGGCAATTTTATTTAATTTTAAAGTATCTGCTTTTAATAAGGTAATATTACCTTCCCTGTCTTTTTCTACATGAATAATATCATCATAATTAAACTGCTTAGAATATTCATTTATTATAGAAGAATAGATAATTTCCATTGACTTAGACCTCATCTCAGCATTAGCAACAGCTATAATTGCAGGGGTTATTACTTTATCTGCTATATAAATAAAAAGATAAAAAAGTGTAATTATTGCAATAAAACTTAAAATAAGCTTTATTTTTGTTTTTCTTTTAATATTATCACCTCATTACTATTAATAAACTTAAGTGATTTTAAAGTATATTTAATATTATGTTCAGTAACAACAAATATGAACTTTGAATAAAATTTTAATAATTGTCAATATTTGTAATGTGGTCATAAGTTAATAACTTTTTACATAAATATGTAGTAATTGTGATAATATTGGGATTAGGATGAGGGCAAGCAACATAAAAACATAACATTAAAATAGTCAAAAGGTCACCATTTACAATTAATAATTTATTATTAAAGCTTTATATGATATAATATCTAAAAGTTCTCGTTCCTTATATAAGCATTCAAGGAGGATTAACATATGAATGAAGAAAAGAACTCTGAAAAAAGAAAAAAGAAAAAAAAGAGTAAAAAGATTTTAAGAAATGTTATATTTTCTATATTAGCAGTAATTATTTTAGTTATTGTAGCAGGCGCAGGAGTAGGACTTGCTATAATAAATACAGCTCCAGCATTAAACGTAGATCAGATTTTAACTTTAAAGGAACCATCTAAAATTTATGATAAAGCTAATAACTACATGGATGATGTAGCAACAAATGAAAAGAGAGACATTGTTAATATTAATGAAGTTAGTAAAGATTTATCAAATGCCTTTGTAAGTATAGAAGATGAAAGATTCTATAAACATCAAGGTGTGGACCCTCAAAGAATTCTTGGAGTAATATACATAGATGTTAAAAATAAGCTTAGCGGCAAAAATGTAGTTCAAGGAGCCTCTACTATTACTCAACAATTAATTAAAAATTCAATGTTAAGTAATGCTGTTACGCCTCAAAGAAAAATACAAGAAATGTATTTAGCACTTCAGCTAGAAAAAAAATTGACAAAAGAGCAGATTTTAGAAGCTTATATGAATACAATACCCTTTGGAAGCACAGTTCATGGTGTAGAAGCAGCTTCACAGTATTACTTTAGCAAACATGCAAAAGACTTAAGTTTAATTCAAGCAGCTTATATAGCAGGTGTCCCACAAGCACCAGGTATTTATAATTATTTTTTGGATTCTGCAAAAAAAGATCCTACTAAATATTTAAATAGAACAAAAATGGTATTATCTGCAATGTATAAAAATAATTATATAAGCAAAGATCAATACGATAAGGCAGTAAGCAGTTTAGGTGAGAAATCACTTGAATTTAACAAAACCTCAATTACCAATACAAACAGACTAAATTATGAGTGGTTTTCACTGCCTGCAATAGAACAAGTAAAAAAGGATTTAAAAGCTCAATATAATTATAGTGATGATGAAATAAACAGCCTTCTCATGTATGGAGGTTTAAAAATTTATACAACTATGGACATGAACCTTCAAAATGCAGCACAAAAAATATTAGACGATAACAAAAATTATGGGATTAATTACACTCCGGAAAATGAAAGTGTGATTCAGCCTCAAGCCTCTGCTGTAATAATGGATTACCATACTGGTGAAGTGAAAGCAATAATTGGTGGAAGAGGAACTCAGCCAGCTCGTTCGTATAATAGAGCTGCATATAATGGTTCAAAAGAATTTCTAAGACCTACAGGCTCTAGTATTAAGCCACTTACAGTTTACGCACCAGCCATTGACTCAAAGCTAGCAACTGCTGCTACAGTGGTAGAAGACTCCCCTTTATCTGTAGAAATAGGAAAACAATGGCCTGAAAACGGCAAACCTTGGAATCCAAGAAACTATGAAACAGGATATTTTAGAGGCTATGTAACTATAAGAGAAGCAATTAAAAGCTCCATTAACTTAGTTGCTATAAAGGAAGAATACAATATTGGCCTTAAAACAGGTGTTTCTTATGGTGAAAAGTTTGGTTTAACCTTTGATAATGATGATAAAACAAGTTTATCTGCTCTTTCTCTAGGTCAGCTTCACCATGGTACCAATACACTAACTATGGCTGCTGCTTTTGGTACCTTTGGAAATAATGGAATGTATACTGAGCCAAAAATGTATACAAAGGTAGTTGATAGAAGAGGAGTTACTATACTTGAAAGTAAGGTTGTTAACAAAAAAGTTCTATCTCCTCAATCGGCATATATAATGTATGACCTATTAAAAGGTCCTACAAGTGCTGGAGGTACCGGTCCTGCCGCTAGATTTAGTTCTATGCCAGCAGCAGGTAAAACAGGTACATCAGGAGATAAAAAGGACTTTTGGTTCAGCGGTTTGACTCCTTATTATTCTGGCGCAGTTTGGATTGGTAGTGATACACCTAGAACCTTTAACAGCGGCATATCCAGCTCTACTTCAGCAGCACTTTGGGGGAAAATTATGGCTGAAGCTCATAAAAACCTAGAAGTAAAAGATATCCAAATGCCTAACGGTATAGTTACTACATCTGTCTGCAGGGATTCAGGAAGTTCACCAATTGATTTATGTTCTAAGGATCCAAGAGGCAGCCAAGTAATTAGTGAAATGTTCATTGATGGAACACAACCAACTACTTTATGCGATATTCATGTGGAAGCTAACATCAATAAGTCAAATGGTAAGATTGCTACAGAAAATACTCCAAAAGACTTATTAGAAAGCAGAGTATTTATAAAAAGAGATTATACTCCTTCCCAACCCTTGGAGGATCAGCCTTATGTACTTCCAAAAGAAATAGATGACACAAAACCTACAGTACCTACTGTTCCTACTACTCCTCCTGGAGATGGAACTAATACTGACATTACTCCTGGTACAACAGAAGGTAATAACCCTGGCACTACTCCTGGTAATAATGATGGATCAATTCCAGCTAATTCTGGAGGAAATATTAAATCAAACAATAATAATAAGTTAAAGCCATAAATAAAAAAATAAGAAGTGAATGCAAAAATTCACTTCTTATTTTTTTATTTAATTATGTCACTCTTTAGTTTTTGAATTAAATAATACTGCCATTAAATAGCCAAAAATTATTGCTGCAGTAATACCTCCTGCTGTTCCTTTAATACCTCCAGTAAAGGCTCCAAGAAGGCCAGAAGAATCCACTTCCTTCATAACACCTTTTGCAAGGGCATAACCAAAGCCAGGTAAAGGTACTGTTGCTCCAGCCTTACCTATTATTACAATAGGTTCATATATGCCTAATGCGCCTAATATTACCCCTAGAGTTACAAAGCTTACAAGTATTCTAGCAGGAGTAAATTTTGTCTTATCTATTAAAATTTGTGCAATAACACAAATTAAGCCTCCAACAACAAATGCATTTAAAAATTCCATTCTTAAACCTTGACCTCCTTTATGCTGCTGCACTTTTAAGACTCTATGGCAACTGCATGTGCAATGCCAGGTATAGTAAGCCCCTGCTGACAGGAAGTTGAACTTAATAGCGCGCCTGTAGAAACCAGCAGCACCTTTTTAAGCTTTCCTTTTAGTAGATTTTTATAAATGTATCCACAATCAACTACTGCTGAGCACCCACAACCGCTTCCTCCTGCATTAGTTATTTGCTTTTCATGATTATATATTTCATCACCACAATCTATATAATTGCTGCTTATATCATATCCATATTCCATAATGAGTTCTTTAGTTATTCTCTTACCTACTACGCCAAGATCTCCTGTAACAATCAAATCGTAATAGTCAGGAGCTCTGCCAGTATCCATAAAATGCTGTGAAATTGTATTAACAGCTGCAGGAGCCATGGCCTCACCCATATTATTAACATCATTTACTCCAAAATCTTTAACTTTACCAATAGTAGTATAAGTTACATATGGAAAGTTACCTTCCATGCCTAGTACCATTGCCCCTGCACCTGTAACTGTCCATTGTGCTGTAGGGGCCTTTTGACTGCCATATTCTAATGGAAATCGAAATTGTCTTTCTGCAGATGAATAATGTGAGGAAGTAGCAGCTATAGCATGGTTTGCAAAGCCTCCATCTAATATCATGGAAGCTATAGCTAAAGACTCTGTCATAGTAGAGCAGGCTCCATAAAGCCCTAAAAAAGGTATATCCATATCCTTTGCTGCAAAAGTAGAAGAAGTTAATTGATTTAATAAATCTCCTGCAAATAAATAATCTATATCATTTTCACTTAAATTTGCTCTTTTTATACTCTCTTTAATAGCCATATATAAAATACTGCTTTCAGCCTTTTCATAGGTATTCTCCTCATTTAAATCATCTTCAAGTATTATGTCAAAATATTCACTTAGTGGTCCATTTCCTTCCTTTGGACCTACCACGCTAAAGGTAGAAATAATTTTTGGTTTACTATCTAATCTTACAGTTTGTTTACCAACTTTTTTATTCAAGGCACTCACCTACTTACTATATAATAAATTATTCCTACTATTACAGAAGAACCTATACCATAGACTAAAACCGGCCCTGCAATTACAAACATTTTTGAACCAACTCCAAATATAAAACCTTCCTTTTTAAATTCCATAGCGGGAGATACAATTGAGTTTGCAAAACCAGTTATAGGCACTAAACTTCCTGCTCCGCCAAAGGCTGCAATTTTATTGTAGAATCCTATGCCAGTTAAAAGAGCTCCTATAAACACCATAACAATGGAAACTAAAATAGAGACATCATCTTTAGACATACCTATTCTAGTGAAATAACTATTAAAAAATTGTCCAATATCACATAGTATTCCACCTACTAAAAAGGCTCTAATGCAGTTTCTTAACAAATGAGACTTAGGCTTTACTTCTTTTGATATATCTTTAAACCTTTGTTTTAAAACCTCTTCTTTATTATCCATTAACTCACTTCCCTATATTTATCCTTGTAATTACTCTAAAGTATTTTATGTAAAATTCTTTTTGTTATTCAAAACTAATTATTCAAAAAAATAAAATGAATAGGAAAAGCAAAGCATATCCTATCCACTAAGTCTATCTTTCATTATTTTTAATACTTTTTTTTCTATTCTAGATACTTGAACTTGGCTTATACCAAGCATTTTAGCTACTTGAACCTGAGTTTTATCCTTAAAATATCTAAGCATTATTATTTGCCTTGCTTTATTGTCTAAATTAATAAGTGCATCTTTTAGGGCTATTTTATCTACTATTTCAGTATCTTCTTCATAATCTTCACTTAATTTATCTATTAAAAGCACTGGTGAAGCATCGTCTTGATGTATTGTATCGTATAGATATTGCATATTGTTAGCAGACTCTAAAGCATAAACTATTTCTTCAGACTTTATCCCTGAATACTCAGATAACTCTTCTATAGTGGGGTCTCTATCTAATTTTTTTGTTAAGGCTTCTTTGTCGTAATGAAGTTTTCTTGCCACATTTTTTACGCTTCTGCTTACCTTAATTATACCATCATCTCTAAGAAACCTCTTTATTTCACCCATAATCATAGGTACAGCATAGGTTGAAAACTTTACATTAAATTTACTATCAAAGTTGTTAACAGCCTTAACTAAACCCATAGATCCTATTTGGAATATATCTTCATATTCATAGCCTCTATTTAAGAACTTTTTGCTAATAGCCGAAACCAGGGGGAGATTATATTGAATTACTTTATCTAAGGCATTCTTATCTCCCTCTCTAGAAAGTTTTATAAGTTCTAAGTTATCATCATAATTATATTCCTGTTTCTTAAGAATTCCATCATCCATAATTTCACCTAACTTAAACTCTTGAAAACTTTTTTCATAATAATCTGAGTTCCTTTACCCTTTTCAGATTTTACATCAAGACTATCCATGAAAGTTTCCATAACAGTAAATCCCATTCCTGACCTTTCAAGATCTGGTCTGGAAGTATAAAGCGGCTGCATAGCGAGTTCAATATTTTCTATTCCAACCCCTTCATCATTTATTTTTATTGTTAAAGTAGTTCCCTCAATCATAGCTTCAATTTTCACTATGCCGTTTGCATTTCCATAACCATGAATTATGGAATTTGTAACTGCTTCAGATACAGCAGTTTTAACATCAGTTAACTCTTCAATTGTGGGATCTAATTGAGATACAAATGCTGCAACAGCCACTCTGGCAAAGCCTTCATTTTGTGATTTGCTCAAAAATTCAATTTTAACAATATTATCGTACATTTTTATCCCCCCTCATTAAATGTTCTTTAATGCTTGTTCTAAATTTTCATATACTTTTATAATTTTAAACATGCCAGATAGGTCAAAAACCCTTTTTACTGAGCTATTAACATTTGCAATACACATATTTCCTTTTTTTACAGCTATTTTTTTATATCTGCCTATGACAACCCCAATTCCTGAACTATCCATGAAGCTTACATCTTTAAAGTCTAAAATAAGCTTTGATATAGGTTCTCTATCCAGCCTGTCATCAATTTTGCTTCTAACTTCTTCTGCGCTATGATGATCTAATTCTCCCATCATATAAACTATAAGTTTCTCATCTTCCTTTTGAAACTTTAAGTACATCCCTATCCCCCCTATTATAAATTAAGAATTAACAATTAATAATTACCTTTTAAAATTTTCTAAACTATAAGTATCAAAGTTTAAAAGTTATTATGTAAATTTAATAGACTTTAATTATTTAATTATTAATTAAAACAGACATATATTATATTCTATAAATTACATAATTTTCCTTCTTTTTTTTAAAGATAAATAAACATTTTTATTATTCCCATTTTATATCTATAATATACAGTAATTTTACATTTTACTTAATTTGTCACTTCTATATGTTTATTAATAGTCTTTCACTTTTTATGGCTATTGCTCCAAATAAGATTCATTGTTATAATAATCAGTATGCAAATTATATGAATTTAGGAGGATTTTAACTTGGATATGTGGATAAAAGAAGAGCAAATAGCAGATGCTGCTATGACCTATAAAATAAAGGAAACCTTAGTTAGAAAGCAAACACAATTTCAGGATCTAGCTATTGTAGATACATACGCCTTTGGCCGTATGTTACTTTTAGATGGAATTGTTCAGACAACAATAAAGGACGAATTTGTTTATCATGAAATGATAACTCACATTCCATTATTTACACATTCTAATCCAAAAAAAGTATTAGTAGTAGGCGGTGGAGACGGTGGTGTAATTAGAGAAATAATGAAGCACTCTTCTGTAGAAAAGGCAGTACTTTGTGAAATTGATAAATGCGTAATAGAAGAATGTAATACATATTTACCAGAAATCAGTTGTGAACTTGAAAATCCTAGATGTGAGGTTTTTGTCGGAGATGGCATAAAATATGTACATGAACATAAAAACGAATTTGATGTAATTGTTGTTGATTCTACTGACCCCTTTGGGGCTGCAGAAGGTCTTTTTGGCGGCAGCTTCTACAAAGAAATTTCACAATGTTTAACTGATGACGGCATATTTATTGCCCAAACAGAAACTCCTTTTTATCTTCCAGAAGTAGTTAAAAAAGTATTTAAGGATGCAAAAGAAGTATTTCCAATAACAAAGCTTTTCATGGCTGCAATTCCAACATATCCTGGCGGATATTGGAGCTTTACAATAGGTTCAAAAAAATATGACCCTGCTAATCCAAATACAGATAATATTTTTGATGTAAATACAAAATATTATAATGCAGATATACATAAAGCAGCCTTTGTTTTACCAAACTATATTAAGGATTTAATTAATTTTTAATTGTTATTTAAATAAAGTTACAAGGAGTGATAAACTTGTTAAAGCTTATAAAAAAGGGTAATGTTTATTCTCCAGACTATTTAGGAGTCAAGGACATATTAATTTGTGATGATAAAATAGCTAAAATTGATAATGATATTCCTTTGCCCCCAAAGGAGTTTTATGAGGTTGAAGTAATTGATGCCTCAAACCAAATAGTTACTCCTGGTTTTATAGATTTACATGTCCATATTACCGGTGGTGGCGGTGAAGGCGGCTACACTACTAGAACTCCTGAAATACAATTATCTCAAATAACTACTACCGGAGTTACAACTGTAATTGGACTTTTAGGAACTGATGGAACAACACGTTCTTTAAATAGTCTCTTAGCAAAGGCAAGAGCGCTTGAGGAAGAAGGTATCAATGCTCTATCTTGGACCGGATGCTATCAGTTTCCTACAAGAACCATTACTGATACCTCTAGAGATGATATTATTTTAGTTGATAAAATAATAGGTGTTGGTGAGGTTGCAATATCTGATCATAGGGGTAGCAAGCCCATGGAAAAGGATATTGAAAGACTGGCCCTTGAGTGCAGAGTGGCAGGTTTATTATCAAATAAATGTGGAATATTGCAGCTGCATGTAGGTGATGATAAAGAAGGAATTCGTATTCTATTTGATATCTTAAAGGATTCTCCAATTTTAGCAAAGAATATATTGCCTACTCACATAAATAGAAACATGAATCTGCTTCATCAGGCAATTAAATATTTAAAAATGGGTGGATACATAGATTTAACTTCAGGAATTACAAAAACTGAGTCAGATCCTGTGCCTACTGATGCTTCCTATGGTCTAAAATATCTTCTAGATAAGGGGTGTCCATTAGAGAATATAACAATGAGCTCTGACAGCAATGGAAGCATGCCTATTTTTGATGAAAACGGAAAACTTACAAACATTTCTGTTGGCTCTATAGAGACTAATATTATAGAGTTTAAGAAAATGGTTCAAGTTTATAATCTTCCTATTGAAACGGCTCTATGTCCATTGACTAAAAATCCATCGAGAATACTAAAGCTTGATTATTTAGGAACAATTGAAGTAGAAAAACAAGCCGATTTATTAATAATGAATCCTGATTTATCATTAGATTATGTATTATGTAAGGGTAAAACCCTAGTGCAGCATGGAAATGCAGTTAAATTTGGTACCTTTGAAAAAGATATAAAAAGTTAATAAATACATAAAATTAATGATTTCAACACTTCTAGTATTGAAATCATTAATTTTAACTAATAAGTTACATATTCATTAATAATTTTTTGTTCTTCCTCTGTTATATGAAAGAGTGAATATAAATATTCATCTACGTCTCCACTTATGCTGTGTAAATTTGGTATACTAAGTTTCATTAAATTATTAGGATAGTAATCATATAAATCTTCACCTAGCTTTTTAGCAAAGGCTTTAAAATAATATTCATAAAGCTTGCTATTTAATAGCTTAAGTATAAATTCATAGCTGTAAGCATTATTATCCTTTAGAATAAGACAATAAACATCTGCACTAAAATAACTGCCAATATCATAGGCGAATCTATTATTACTTGCTTTATAGGAGAAAACTATTTTCTCTCCTTCAAATATATTTTGAACTCTCCCCCATTGAAGCTGATACCAGCTTCTTATGCCTTTCATGCATTCTCTTCTTTCCATAAGCTTTTCTTTAAAAGGGGCTATATGATTAATTGAATTTTTATATTTATTTTCATCCGAAATTGCATCTGAGTAAATTATAAACTTTCCTGTTTTATTTACCAAATTTTTTTCAATAGACGAGCTTTTTATCCAAGGCCTTATTATATCTGTTTCTAAAGCCTCTTCCCTTATATTTTGCTCCTCTATTATAAAGGCCTTATCGCAGCCTGTTATTATGCCTTGATAGCTATTGCATATTTTATCTAACTTTGCTTCACAATTTTTTTCTATTTTTTTTATTATTTTTCTTTCTGCTTCATTTTTGAGTATCCATCCGCTATTTTTTAATTCACTTTTTTTTATAAAAAAATTATTATAACTTTGTCTTTTATTTTCTAGTAATCCGCTTAAAAAGGTAGCTTGTTTTTTTATTAAAGGCTTTATAACCTCTACTTCATTATTTTTTCCTTCCTTGGTAATAAAAATAATAACTGGGTCAATACCTGCATTTTTAAAAGGTCTGACACCATAAAAATCCACGATTTTTTCTATTGAACAATCTTCTGTAAGTTTTTTTCTTAAGTTCTCTCCACTTGGAGATTCTATAAAATATCTTGAAGTAATAAAGGTTAGTTTTCCTAAACTTTTAAGATTATCTAATGCCGCTCCAAAAAAACAATAAGAAATATCCCCTTTATCCTTATATAGCTTATTATATAAATTTTTTA
>Ga0255336_102049_pt1 | contig 11372 bp, 10 predicted proteins | sample MeOH1_35cm_T3_17_FD_189102 | JGI IMG/M metagenome (GOLD analysis project Ga0255336, IMG submission 189102) | Sandy soil microbial communities from University of British Columbia, Vancouver, Canada - MeOH1_35cm_T3_179 | ecosystem: Engineered > Artificial ecosystem > Sand microcosm > Unclassified ...
TCCTCTCCGCCTTCGTGCTGGCAGATTCCGCCTCACCTCGCGGTTCGACGTACCGGTTATCCGGCGGCTACGTTGTCCCCAGAGCTTCACACCAAGCTGTTGCCGGCTCAGCATGTCCGGGTAGGGATCAGGTCATACCTTCTCCAGTGAAACAGAAACTCAAGCGACTTTCAGGTCGCACGTGAACATCCAGTCCCACATACACCGTGCTATCGTTTTCCATGCTGGCCTCCGTGCCGGAAATCGCCAGGTGTGGCGCTGTCCACACCATGCGGCTCTGGCAGAAATGCTAACCCGCGTCTGATTCCTCACGGCGGGCCAGCCTCTGCCTCACGGAAAGTCATAGTGTCTTAACGCGCACTGCCTCATGCAAACGGCATATGCAGCCTGAGTCTGCGATCGGTAGCACGCGACCCGGAGCGGACCCTCAGGTTTGCCGAAAGCCGACGTTCGGCATGTTAAGGTCCTCACGGCTTGCCCACTCCCCTAACACTCGAGGCGTTCTATACACGTGGCTCAATCGGACATCTTTGCTGCTGCGACTGCGTTCACGGACTGGGCACGTCCGTGGACTTTTTTTGACACGATGATGGCGAGCTCGGCACTTACGCCAGCTGATCGCGCCGACATTGAAAAGATCTGGCTAGAGGCGTGCGGATCCAGTCACTGGCAAGGTACCGGCGTTAGTCAAGGCTGTGCAGCCGCCGATCACGCGCTCACGGTTGCTTTTCGCTGGCTACCCGATCAGGTCCGCGCACAGTTTGTGCGCGCCGCTGCTTACCAGTGGAGATGATGTTCACTCATCGAAATTGTCAGTGAACGAGCACCTGACGGCGACCCACTGCTCTTGGCCGACTGTACGCGTTCGTCGCCCTCACCAAATTTGGGCCAACGGCGGTCGCACCAAACCGACCCATCCCCGTCGTTCGATACGACGTCACTTCAAGGGCAGCTTCCAAAGGTACAGCGGTCGTTCGGTGTCGGCACCATAGCCCGCGGAATGTTGGCCAGGCAACAGTAACCTTGGAAGTTTGCGCCGATAGTTCTCAAGCACGTGAGCAAAGAATTCACCGGTCTATATGAATCAACTTTCTCTCCAAAATGGGAGTAACCCAGCGCAGCACCTAGGACTTCTATTAGAGTAAAGGACATATCGCGGCATGAGCTCAAATAAAAAAAACGCTGCCTTGTCAAATTTTCTATCACGCTCCTGATTGCAATCTCGAGTCTTTGCGCTACGGTATTCGCGTGCGCTCAGATTGACCTTAGTTCTCGACAAGCACGTGTCGACATCGGTGCAAACTCGCACCAGAAAAACACGTGTTTGAAACGGACTGATCTGATTGCAGGTCTGACTCTTCTAGATCTGGACGCCGCAATGGTCGCTTGTGTCAAGCAAGGGAAATTCGACGACGCCACGTTTCTATATGCGTTATCGGGTGTTTATGGCCGATACGATATCTTGAGAGTCTCCGATCGAACTGCGCATCAAGCCGTTACAGTGTTGCGGATGTGGGCGATGTCTTCACTGAGCGATGAAGAAAAGGCAAGATTCAAGAACGAAGTGTTGAGCAGAACCGAGGACAATGAGGCGCGGTCTAAAATCTGCAAAGACGTCGAGAAAATCGGTCCACCTCGATACATTCCTACTTACATGACAGGCCATGGCCTCGGTGCGATTGTCGGATCCGAGCAAAGCGGGTCGACGCCAGAGGGATTCAATTCAGCAAGCGCATGGCACGAGGCTTTGACTGGCTATCTTCATTGTCCCTCGCCCACAGCGATTAGCGAAACTCGCCAGTTCGAACTCAACGTGGTACTCCTCATAAACCGGGAGCCGCACGAAATCTCATACAACTGGCGGTGCACACGTATCCGGGATACCGCGAATGCAAATCAAAATTCGCCGTGGACGATTTTTCCTCGGCCCGGTCCTGTACTGAAGATGTTGGGAGCCGAAGCCGCAGTTCTCGTTACGGCTCCGAATTACTGTGCGACGGGTGCCCAGGAAGCGCCGGAAAACGATCCCATCCCATACTCATCGCCTGTCATGATTGTCGATTCGGTTACCGATCCCTTCACGATCCAAGTATTTACAGAAAACTATTATCGCGGGATGGGATACGAAGTCTTAATAAAGTCTGAATCGATGCGGCGCATCGACTCCGCAACCAAGGACTATGAATTCTCGAAGGAGGAACTGAGTTTCCGGGAGACTGTATCGAAAGGGAATATATACTTCCAATCCGTGCAGGCAAGAATGGAACCAAAATCGATGTGGGGCAATTCTGAAGCTGCAATGCAATTTTTCTCGGACAAGAAAGGCATCGTCGTCGCTGATACGCCTGCACGTATTGAGACAAGCGTTGCCGGTCGTGACGGCGCCCATAATTTCTTCCCGTTTGACCGGGCTGGAATCAAAACGGGACGAAATCTGGATAGGTTCAGCGTACCGCTCAGAAAGGTCGGCGATGTTTGGCTGCTTCAGCCAACTGACGACACCACTTCTGCCACGACGTATGTTCGCGTAGCCGACGACTCAGAGCAGTTGGCGATCCGAAGGTATGGAATCAGCCGGCCGCCTCCGGTTACCGTAAGATATGAGGGTGTTGCCGTTCCGGTTATAGGTTCCCAGGAAGTTTACGATGCTGATCGCGAATTGTTGATCCAATTCATTAACGGGTATAGACCAATAAAAACTCTTGGATTGTTCGTCGATCGCTAAGGAAGTTGTAATGCTGATGATGCATCCGAATTGTTCAAAAGACAGAGAACGCAAGGAAGGTGAGCCCTACTGAGAAACGTCAAGGTGCCGGATGCTCGATGCTCATTGACGGCCGCTCAGATCTCAAACGGCGACCGGCGCCGATCTTCGAATGTCCGATATATGGAAGCTTGAGACGTACGAATGGCGGAATCGGGACGCCAGCCGATGTCCGAAACTGGCCGAGAGCACGTCTCGAAAATTTTCCCGGGCGCCCCGTCGAATGCCACGGGCGGCCAGGCGTTACTCCGGCTGCTGTGTCCGCGCCACTGTGTCGGGCGATTTTTCCGACCATACGCTGGCGAGTGATGCGCACCTTCACACCTGCGGTGCAGGCACCCGTGGGTTTGATCATTGTGCCCCTACTCGCGCCAGCATGGCATGGAGGGGGCTCATCGCCGTTGGCGCAAATTGAAAATCATCGAGCGGACCTCCTGCCGCCGCCTGATGCCCCACTGATACCGCACAGCGTCTGGTAGGTTTCCGCAAGACATCATTCAAACGACGATCGCCCCGTAGTTGATGCTGACATAACAACGCAACGCAGCTTGCAACCCGGAGTCGCCCAGCCAGTACCAGCCGTCCTCGGACCTTACCCCGCCCGGCGTTATTGTCCCAACACACGCCACCGCCTGAACTCCCAACTCGGCGTCGTGGATCATCCCGACGACAATGCGCTCACGGTCGATAATCGGCTGCGCCAACGCACGATCGGCTGAAAACCTGGGCGCACCGGTTGCGCCGGACCCTGCATGGGGATATCAGTGTGGCGCTGCTCGGCCTGGGCGACCCAGTAGTCGAGGTGCGAACCCATCAGTTCGTCGACGAGCATCGCTTCATCTCCTTCGGCCATTCTTTTGCCACTCTTCGATCATGCGCTTTCGCTGCGCGGTGAATTCCTGCTGGCGTGGCGTCGGTGGGTCAGTCAGGCACGGCTCCGCGTCCAGCTCCCGTTCGAAGCACTCCCATACCGAAACCGCCAGATGTGGACGACCATTGTCGGCGATCATCTTCCGAACCTGATCGGCGCGCATGATCATCGCGCGCAGCCTGTGTATCTCCCTGAGCAGGGTCAACACGGCCGGCGTCGGATTCCGGTCATAAATTTCGGCCAGTTCTGCAGCGGTAAGGGGGCGACGGGAACGCATGGCCGTTGGTTGGTGTACTGCATGGATGTACAGTGGTATATCCAGGATTCTGCCGGTTGCATCTGGCACTATCATTGGAAAGTCCACCGGAGATATTCCATGTGCTATTCGGCCCAGATTGAGGCGGACTACCGGAAGTACGTCAGGATGTTTGGCGCTGCAATGAGCCTGCGCGCGTTCGTGGATCTGTACTGGAGACGCAACGGCAGCAACCTCAAAACGCCGATGGCAATGGATGCGGCGTTTTCCGATGCCCAGACCGAAGAAGAGCAACGCATCCGGGCGCTGATTGCCGAATACAACGCGTGGTCGAAAACGGCACTCGAGGAGGAACTGCTCCGGCATCGAGCCCGGCTCGCCGACGCCGGGCGTGCGCTTGAAAAGAAGCCGACCAAGGCCGCCACCGAAAGCAGGCGGATCGCGACCGGCAAGATCGACGCTGCTGTGCGCCGGCTGGCTGACCTGGAGCGCACCGTCCCGGTCGAGGGGGATTCACGGATCTATCCAGGCTGGTATGCGCCGGTCCTGATCGTTCAGGACGGCCAGCGCGTTGTAGTGCCGATGCGTTACCGCTGCCGGCTACCTGGCTGGACCGAGCAGATGGAGAAGGACAAGCCGGGCACGTACAACGCCCGGCTGGACAGCCTGAAACACGTGTGGGCGAAGCTCTTCGGCTACAACCACGGCATCCTGCTCGTCAACCGGTTCTACGAGAACGTCAAGCGCGACGGGAAGAATGTTGTCGTGCAGTTCGACCCGTCACCGCCACAACCGCTGCTCCTCGCCTGCCTGTGGACGCGCACGGCGATACCGGGCGAACCTGATCTGTGGTCGTTTGCCGCGATCACCGATGATCCGCCGCCGGAAGTCGCTGCGGCCGGTCACGACCGCTGCATCATTCCGATCAGGCCGGAGAACCTCGACGCGTGGCTCAGTCCTGATCCGTCCAACCTGGCGGCGCAATACGCCATTCTTGACGACCGCGAACGGCCCTATTACGCGCATCGCGTGGTCGAAAGGCCATTGTTGGAGCGAGGGCAGTCGCATGAATGTCCAAATGACAAACGCGACGAATGACCTTTCCTGGCCGAACCCGGTCGAACGCCAACCTCGGATCGATAGCCGATCGTTGTGTTTATGCGAGGCGCATAAACCGACGCTTCTGTGCCGTTGAACTTCTTCGCTGCCGAACGGCCAGTTCCGAAATGCAACAGTCGTCGCGTTTGCGTTATATAAGTGCCGCCGAGGAGGCGGCCGCAGCATGGCAAGCATGACACCGATCGCAAGGAGGCGCGAAACGCCGTGGCGTCATTGTATAGTTGAAGTCCACAACAAGCGGAGAAGGTTGTGCCCTTTCCATTCTCTATCACGGTTTTCGCGACAAATGGTGATCCGCAGGGCATTCGCCATGTCGACAAGTCAAACTGGTCCGGATCTGGAGTGGTCTTTTCCAAGGAGCAGTTCGCGCAACTTAAACATGAGCCGGGATTCAATCAGGCCGGACTGTACATCTTGGTAGGCAACGCTTCCGAAGAGACGATCTATATCGGCGAAGCCGACCCTGTGGGCGAACGACTAAAAAATCACGTCGCAAACAAGGAAGGATGGGTTTGGGGCGTCTACTTTTTTGATCGGCTTAACAAGATCGGCAAAACCGAAGTGCAGTACCTAGAGTCCGCGATGGTTGCGCGCGCGAAGCAGTTTGATCGAGCCATACTTTTGAACAAGAACGTGCCGACACTTCCAACGATGTCGCTCGTGTCGAGGGCTACGGCGCAAGCATTTCTTGAGGATATCTATCTGATTCTTCCGATGCTCGGAATCAATGCGTTCACGCCTCCGAAGCTAGGCGACGCGCCCGGCGAACAGGTGCAAGCCGTGACGAGTAATCCCTTGACTGCCGAACAGTTCGACACAATTGTCATCCCTGCCCGACAGGAGGGATTTAAGCAGGAGTTTATCGGCCATGACTGCTGGTTTGCCATTCGCATTAACGCGAAGCACATTCCAAAGCTGAAGTACATTGCCGCCTATCAGGTAGCCCCCGTAGGAGCGGTTACTCACATCGCAGAAATCGCGTCAATCGAGCCATACGCTGACAGCGGAAAATACATACTCAAATTCAAAGGCCCCGCGGCGACAATCGGTCCGATCCCGCGATTAGAAAATAGCGAAATCAACATGCAATCGGCGCGGTATGCATTGAGGCAAAAGCTTTTCAACGCCGCCAATCTTGATGAAATATGGGATTAGGGATCGCGCGGTACATGACATGAGGCGCCCCCTACATGACGCTCTTTAAGTGGATAACATTGCCGGGCGAACGGCCGCTTAGGGATGCAAAGTAGTCGGCTGGATGTCCGATCGCCGATACAGATGGACGAAGCTTCGTGGCCGACTGTCGCCCGACGTGATCGTCGGCAGCCGACCCGTTGCGGTCAACGCACGAGAGGTTTCTAACGTCCGCTACCTATATGTCCGCGGACGGACGCGTCAGGGGGATCGCCAACAAGCCAGGCGCCACACAACGTGTCTCACTGGCTGTGCGCCGGTGCGAAAGCGAACGCCCCTTGGGGATACGACTCCAATGGAGTGTCGTCCGCGCAGTACGAGAACTCGCGATTCACACGCTCGCTGTCGCCATAGATTTTGGACATAACTTCGCACATCCTCTTCGGATGAAGACTAACCACTCCGAACGGCGGCGCAGCACTCTGCACGTGCCGTCCCATAAGCCTAATAACCGGTGCTACGTGGTCTTTTGCAGATTCACCTGAAAAAGCGATTGCCCAAGACAGCTCATAAAGTCGGTCGCGAGTCGCTAGTGGTATCGGTTTGTCGTCCGGGACCGTGGCAAGAAGTTCATTCATAAGAGACTCTATCCGCGAGAGTGCGCCTGGCTGTCCACCGGCCGCTGCGACTTGCGCCGCGCCAGTTCCAAGCGAGTTCTCGCCGGAAATCTGCTCAAATGCTTCGGCTGCATAGCGTGCCGATTCGTGCCCAAAGCCTGCCAAAACGGTCATTGCGTATGGCCGAATATCGCCGTCGATTTGTCCACCGCTATCGTCGTCGATTACCGGCCGTGGAAAAAACGCTACTCTCGTCACGGCATCGACGACATTAACGGGCGGAGGTTGCAAATGGGAGGCTAGCCGCAGCTCATGGCGGTCAAACCTTCCCTTGTTGAGAGCGCTTCCCGCGAACGCCGCGGCAACACGGCCATAAATCGCTGCTGGAGTACACACCCTCGCTCTAAGCTTCCCCGGACTCCCTCGATACAGGTCCTCACTGAGCGACTTTTCGGCTCCAATGGCGAGCCAGTCGGGCGAGTGCGGCGCTACATGCTCCAGAGTTGAAGCGGCGATTTCAAAGTGCTCGTTTTCTTTAATATTTGCAGAAACGCATTGGGGATTTTTCCAGATTGGCATGGCGGGCATCGCCGGTAGTGTTCGCGCCACCGCCTCCCGAGCGACCGTCCGATGGTGCCCAATCCCGAAGCCTGCAAGAAACGTCAATACGAATCCAGCCAGAACATATTTGCGGTCCATTTCCCCGTTGCCTCGACATTGGCTAATTGTTCGCAATTGGAGCTCGGCCCAGCGCAACTTAAAGAGTTTAGGTGCGGAAATTGAGCGACTGATTCTGGCCGATGCCGCCAATATGCCACATGTATGCGAACAGGAATGTTCGCTTCGATATCGATTTCGGTCCTTCGGCGCGACAATGCCATCGTCTCTTCATGGCCGTTGCGCGCCGCACGCGGCTGATCAGGGCTGCGTCCGGGACATGCTGTCGCGGGTGGCGAATTGCTGCCACCAATAGTTCAGTTTTTCGCATCCTTCCATTAGTGAAGCGGCTTCAGGAGCGTGCATGAAGCACGCGAAGATTGGAGCGGCATACAGATCGGCAAGCGTCACGCCACCGCCGATCAGGAACCCCCGGTCATCGGACAGGCGGGTCAACTCAGATAAACATACAGCGGCACGCGGCAGCGCGGCGGCGATCTTCTGCTCGTTTGCTAGACGGCCTTCGCGAGTTGAAACCACGCGTTCAACGTATATGTCCCAAACAAGCGTTCGATATGCATAGGCATCCAGTATCGCGATAATCTGGTTTGCCTTGCGTGCCGCTGAAAATGACATCCTGAACGATCACGCTGCCGTAGTCATCGATGGGTGCGATCTGGTTCATTCTTTCCTCAGGTTAGTGTTTACCGGTCGATCTCGGGCCCGCTGTCGGGTCCTTCCGGGTCGGTGGGCGGCATTGCATCGTGATCTTTGCTGGCCGGTCCATCCGGAACAGGCCGATCCGGATGGCGCACAGCGCCGCGCAGCTCGTCGTGCCCCCACGCTTCGCGTGCATGCTGCGCCGTCCGACGTTCCTGCGCCTCGGCGTCGAGCTCCGCAAGCCGGGTCTGCCGGATGCTTTCGAGCTCCGGCTGCTCGAACACGATGCGCATGTGCGAGTCGGCAGCCGCGCGCGCCGCGGCCGCCTGGAAAGCATCGGGCCCGGACAGTGACAGCGTGCTGCCGAACTTCTGCTGCGCGAAGCGCAGCGCAATCTCGATCGCCTCGCGCTCGCTATCCCACAACCGTAGCGTGCGACCCTCGTCGACCAGGAACGCCGCGCCGTCCTTCCGATAGTCGACCTCGCCGCTGGCCCGCACCTCGTAAGTGATCGACGGACCGGTGTAGATGAGTTCGTTGCGAGCCTGCGCTGCCGGCTGCGTGCCACCCTGCGACGGCGCACTGAAGGTGACCGTGTGTTCGTCGTTCGCGGCCTTCGTCCACAGGCGGATCTGCTGCATCCGTCGCAGCTCACGCAGCGCCCGTTCGTCGCCGGCCTGCGAACGCTCCTGCAGGAAGTCGCGATACTGGTCAGTCAACGGCCGGCTTGCGGCGCCCTTCAGGGCGTCACGCTCTTTCACGATCTGCACACGCAGCGCGGCCTCTGCCTCGAGACGTACAACGCGGGCCGCGGACAGTTGCTCACGGCGCTGCGCGCCTGACAGGTCCATCCGATCGACAAGCGCGCTGCGGGCGCTGTAGAACGCCGATCTGATCGCCTTTCGCCGCTCACTCTCATGATCGGCCTGCGCATCCCACGCGCGCCGCAGCTCGTTCCGGTATGCCGATCGCCATTGCTGGAACTCGCCCCACAGATTCCGCTCGGGTGTACGCCGTGGCGCATGCTCCGGGCCGTGTCCGATCTGTGCACGATAGGTCTCGCGCAGCAGTTGCGACGCCTCCTCCCATGACAGGTTCATTTCCTTCGTCAGGAAGTCCGAGACATTCAGGTTGCGCGAACCGGCGCGGATTCTGTCGCTGCCATCCGCGCCTTTAGCGATTGCATATTTTTCGACGATCAGTCCATGCGAGTGCGCAAGCGCGGCCAGCAGCCGGCCGGCATCGAGCGTCGCGCGGATCTCGGTGAACTCATCCCGCTCCCGGGCACTTCGCGCTGTACGTACCTCCGACAGGTCCCGCGCAAACTGGTCGCGAACGGTATCCGCCACGCGACCGGTCGACGCGCACGCACGTGCATTGAAATCCGCTGACGCTGCATCCGGCGGCAGCGCCGCATCTGCCGCCAGGATCTCCGCCTGAGCCTCGAAAGGCAGCGATTCGATCGAATCGAACGATTGCACATCCGCGAGGCTGCGGATTTCCTCCCGTGGCCCGAACCCGCCAGGCAGCCGGCCGCCGTTCAGAGAAAACGGCTCGCGTGAGCCGAACGGTCCGCCGGCACGCATGAACTTCCCGGCACCGGTGCGCGCGAGGCGCGATCGTCCCGCTTCGTCAGCGCGATCCCAGGCGACGAACATGCGATTGACCAGCACCTTCCACTCAGGCTCATCTGCAGCCCTGGGAGCGGCTTCGGGAATGTCGGACCGTTGCCAGAGCCCGGCTCGCTCTCCGAAATCGTCGTTGGACTCGAAGTCGCGGTCGGCGCCTTCGCGCCACCGTGACCGCGGCACCGGATTGTCTAGCTGTTCTCTTCCTTCTCGCTCGCGATCGCCAGACCATCGCAATGCGTCAATTCGTTCGGCTTGCTGGTCTCCCAGCTCCAGTAATGCATCAGCCGGCAGAAGCACTTGACGTCGCGCGGCGTCGCCATCCACACGCCGGCTGGACATGCCATGCACACGGTGGGCGGGTTGGGACGGCGCGCCGGATCGATCGAAGCGAGCGTCAAGGTCGTGATCCGCTCCGGCTCGCCATCGCCCCGTGATTTCGCGGTGCGCGCGCTCGAGGTCGTTCCACCATTGCTGCGACTGGCCTGCCCTTTCCGGCTCCCGCCCGGCGCCGCGCTCTCGCGCCCGCCCTCGTGCTCCGGCGGCTCCGATCCGATTCCAATCTCGCCAGTGTCCGGATCGATCGTGGCGCCGTTGCGTTCGCTCTCGTGTGCGCTCATTAAGCCCTCCTGTTGCGTCATAGAACCGCTGTTCGCGGTGTTCGAGAATGCGCCGCTGCTCCGCCGGCGACGCGGCCTGATACGTCCTGTAAAAGCTGCTACCGCTGTTCAGATACTTGATTTCGCGCGCGCGCGTGTCGTGCCACGCGTCCAGAGCATCGAGGTAGCGCTGCGGCGTGTCGCGCGGCACACCAGGCTCGACATACTGCGCATGTACATTTGATTCAAGCGCAGCACGTTTGCCGTCGGCATCGAGCTCGATGAATTCGCGCGAAAACACAAACTCCTTCAGGTTGACACCCTTCACGGCGCCGGCCGGTTTGACATTCTCGTGCTCCGACTCCCTGCCGGCATTGCGTGTGCGCGTCTCGCCGTACTCCGTGATCAAGGCCCTGAAGTCGTCATACCGGGTCACATCACGCGTCATCATTGCCTCGAGAATCGAGGCCTTCAGCTCGCGGTTCGCGCCCTCGAACACATCGCCCTTGTACCGGCTGATCATTTCGGACGCGTCCGTGAACTGCACACGCCGGTTGTCCTTTGGGCTCGCGAGTCCGTACTTCGCGTTGATGTGCTCCTGAAAGGCCTCCAGATACCGCTCGTTATGGTCAACCTTCCCGAACGGATCAAGCCGTCGGCCCGTTACCAGATTCGTTTCCGGGATCACGACATGCACATGAACCTTGCGCTCGACCGGCTCACCCGTCTTGCGATCCGCATAGCTCTTGATTCGCGGAACGTGCGCTTCGGCGTAGAAGTTGTATTCGTCCCGACGGTACGCGGCAAACGCGAACGCCTCGAATTCGCGCACGATCTCGCCCAGCAGCTCGCGGTCAACCTCATCTTCCTTGAACGACAGCGTCACATGAAGGTAGCGCTCGGCGGCCGTGTCGATCGACTGGATGATGTCGTTCGTCAGATCGAGATCGCCGGCGAGTATCACGCGCTCGTCCATCTCGTCGCGCTCCATCTCGCGCCCCTGCTTCTGGCCCTTCTCCAGATAGGCCTTGATCCCGTCGTGATAGCCGCGTACGCGTATGAGCATC